>Ga0326511_10001567_pt1 | contig 18891 bp, 26 predicted proteins | sample 0_2496_0518_D_FD_203701 | JGI IMG/M metagenome (GOLD analysis project Ga0326511, IMG submission 203701) | Bovine rumen microbial communities from UC Davis, California, United States - 0_2496_0518 | ecosystem: Host-associated > Mammals > Digestive system > Stomach > Rumen | place: USA... | reverse complement strand
GCCCTGGAGGACATCATCGAGGCGGCAAACGGCAAGCCTCTGCTGGTGGCCTACTGGTTCAGACACGATCTGCAACGGATATCCGAACGGCTCACCGAACGCGGCATCCCGTTTGAGAAACTCGACTCCGCCGACAGCTTCAGGCGGTGGAATGAGGGAAAGACCCCGGTCGCGCTGATCCATCCGGCCGGAGCCGGCCACGGCGTCAACATCCAGGCGGGAGGCTCGACTCTCGTCTGGTTCGGGCTGACTTTCAGCCTGGAACTGTACCAGCAGACTATCGCCCGCCTTCACCGGCAGGGGCAGAAAGCGGATACCGTGGTGGTGCAGCACATTATCACCGAAGGCACCATCGATGAGCGGATCCTCCGCGTGCTGCAGGAAAAGGACAAAACACAGTCCGCCCTGATCGAAGCGGTCAAAGCGGACCTGAAAATCTGAGACAAATCATGCCAAGCTACGACAATCCTCGGATCACAACAACGGAGGTGTCGTAATGGACCCATATGAAGAACTGGCAAACGCAATCATTCTTCAGGCAGTAAGCGACTACAGAAAAGCACTCCGGCAGCTGAAGCGGAATCCCGACTATACGAAGGCCGTTCTCACGAAGTATGACTGTGAGCGCTTCTTCCGGTCTGAATGGTTCCAGGCCCTCACGAAAGTGGACGGTCCCTGGCTGATGCGAAAACTGCGGGAGGAAGTCATATGAAGGCGCGGGAATATCTGGATCAGGCGTATAAGCTTGACCAGAGGATCAACAGCAAGCTTGAGCAGATCTCCGTATTGAACGCCCTCGCCAGGAAGGCGACCGGGATCATCACCGGCATGCCGCACAGCCCCAACCATGGCGAATCCAGAGTGGCAGACGCCGTTGAGAAAATCGTCGACCTGCAGGATGAGATCAGGCGGGACGCAGACGAACTGGTGGACGTCAAGCGCGGGATCATGCATGTCATCAAGGCCGTGGACGACGTCGACTGCCGGCTCCTGCTGGAGATGCGGTATCTGTGTTACCGGTCCTGGGAACAGATCGCCGTAGACATGGGCTACTGCATCGACAACATCTACCGCCTCCACCGGAAGGCACTGCGGCTGGTCGAGGAGGTTCTTGAAAGTCTACAGTAAAATACAGTGTTTTCTATATGGCACGGTGTGTTAGTATTAGACTGCCAAACAAGACAAAGGCCCTCGCGGGAATTCTCCTGCGGGGGCTTTACTATGCGAAAAGCACGGCAGAGGAATCATGATCCCACTTCCGTGCTTTTCTGCGATTATACGCTTTCGGGTTTTCCGGCTTCCTCGTTACGGGATTCACCCCGCCCCAGGAACCGCGGCGTTTTGCGTCCAGCTCTCTCTTCTTCTTTTTGGAGAGCTTTTCGTATGTGATGAACTTTTCCATGTCGCACCTCCTGATAAAAGCTGGAGCAAGGATAACACAGAGAGCGGCGGATTACAAGAGGTGTCGTCGATGCCGTACAGGAAGGTCGGCTATCTGGAACAGTGCTGGTACGTTCTGCGCTTTGCGGCAAAGGATACCGGAAAGAGGATAAGGAAATGCCTACAAAACCGAAAAGGCCATGCGGCTGGCCCGGATGCCCGAGACTCACGGACGGACGGTACTGCGAAGAGCACAGAAAAATAGCGGAACGGCAGTACAACAAGTATTCCCGCGCGCCGGACGTCCACAGGAAATACGGGCGCGCCTGGAAGCGGATCCGTGACCGCTATGCCGCCGAACATCCGTTCTGTGAGATGTGCTACAAGGAAGGGCGTATGACGCTGATGGATGAGGTCCATCACATCGTGCCGATCTCCCAGGGCGGCACACACGCGAAAGAAAACCTGATGAGCCTGTGTCAGAGTTGCCACACCAAAATACATCATGAGATAGGAGACAGAAAATGAGCAGAAACAGAGAACGGCAGCGGGAAAACCGCAGAAAGAAGCACGCCATGGAGCGCGCCGAAAGATCCTGGACGAGCCGCGGCTACAGCGACCCCACGGCCTATGCCGCCATCAAACACGCGGACGCGGAACTGGCCAAAAGAAGACAAAAGTGTCCGAAGCCTTGATTACTCACTTCGCTATCTGTCCGAAGATTGGGGAACGCCCCAGGGGGGGGCAAAATCTCTGCGGACAGCCCCCTTGGGGAACGGCGCGGGGTCTTCTGTGCGAAAAAAGCGAAATCTAAAGGGTAATTAAAGGTCCCGGGCATCGGAGGTGAGAATTTGCCAACCAAATCAAACAACACAGGCGGGCGCGGAGGTGCGAGACCCGGTGCGGGCAGGAAGAAAACCGCTGTCAAAGAGAAAGCCGAGAACGGCAATCCCGGCGGCAGACGGCTGGAAGTCCTGGATATACCCGAAGTCGAGGGTGTCGATATGCCGAAGCCCCACGATTTTCTCTCCGCCGAGCAGCGCGACGGAAGCACGCTACAGGCTGAGGAGATATACACGGAGACCTGGGAGTGGCTGAAGAAGATCGGCTGCGCCGCCAAGGTCTCGCCCCAGCTTCTGGAACGGTACGCGATGTGCTCCGCCCGGTGGATCCAGTGCGAGGAGATGACGAACCGGATGGGTTTCCTCTCCAAGCACCCCACCACGCAGAAGCCGATCCCGTCTCCGTTCATCAATATCGGCATCAACTACATGAACCAGGCCGTGCGGCTTTGGAACGAGATCTTCCAGATCGTAAAGGAAAACTGCAGCACGGACTACGGCGAGGTCTCCCCGCAGGACGACCTTATGGAACGTTTGCTTCGGGCAAGGAAAGGATAAAAACATGTTTGAAAAAGTGAATCCCTCGCATCCCGACAAGCTGGCCGACCGCATTGCCGGCGCTCTTGTCGACTACGCATATACACAGGAAAAGAACCCCCGCATCGCCGTCGAAGTCCTTATCGGTCACGGCGCCTGCAACATCATCGCGGAGACCTCCGTGCGGATCCCGTCGGATTTTGTCGAAAAGACGGTGGAACGCATCGCCGGGGCCAATATCGTGTCGAATTATGTCGAAGTCCCTCAGGATCCGCATCTCGCCGCGAACCAGTCGGCCTCGATCCGCTGCGGTGACAACGGAATCTTCAAGGGTATGCCCGTGACGGACGAGCAGATTCAGCTCACCGCCATCGCGCGCGCCATCTATGCCGACTATGGCTGCGACGGCAAATACATTCTGAACAGAAAGCGCCTGATCATCTGCCAGAGCAACGCTAAAGCCTCGGACCTCCGCAAGCGGTATCCGGCCGCGGAGATCAATCCCCTGGGCGACTGGACGGGCGGTACGGATGTGGATACCGGTGCCACCAACCGCAAGCTTGGCAGCGACATGGCTGACAGCGTGACCGGTGGCGGGCTGCATGGCAAGGACCTCTCCAAGGCCGACGTCTCCGTCAATGTCTATGCCTGGCTCAAAGCCCAGGAGACCGGGAAACCGGTGGAGCTCTGCTGCGCCATCGGCGACGACAGGATCGACGGCAGACCCTACAGGGAAATTGTCGAAATCTGTCGAACCTTCATCGAGAGCATCGGCGGCTTTGAGCGGTTCGCGGAATGGGGGCTCATATGAACACTCGGACGACCACCGAACTGCAGCTCGTCCCGATCTCAAAGCTCGTTCCCTACGCGAACAACGCGCGTACGCATTCTCCGGAGCAGATCCTGAAACTGCGCTCCTCCCTCCGAGAATTCGGTTTTATCAATCCCGTCATCATCGACCGTGACTATGGCGTCATCGCCGGCCACGGTCGTATTCTTGCCGCCCGTGAGGAGGGGCTGACGGAAGTGCCCTGTGTGTTTGCGGACCATCTTACCGAAGCTCAGAAGAAAGCGTACATCATCGCGGACAACCGCATGGCGATGGACGCCGGCTGGGACGAGGAGCTTCTCCGCGTGGAGATCGAGGCTCTGCAGGCCGCGGATTTCGACCCGCTTCTCACCGGTTTCGACGCTTCGGAACTGGCCGACCTCTTCGGAGAAAAGGAAGAGGACGTCAAGGATGACGACTTCGACCTGAGCGCCGCTCTGGAAAAAGCGTCGTTCGTGGAGCGCGGGGATATCTGGACAGTCGGTCGCCACCGGCTCATGTGCGGAGACGCCACAAGTGAAGAGGATGTGTCACGGCTGATGGCCGGCAAAAAGGCCAACCTGATCGTGACGGATCCTCCCTACGGCGTCTCCTTCAAGAGCTCCAGCGGGCTCACGATACAAAACGATTCCATTAAGGACGAGGCTTTCTACTCCTTTCTCCTCGCCGCTTTCAGGAACATGGCCGCCCATCTTGAAAAAGGTGGTGCGGCCTACGTGTTCCATGCGGATACGGAAGGGCTGAACTTCCGGCGAGCTTTCATCGAGGCCGGATTCCATCTTGCCGGATGCTGTATCTGGGTGAAGGACTCCCTGGTGCTCGGCCGCTCGGATTACCAGTGGCAACATGAACCCGTGCTCTACGGTTTCCTGCAGAACGGAAAGCATCCCTGGTACTCCGACCGAAAGCAGACCACGGTCTGGAACTTCGCCAAGCCCAAGCGCAACGAGAACCACCCCACCAGCAAGCCGCTTGACCTGCTGGCGTACCCGATCGGCAACTCCTCCCAGGAAAACGCCATCGTGATAGATTCCTTCGGCGGCAGCGGTTCCACCATGATGGCCTGTGAACAGGCGAACCGTGTCTGCTACATGATGGAGCTGGACGAGAAATACGCATCCGTTATCCTCCGCAGGGCTGTCGAACTAGGCATCGCCCCGGAGGATATTTTTGTGGAGCGCGGCGGGGAAAAAATACAGTATGCCGATCTCGTGAAGGAGGTCGAACTTCCCAATGCATGAACAGCTTACGCTCGGCAGTCTCTTCGACGGTTCCGGCGGTTTTCCTCTCGGCGGCCTGATCTCCGGCGTCATTCCTGTATGGGCGTCGGAGATCGAGCCGTTTCCGATCCGGGTCACCACGAAACGTCTGCCGTTCATGAAACACTATGGCGATGTCTCCGTACTCAACGGCGCGGAGCTCGAACCGGTTGACATAATCACATTCGGATCCCCCTGCCAGGATATGTCTGTGGCGGGAAAACGGGCGGGGCTGGACGGCTCCCGCTCGAATCTTTTTTATGAGGCCGTCCGAATCGCAAAGGAAATGAGGGCTGCTACCAATGGTAAATACCCGATCTGGCTCTGCTGGGAGAACGTCCCGGGAGCCTTCTCCTCGAACGGCGGCGCGGACTTCAAAGCCGTCCTCGACGAGATTCGCCGCATCAAAGACCCCGAAGCTGATACTCCTCGACCTGAGAGATGGCCGAACGCCGGATGTATCCTGGCAGACGATTACTCAGTCGCATGGCGGGTATTTGATGCTCAGTACTGGGGAGTGCCCCAGCGCAGAAAACGCATCTACCTTGTCGCGGATCTTGCAGGCCAACGTGCCGGAAAGGTACTCTTTGAGTCCGAGGGCCTGTCTGGGTATACTCCAGAGGGCTTCCGTTCGTGGCAAGGAGCTGCCGCCCCTGCTGAAGAAGGCGCTGGAGCGGCAGGGCGCCTGTGCCTGAACGACCAGGGCGGAGAGCGGATGGATGTGTCCGAGGATGTGACCGGAACGCTCCGGGCGCAGGATCACGGTCATCCGCCCGCGGTGCTTTCGGCAGGATTCTGCACAGAGCACTCCGCAAGGGCGCGGTCTATCGGATATGAAGAAGAAACATCTCCCACTCTTCGCGCCGGAACGGTACCGGCGACAGTCTATGAAAACCACGGCCAAGATACCCGCTTCACGGGGCCGGTGGATACGGCTCCGACGGTCGTCTCTTCCTACGGGACGGGCGGGAACAACCAGCCGTTTGTGGTGGAGACACCAAAGACGCTGAAGATCCGGTGCGGCTGCGAAGGCGGCGGCAAGGGCCCGCTCATCCAAGACGACAAGTCCGCTACGCTCTCATGCAACAACGATCAGACCCTGTTCGTGCCGTTTGTGAAAGGCACAAGGCCGCATTCCGCCGAAGAAGGACAGCAATGGAAAGAATCCGATGTAGCCAACACGCTGACTGCTTACGATATTGGAGAACAACGGTGCAATGAACTGGCCGTGAAGGTGTTCGGCATCTGCTCCAAGGACAGCAACGCCATGAAATCTGACAACCCGCACAGCGGTTTCTATGAGGCGGAGACGACACGTACCCTGGATGCCAACGGCGGCAATCCCACCTGCAACCAGGGCGGCATGGCGGTCGTGGCGATCGAGGGCAACGGCTCCCGCCCCTCCCATCAGGGCCGCGGCTATTCCGAAGAGGACGTCAGCTTTACGCTCAACGCTACGGAGCAGCACGGCGTAGCCCAGCCGGTGTACTGCACCAGCAAGGCGTCCTTCCACCTCGAGGCGGAAGAAGGTCTGGTAAATACGCTGGTAGCCACGGATTACAAGGATCCTCCCATTGTCTCGGAAGGGCCGTATTACATCGTCCGCAGGCTCACGCCGACCGAATGCGCCCGCCTGCAGGGATTTCCCGACTGGTGGTGTTCCGATCTCGGCACCGAAGAGCCAAAGGAAGAGGATATTGCTTTCTGGCGGGACGTGTTCGAAACCCATCGTAGAGTCACGAGCGCGGGCAAGGCGAAGAACGACGCTCAAATCGTAAAGTGGCTGAAAGACCCGCATTCCGATTCCGCCGAGTACAAACTCTGGGGCAACGGAGTCGCGCTTCCGTGCGTCTGTTTCGTTCTGGCCGGGATCGTGTATTATGCCCGAAACGCAGGCTGAGTCTCCGCCTGTTTTTCTACGCCGTACATCACATCTTTCCGTTGCTATATGTGCGGGACGGAGTGATGTATATAGTGACCGCGGGGCATTCCGCGGAATAACAGACGGAGGCATAGCCCATGAAAATCAGTATCAGCGCGACCGGGAGCGAACGAAAGCGCCTGGTCCAGACCATCAGCCGGAGCACCGGCGAGACTTCCCAATACCTCGGAGCGCCGAGCATGGCCTACAAGGTCGGCCCCTTCACCATCGGCAGGGACGGAACGATCGAATTCAGCGATAGCACCGACAGCAAAACCGTGGAGAAGCTTTTCAACGACATTGAGGCCGCCGGCTTCGATTTTGAGCGGCCGGAGATGCCCGCGGATGAGGGCGAGCCCGCAGGATTCGGGCTGTCGGTCATCCTCCCTGCCGAGAGCTTGGACGAGGACGCCATGAGAAATCTGGACGCCCTGCTCGCCGCCAAAGGCAGCCTGATCAAAAAGGCGCTTGGCGCTGACGAGCTTCACATTGACCGCAACGAGAAGATGGTTTCCTTCCCCTGGTTCAACGAGAGGATGCTCACCACGGAAGAGGCCAGGACCTACACTCATTTCATTTCCGCGCTCTGTGAGATGGCGCGGAACCAGAAGCGGATCACCGCGAAGGAAAAGGACGTCGACAACGACAAATACGCATTCCGCTGCTTCCTGCTCCGGCTGGGGTTTATCGGTGCGGAGTACAAGGCTGAGCGGAAAATCCTGCTGAAGAACCTGACCGGTTCCTCGGCTTTCAGAAACGGAGGTGCCGAGCATGCGGTTTCCGAGCAGAGAAACGATTGAGATGGTACGCAGACAGTACCCGGCCGGAACCCGAGTGGAGCTGGTGCGTATGGACGATCGTCAGGCGCCGCCTCCCGGAACGAAGGGAACGGTCCTGGGCGTTGACGATACCGGCTCCCTCCTGATGCGCTGGGATAACGGCAGCGGCCTGAACGTGGTCTACGGCGAGGACATTGTCCGGATCATTACGGCGCCGGATGAAGTATAAGTACGAGTTCAGCACCGGAGACGAGGAAATCGAGGTCAGCAAAAAATGGGATCGGATCCTGCACGAACTGGACCACGCGGAGAACTATGCGGATATCAAGGAGACCCGCTCCTGCGTTCACTATGATGCCCTTGATGATCCGGGTTTTCTGGTCAATGCACACGACAAAGGGATCTCGTCTCTTTTCGATGGGAGCGCCGCCTTTGATTATGCCGTCGCTCACCTGAAACCCCGGCAGTATGATCTGCTGTATCGGCGGGTCATCCGCGGCGAGATGTTCACCGTTATCGCAAAGGACTATGGAGTGGATCCGAGCGGATTGACGAAGTTGTTCAAGCTCGCCTGCAAGAGGTTCATCAAATACTACGATGAAGGAAAACGGCACGCCGAGACAACCGGAGAGTTGCCCCTCATCATTCCGTACGGTCTTGATGAGGAAACAGTGAAAGCCATCCGGGCGTATCGCGCCGAGCACAAAACCAAGAAAGAAATCATGGCACTGACCGGTGCGACCATACATGCCGTGACACGCTGTCTGCATGAGAATCCCGTCCTGGAAGCGCCTTGCCCGTATTGCGGCAAGGCTGTGCCGCAGGAGCCTTACGGCCGGATGCGCACCTTCTGCTCGGATACCTGCTATGAGAGATTCTTCCGGGAAAACAGCCTCGGTGGCCAGTCGGAGTACCGGACGACCAAAGGGAAACAGTATCTGACACGGGAGCAGATACTCGCCATCGACTATTACCGTCAGTTCTATCTTTCTCATAAGACTATCCGCAGGATCATGGGGCTGTCCGAGCAGCTCGTCTCCGCGCACTGCTATGAGCATGAGCTGCCCTATACGCTATGCCTGCACTGCGGAAAAAAGATACCCGGAACCAAGGGCGGACATCTCATTAAGTATTGCTCCAAGATCTGTAGGGACAAATACTTCTCAAACAAGTGGAAAATGAAAACGCACAGGGTAGGCCGGCAGCCCGAAATGACGATCACCATGCCGGAACAGCTGTACTACGCGGTTGAGCTGCATGATTACGGCGTTCTCCAGGATACAGTCATCGCGCTGACGGGGCTCTCCGAGCAACGGCTTGAGGTCCTGTTCCGATTCGATGATTTCCTTGTCCGGGAATGCCCCGTTTGCCACGCAAGATTCAAACCCGTCAACGAGAACAACCGGTACTGCTGTGCGGAATGCCGGAGAAAAGCCAAAAACATACGGGTGCGGAACCGGAAAAAGGCGGAAAGAAAAGCCCACCTGAAAAAGCAGAATGAAGAATAAGTACAGAACGGTGAAAGTAGTCACAGGTGCGGTCAGGCTGGTGAACGCCAACATCTGGTCTCCTGTGGAGGTGCCCGGCCGCGGAAGCATCTACACCGCAACGATCCTCATACCCAAGGATGACAGTAAAACCCTTCTGGGTATCAGAACCGCTGTTGACAGCGCGGCGGCGGCTGGCATTGCGGATCTTGGCGGTCATAAAGGGAAAAAGCCGAAGAGGAATCTGCCGCCGTATGACGGTGACGCGGGCGGACTGCCTGCGGCTTTCCAGGGCTGCTGGTATGTCAATGCGGCATCACTGACTGCGCCGCAGGTGTTTGACCATCAGCTGTATCCGGTCGCCGACCGAAGCACCGTTGGATCCGGAAGCTGGGTGCGTGTCTCCCTGACCTTCTTCCTGGTTTACAAGAAGGGCGGCTCTCGCATAGGCTGCCAGCTTGGGAACATTCAGAAAGCACGCATCTCGGATTCCTATGAGGAAATCGCGGATACCGGCTTTGACCGGTTTCTTGACGATTACCTCCGCGTCTTCGAAAAGCCGTCGCAGGGTACGGCTAAGGCGCCATAAATACACCAGAATTCACCGCTGATCTTTGTCGATATTATGCCTGCGAATTGTCTTGATATATGTGTGTTTCAGAGTGATATATGGACACACAGGAGGGGGAAAACCCCAGGAAAATCAAGTACTTTCAAGGAGGCAAAGACCATGAACGAACGCACCGCCCGCCAGATCAGCGAGATGAAAAAGCAGACCATCGGGGTCGAGGTCGAGATGAACGGCATCACCCGCGAGGCAGCCGCGAAACTCGCCGCCGGGTACTTCGGTACCGGCCGCTGGGAAGACACCGCCCGCCGCAACGGATACTACACCTGGAGCGCATGGGACGCCCAGGGCAGAGAGTGGAAATTCCAGCGGGACGTCAGCATCAGCGGCCCGGACAGCGAGAAGACCGAGTTGGTCACCCCGATCCTCCGCTACGAGGACATCGAGACCCTGCAGGAGCTTTGCCGCCGCCTCCGCAAGGCCGGAGCCAAGAGCGACGCCACCAGGGGCTGCGGAGTCCACATCCACATCGGAGCGAACGGCCACACCCCACAGACCCTGCGGAACCTGGCAAACATCATGGCAAGCCACGAAAGCCTCCTGGCTGACGCCCTGCGCCTCGACCGCGGCCGCATGAACCGCTACTGCCGGACGGTCGACCCCGACTTCCTTCGCCAGCTCAACCGCAGAAAGCCTCAGACGATGGCGGCCCTCGCGGACGTCTGGTACAGAGGCAACGGAGCCGACTACGGCAGAAGCCAGCATTACAACGACAGCCGCTACCACATGCTCAACCTTCACGCCACCTTCACCAAGGGCACGGTCGAGTTCAGGCTTTTCCAGTTCGACGCCCCGGACGGCAAACGGCAGAACGGCATCCACGCTGGCCAGCTGAAGAGCTACATTCAGCTTTGCCTCGCGCTCAGCCAGCTTGCCAAGGACGTCCGCACGGCAAGCCCCAAACCCCAGCAGAATGAGAACCCCAAATACGCGATGCGCACCTGGCTCCTCCGGCTCGGCTTCATCGGCGAGGAGTTTGCCACCGCACGAGACTTCCTTACCCGCAACCTTGACGGCGACGCAGCCTTCCGCAACGGCAGAGCAGCCGCTTGAAGGTCGCAGCCCAGAGGCCCCCGGACCCGCTGAAAGGCGGGCTTTCGGTGGTAGAAGGGGTAATCGCCCTGGATAGGAGGAAGGATCAATATGGCAAAAAGATACTACATCGCATACGGCAGCAACCTGAACACTCTCCAGATGCAGATGCGCTGTCCGACAGCACGGATCATCGGAACGGGCGTCATTCGGAATTACAGGCTTCTGTTCAAAGGCAGCAGAACCGGCGCCTACCTGACGATCGAGCCGAGCGAAGGCGGCTGCGTACCGGTCGCGGTATGGTCAGTGACCGACGAAGACGAACTGGCGCTTGACCGCTACGAAGGGTTTCCTCGCTTTTACTACAAAGCTGAGATGGAAGTCCGGGTCACCGGGATCCGCAGCGGAGCAAAGTCCCGGCGGAAGGGGTTCGTGTACATCATGGACGAAAGCAGGCCCCTTGCCACTCCCACCAGATACTACATGGACGTTTGCCGGAACGGATACCGGACCTTCGGATTCGATGAAGAGATCCTGAAGGAAGCGCTGCGGTTCAGCAGGGAGAACAAGGCATGAAAGACAACATACTGGAACTGCGTGTCTGCCCGCTCTGCGGCAGGCCTTACACTGAGCCGCCGGCGCTGTCACGGACGGACAATGAGACCCTCATCTGCCCTGATTGCGGTACGCGTCAGGCGCTCGATAGCATAGGGATCAGCGCCGAGGAACAGGAAAAGATCCTGTCCATCCTTCACAGGACGCGGACCTGATACAACAGAGAAATACACCGGGGCGGGCTGAATAAGCCCCGTTCCCCTTTATGGCCGGGCCTTCACGGGCTTCGGCCTTTTTCTATGGGAGGAAACCGCTCGTGGCGATACGAAAACTGAAGAAATACCGGCCGACGCGGTTCATGGCGAAAACCTCCCATTATGACAAAGAGGCCGCCGACTACGCCGTCATGTTTATTGAGTCCCTCTGCCATACGAAAGGAACCTGGGCCGGAAAGCCCTTTGAACTGATCGACTGGCAGGAGCAGATCATTCGGGATCTGTTCGGTGTTCTGAAAGAGAACGGGTACCGGCAGTTCAACACAGCCTACATTGAGATACCCAAGAAGCAGGGCAAAAGCGAGCTTGCGGCCGCCGTTGCTCTGCTTCTTTTATGCGGAGACGGAGAGGAGCGTGCCGAGGTCTACGGATGCGCCGCCGACCGGAACCAGGCGAAGATCGTCTTTGACGTTGCCGTGGACATGGTGCGCTTCTGCCCGGCGCTCGCCAAGCGCGTGAAGATCCTGGAATCTCAGAAGAAGATCACGTATCTGCCCACCAACAGTTCCTACCAGGTGCTCTCCGCAGATGTGGCGAACAAGCATGGCTTCAATACTCACGGAGTTATCTTCGACGAGCTGCACACGCAGCCGAACCGGAAGCTGTTTGACGTTATGCTCCAGGGTTCCGGCGACGCCCGCATGCAGCCGCTCTATTTCCTGATCACCACGGCCGGCAACGATACCAACAGCATCTGCTACGAGGTGCATCAGAAGGCGCTGGATATCCAGGCAGGCAGGAAAATCGACCCAACCTTCTACTCCGTCATCTATGGCGCCGGCGAGGATGAGGACTGGACCGATCCGAAGGTCTGGAAGAAAGCCAACCCCTCCCTGGGCATCACGGTCGGCATCGACAAGGTTCGGGCGGCATGCGAGTCCGCCAAGCAGAATCCCGGCGAGGAGAACAGTTTCCGGCAGCTTCGCCTTAACCAGTGGGTGAAACAGTCCGTTCGCTGGATGCCGATGGACAAGTGGGACGCCTGCGCTTTCCCGGTGAACAAAGAGGATCTGGAAGGCCGGGCCTGCTACGGAGGGCTTGACCTTTCCAGCACAACGGACATCACAGCCTTTGTTCTGGTCTTTCCGCCGGAGGATGAGGAGGACAAATACTGGATCCTGCCGTTTTTCTGGGTGCCGGAAGACACGCTTGATGTCCGTGTGAAGCGTGACCATGTGCCCTACGACGTTTGGCAGAAACAGGGCTTTATCATGACCACCGAGGGCAACGTCATCCACTACGGCTTCATTGAGAAGTTCATTGAAAAACTGGGTGAACACTTCAATATCCGGGAGATCGCGTTCGACCGCTGGGGCGCCGTGCAGATGGTCCAGAACCTGGAAGGCATGGGCTTTACGGTCGTTCCGTTCGGTCAGGGCTTCAAGGACATGTCCCCGCCCACAAAAGAGCTTATGAAGCTCGTACTGGAAAAGCGGATCGGTCACGGTGGCCATCCCGTTCTCCGCTGGATGATGGACAACATTTACATCCGCACTGATCCGGCCGGGAACATCAAAGCGGACAAGGAAAAGTCCACGGAAAAGATCGATGGTGCCGTCGCCACAGTGATGGCCCTTGATCGGGCTATCCGATGTGGTAATGACACCACCGAGTCGGTCTATGACAGCAGAGGGCTGTTGTTCATATAAAGGAGTTGAATCACTATGAGCATTTTTTCGGGACTCTTCCGCTCCAGGGACAAGCCTGAAAACCGGACAGCTGGCAGCAGCTATTCTTTCTACATGGGCGGCTCCAGTTCCGGCAAAGCGGTAACGGAGCGTTCCGCGATGCAGATGACAGCCGTTTACTCCTGCGTCCGCATCCTGGCGGAAGCGATTGCGGGGTTGCCACTGCATCTCTATAGATACACCGAAGATGGCGGCAAGGAAAAGGCAACGGACCATCCGCTGTATCTGCTGCTCCATGACGAGCCGAACCCGGAAATGAGTTCCTTCGTTTTCCGGGAAACGCTTATGACCCATCTCCTCCTCTGGGGAAACGCCTACGCGCAGATCATCCGTAACGGCAAGGGTGAGGTCGTAGCCCTGTATCCGCTCATGCCGAACAAGATGACCGTCGACCGGGATGAAAAGGGTCAGCTCTATTACTCCTACACCCGCTCTGAGGGCGAGGCCCCGACCATGAAGGGCAGCACGGTCGTCCTCCACCCGGAAGACGTGCTCCATGTCCCCGGGCTGGGCTTTGACGGACTGGTCGGATACAGCCCGATTGCGATGGCAAAGAACGCTATCGGCCTTGCCATTGCCACCGAGGAGTACGGGGCCAAGTGGTTCGCCAACGGCGCGGCGCCTTCCGGTGTGTTGGAGCATCCAGGCACGATCAAAGATCCCAGCCGGGTGCGGGAGGCATGGCAGAGCCAGTTTGGGGGCAGTTCCAACAGCGGGAAGATCGCCGTCCTGGAAGAGGGCATGAAATACACGCCCATCACCATTGCCCCGGAGCAGGCCCAGTTCCTCGAGACACGCAAATTTCAGATCAATGAGATCGCCCGCATTTTCAGAGTCCCGCCGCATATGGTCGGAGACCTTGAAAAGTCGAGCTTTTCCAATATTGAGCAGCAGTCGCTGGAGTTCGTGAAGTATACCCTCGATCCGTGGGTCGTGCGCTGGGAGCAGTCCATCACACGACGGCTCCTCTCCCCGGATGAAAAGCGCACCTACTATGTCAAGTTCAACCTCGAGGGTCTGCTTCGCGGGGATTACCAGAGCCGTATGAACGGCTACGCCATCGGTCGCCAGAACGGATGGATGTCCGCAAACGATATCCGCGAACTGGAGAATCTCGACCGTATCCCGGCGGAAGATGGCGGCGATCTGTATCTCATTAACGGCAACATGCTCCCGCTGAAGGATGCGGGGGCTTTTGCAAATAACGACCTCGGAAAGGAGGACAACACCGATGAAGACCAGGAAGTTCTGGGTATGGAAAAACACGGCGGAGGCCGAACCGGACGCGGAGCGGATCCTTGAACTCAACGGCACGATTGCCGAGGAGAGCTGGTTTGACGACGATATCACGCCCGCCATGTTCAAGGAGGAGCTTTTCGCCGGATCCGGGCCTATCACTGTCTGGATCAATTCCCCCGGCGGCGACTGCATTGCCGCCAGCCAGATCTACGCCATGCTCATGGACTACAAGGACGATGTGACGGTCAAGATCGACGGCATTGCGGCATCGGCCGCTTCGGTCATTGCCATGGCAGGGACCACGGTGCTTATGGCGCCGACCGCGCTGATGATGATCCACAATCCCGCGACCATTGCATACGGCGATCACACCGACATGGCGAAAGCCATCGAGATGCTGGAGGAGGTCAAGGAAAGCATCATCAATGCTTACGAGATCAAGACCAGTCTGTCCCGCTCCAGGTTGTCCCATCTTATGGACGCGGAGACCTGGATGAACGCAAAGAAGGCAATTGAGCTGGGTTTTGCCGACGGCATGCTGGAAGCCGAAAAGAAGGACGTCTCTGAATCCGCCGCCTACTCTTTTTCCGGCCGCGCCGTCGCCCAGGCCCTGTTCAACAAACTCGTTGAGAAAACGAAAGCCGAATCCGCACCCGCTCCGGTGCCGGAGCAGGAACCCGCCGCACCCGAAGGGCGCTCCGTAGACGAGCTCAAGGCGCGGCTGGAAGCCATCAAAAAATTCATGTAAAAAGGAGATTCACTACCATGACTGTGAACGAACTTCGTACCAAGCGCGCCACCCTGTGGAACACGATGGAGGGCTTCCTCGATACCCACAGGAATGACAAGGGCATCCTGTCCGCTGACGACGATGCCACCTACTCCAACATGGAGAAGGATCTGGACGACCTGACCAACGAGATCAAGCGCATGGAGCGCCGGGAAGCCCGCGAGGCCGAACTCTCCAAGCCGGTCAACAAGCCCATCACCGAGAAGCCGGATCAGGCGGCCAAGCCTGAAAAGACCGGTCGTGCGTCCGCCGCCTACAAGGAGGACTTCGGCCGGCATTTGCGCGGCAAGACCCCGCTGCACAACGTTCTTTCCGAAAGCGTTGACCAGGACGGCGGCTACCTCGTGCCCGAAGAGTTTGAGAAGCAGATCATCACCGGTCTGGACGAGGTGAACGTGCTCCGATCCCTTGCCAAGGTCATCCCCACGCACCACGACCGGAAGATTCCGATCTCTGTCGGCCATTCCGTGGCCACCTGGACTGCGGAGAACGCCGCCTACACCGAGAGCAATCCCACCTTCGGTCAGAAGCAGATCGATGCCTTCAAGCTGACGGATCTCGTCCGTGTCAGCATTGAACTTCTACAGGATTCTGAGTTTGACCTGGAGAGCTACATTGCCGCCGAGTTTGCCCGTGCTTTCGGCATTGCCGAGGAGCAGGCGTTCTGCGTCGGTACCGGCACAAATCAGCCCACCGGCATCTTTACCGCCAACGGCGGCACTGTCGGCGTTACCGCCGCCGCGGCCAATGCTATCACGCTCGATGAGATCATCAGCCTTGTCTATTCCCTCAAGTCCCCGTACCGCAAGAACGCAAAGTTCCTGATGAACGACGCGACCATCCCGCTGCTTCGCAAGCTGAAGGACAACAACGGCACGTATCTGTGGCAGCCTTCCGTTCAGGCCGGTCAGCCTGACAAGCTGCTGGGCTTCGAGATCTACACGAGTCCCTACGCCCCCACTGTGGAAGCCGGTGCGTATGCCATCGCGTTCGGCGACTTCAAGAACTACTGGATCGGCGACCGCATGGGCCGTACCACTCAGCGTCTGAACGAACTGTACGCCACCAACGGCCAGATCGGCTATGTCGCGACCGAGCGTGTTGACGGCAAGGTCATTCTGCCCGAGGGCATCCAGCTCCTTCAGATGAAGGCCTGATAACCGGAGGTGACCGCCATGCTTGTTTCCCTTTCGGAGGTAAAGCAGTATCTCCGCGTGACATTCGATGACGACGATGCGCTGCTGGAACAGCTGCTCACCACCGCGCAGGAGCTTTGCATGGCGGTTGCCCGACTGGAAGGCACCGAGGAGGAATCCGCGGGCGCCAACCAGATGCGCATCGGCATTCTCTACGCAGTCGCGTACCTCTATGAGCACCGGGAGGAAGCGGACCATCACGAGCTTACTCTGACGCTCCGCTCCCTTCTCTTCGGGATCCGAAAGGCGGCGTTCTGATGAATATCGCGCTGCTGAACGTCCGGATCCAGGTACAGAAAAACACCACCGTCACAGACAGGTACGGCAACCACAAAAACGTGTGGGAACCGTACCTGTCCTGTTATGCCACGGTGAGCGGCGAGGCCCCGCAGCAGGATACGGAGGCCGGCCTTGTAATCGACGACAGCCGTGTGGATTTTACCGTCCGCTGGTTTGCCGCCTCCTCCGTCATCACATCCACCGAATACAGAGTCCTGTTCCGGGATGAGATCTACGACATTCTCGGCGTCAATCACATGAACTGCAAGAACAAGGCTATCAAGTTGCTTTGCCGGAAAGTGAGGCGCTGATGGGATCAAGAGTCAGTGTGGATCAGCTTGCCGACGCGGTCATGCGGGAGCTGGACAATTACGCGGACACTACTACGGACGGAGTAAAGGCTGCCGTAAAGAAGGCTGCGGATACCGTGAAAAAAGAGATCTCCGCGACCGCTCCGGTCGGCACCGGCAAGTACGCAAAAAGCTGGGGGACAAAGACCACGGCAGAGAACTCCCACGCCTTGGAAATCACCGTCCACTCCCGCAACCGGTATCAGCTGGCGCATCTGCTGGAACACGGCCATGCCAAACGGGGCGGCGGACGTGTGGCTGCCCGGCCGCATATTGCCGCGGCTGAGGAGCATGGCATAGAGGAACTGGAGCGGGAGATCGAGAGGAGCATTCGCAATGGATAATCTCATAGCCATGCTGGAAGAAATGGGACTCCCGTTTGCCTATGACCACTTTGCCGAGGGCGAGTCGCCGGAGCCGCCATTTATCTGCTTCCTGCATCCTGGCAGTGATAATTACGCAGCTGACGGTCGGGTCTATTTCAAGGTGGACAAGACGCATATCGAGCTCTACACCGATGAAAAGAACCCGGAAACTGAATCCCGTGTTGAAACCGTGCTCGATGGGCACGGCATTTTCTATGACAAGACCGAGGTCTGGATCGAGAGCGAACGGCTCTACGAAGTCCTCTACTCTTTCGAACTGGAGGTTTAAACCATGAGCAACAAGGTCAAATATAACCTGAAAAACGTTCACGCCGCGAAGCTCACGACCGAGGTCGTGGAAGGCGTGACCACTTATTCCTACGCAACACCCCAAGCCATTCCCGGCGCGGTCAGTCTGTCTCTGGACGCTGAGGGCGATTCCTCTCCGTTCTACGCAGACGGCATTGTTTACTTCCGCACCTACGCCAACAACGGCTACAGCGGAGATTTGGAGATCGCGCTGATTCCCGAGTGGTTCCGCACGGAGATCCTCAAGGAAACGCTTGACACTAACGGCGTCCTGATTGAAAAGGCGGAGAACACGGAGAACGTGAAGTTCGCCCTGCTCTTCGAGTTTGACGGCGATGAGCACGCAATCCGGCATGTCATGTACAACTGCTCCGCGTCCCGCCCGTCCATCAAGTCTCAGACCAAGGAGAGTACCATCGAGCCGGTCACGGAGACGCTGTCTCTCACCGCCGATCCCCGCGAGGATGGTCTGGTCAAGGGTCGCACCGGGGACTCTACTGATCAGGAGACTTACGATGGCTGGTATGAGTCGGTGTATGTGCCGCTGGATACTCTCTCGCTGGAGCACACCACTCTCCCCACCGGTATTGACCTGACGGGAGGCGGGCAGAACGATGCTTGAGAAAACCATCCTGGTCAGCGGCAAGGAGGTTCGGTTCCGTTCCTCCGCTGCTGTTCCGCGGCTTTACCGCATCAAGTTCAAACGGGACATCTTCAAGGATCTCTCAAAGCTGGAATCCTCGTATAAGGGCAAGACCGATGACGGCGAGGAGCTGCAGATCGAGGATCTGGAGATCTTCGAGAACGTGGCCTATATCATGGCCTGGCACGCCGACCCAACCATTCCCGGCACCATCGAAGAGTGGCTCGATGAATTTGAAATGTTCAGCATATACCAGGTGCTCCCGGAGATCCTTGAGCTCTGGGGCGCGAATCTGGTAACGGACATTGAGTCTAAAAAAAACGGAATCCCAGCGCCCGGGAAATAACGACGCCGCTCTTCCTGCTCCGATGCCTGGAGATAGGGTTGTCCATGTCTGACCTCGATCTCCTGACCATCGGCATGGTCCTGGACATCTGGACGGAAAAGAGCAATGACGACTACAAGTACGGAGAGAGAGACTCCGTGCGGGTCGCCGGGCAGCAGGATT
>Ga0326511_10001566_pt1 | contig 18897 bp, 44 predicted proteins | sample 0_2496_0518_D_FD_203701 | JGI IMG/M metagenome (GOLD analysis project Ga0326511, IMG submission 203701) | Bovine rumen microbial communities from UC Davis, California, United States - 0_2496_0518 | ecosystem: Host-associated > Mammals > Digestive system > Stomach > Rumen | place: USA... | reverse complement strand
ATATCCTTTAACGATATTATCAGCATTTACATTAGTCGTCGGTTTTCTGAGATCGATATGAAGCCTGTCAATAAAACCGATAACATGGATGTCATTGTCAGTCATAATGCCTCCTAGAGTATAGAATCGATTTCTTTTTCTAGGTCTCTTGCCTGAATCAACATATAGAGCTTTTTAAGGTCATCAGCTTTATATGTTACATTCTTATAGACGATGTAATCGGACGGATTGCCGATGGTGATATAAATCCCGCTATGTGGGTCATTCGAATATCTACCTTTGGAAGGCTTAAGATGAAAATGAAAGAATCTATTATCGCCTTCAGTCTTACTGACGCTTATAATGTCTTTATAATTTTCGGTTATAGTCGTATAACCGTTCCTATAGATTTGCATGGAATAATGGTTTTTCATAATGCCTCTATTACTTGCTCAATGATAGCATTTTCGATTTTCAGTCTAAACTGGTACAGTTTGCCGATCATATCAAAATCGTTATAAACTATATCGTTAATGACAAGCTTAACACATGCTTTCGATGCTTTGTTAAATCCAATCATATAACGACATTCATAATCGTCGCCCGGAAAACTATAGAAAGAAATAACAGGCTGACCTGTAATATGGTCTGGATATAAATCAAGCAGCTTTAAGATTTTTCTTGTAATACAGTGGTCTATTTGTGGATGGTTGACTTCTATTGCGACCATTATGCAAGCCTCGATATTTCGTATTCTAACATGGCGCCAATCAAGAGTTTCCTTAGCGCATAATAAAATTCATAGATATTTTCGTGCGGAAGGTCTATTCTTTTTCTGTTATAAATCCATTCGAATCTTTCAATATCGTGCGGTTTATATACGATGTCATAACCGGTATGGGTATTCGTTACAGGTATCTGTATATATCTACAGTTTAATGGGTCATCGAGATCCATTAATTTCATAGTATCGATTCTGTCCATATCGAAGAGATACGGATGAAAAGTACCGGCTTGTTTGTAATGTTCTGCGAGCATAAAATCTGGTTTTTCCATTAGAGTTCCTCTATGGCGGCTAAATTGGTTTCGTTGTCGAGAATCATCTTAAGCTTGTTGAAAGTCTTGTTCGTATAGCGAACGCCTTTGTAGATAATATAGTCTTCGTCGGAAACGCCGATAAAATTATTCTGTACAGTCTTATACTCGTTCCGTACCCTAAAGAAATAATTGCCTTTATCCACTTCGACAGCGGCAAATATTTCAAAACGTACGAATTCGAAATCCACACGCCATGGGCGAGGAACTCCATTCCAAACATATACGTGTAAAAAATTTTCCATATTTAGAATATAGTAAAAAAGGACATATTTGTCAATATGTCCTATGGAAGATTGTCTATCATAGATTCTGTGTTTTCGTTTTTGACTACAAGAATGAGTTTATTGAACGATAGATTCGTATATTTTTTCCCTCGATAGATAACATAATTTGTAGGGTCATCGTCGTCTAAATAACAATAGCTATAACCACAAGGCCAGGGCCTTAAATATGAAAGAAAATATCGAAAAGTGGCGAATGAGAACTTAACAATTTTATCGAATTGAATTGTATGGGCTTCGCCTTGTAAGTCTCGAAAAAATATAATATTTGTCGAAAGATCTTCTTTAATCTGGTCAGTCATAGTTCATCTACTAATGCTTTGAGATATTCCATATGTAATAACTTATATAGTTCAACATAAAGACGCTCGATAGAATCGGTCGGAAGTTTAATTTCCTTTTCATTTAAATAATATTTGCGATTACTTATTTCGTCTGGATAAAGATAAGTATAACCGCCGAATAACGGCAAAATGATAGCATATTTAAAATTGGGATTTGACGATACTTTATGAGCATCGATAAGTTCGATTCTCGTATATTTAGAAACGTCTATCTTTTCTATATGCTTAATTATATCATTTTCTTGTACTGTTTTAAAACTCGGAGTCTCCGGTACTGCTGTAAGACTCGGTACTTCTTGTACTATTTCAAATTCTTGTACTATTTCAAATTTCGGTATCATAACGACTCCAAAGCCTTTTTTAAATGTTCATTTTCTATAAGCATAATCAGTTTTCCGATAGAGTCAATATCGTAAGAAATATCCTTATACATTATTGTACTGGTTTTGTCCAATTGTATCGACCTTATACCGCCAAAAAGTTGAATACATGGTTTACCGTTTTCTTTCAATCTAGTTAACCTGTTTACATATACCAGATAACAAAATCCAAGGTCTTCAATTTCTGTAATTTCATCAAACGTATATTCTGATGTAAAAAATCCATTTGCTTTGTAATAACGGTTCATAGCTCCTCCAATATTCGCTCATTAATCGCGTTCTGGACTCGCATAGGGATTTTGCTAGTAGTTCCAAGGACTATCTTTAAAAATGTCTCCAGAGGCACTTTATGATAGTCATACGATGTGTCGTCGTTGGTTGTCAGTATACGTTCATGACGAGTAGTGTCCAGATACAGGTTAGTTACCTGGTTATTTGTTTTCGGATAGCCGCACATGACCGTTACTACATAGTTATCTTTCCGATAGATAACATATTCTTCATAGCAGCTAACGCAACCGTAGCCGGCATCGAGCAACATGCTGCAGATTTTCAGTCTTGAATCCTTCATTAGTCAAGTCCGTCGATTGCCCTTTCGGTAATTTGATTCTGAACTTTTGCACAAAGGTCATAAAGTTCGTTTCCGTGATACAGTTTGCCTTCATATACGATATAGTCGTTATCTGGAACATTCGGGCGTAATCTGACAGTAACAGGTTCATTCCTACGGTCAGAGTAGAATTCCTGTCTATCGATTTCTACTATAAAATAGATAAAGCCATTGTCGTCCGTATATGCGTCAATGAAAGATTTGAAAATAGCATGGGCAAGGCAAAACTGGTTAAATATAGTTTTGCGGGTATAGTTTACTATGTTTAGTTCTTTCATTCCAATACTTCGATTGCCTTTTCTGTTAATGCGTTGTTCAGATATATTACAAGTTTTTCTGAAGAGTCAATTGTAATACTGGCTTCGTATAAGAGTTCTTTCGGAAGTACATGCCCTTCCATTTCTGCCCATCTGGCCTTGGAACTATAAGAAGCTTCACCAGGAACATGGATGTCAATACAACCGTTTTTTAACGGATATTCCCAGTCTTCAGCTTTCCAGTTGAAATCGACATATAATTGACCGCGTTTAAATTTTAACTGTCTTATGGTAATAGATGTATAGTTTTCCGTATTTTTAAAACCAGCCCATTCATAGGCTGTAATGACGTCTTGGACAGTTAATGTTTCAACGTTAATCATGACAATGAATATAGTAAGAAACTACGATTTTGTCAACCATAAATATTATGTTATCGTATTGGCTTCAGGGCACGTTTCAACGATACGATAATCGACGGATCTGGCGGTCCGTCGTTTCTGTTAGAGTGCATCTAGTGCTTCGCTGATTTTTTCCTGTTCGATGAGCATACTGAGATTTGGCATTTCGAAGAAACTGTAAAATTTGCCTTTATAGGTTATGCAGTCAGTAATATTGCATAAATAGGCAGTCCAAAACGCATAAGTATTTTCGTCACATTCAAATTTAATATTTTTGAATTGAACAGAATATTCTGGTCTTATTGTTTCGTCATACCGTATAAGTACAATTTCATCGAAATCCGCCTGAGTATAACCATGGCCAGCACCGTAAACTACATGATTTTTCATAAACGCTCTATTACCTTCATGGTATTTTCGTTTTCGAGTAACATTATAAGTTTTGGCATGTCGTCGTACGTATATCGTTTTTTCTTGTAGATAATATAATCATTCGGCTGCATGTAAAAATATTCGCATTTAGCAAAACTGACGGGATTCCATTCCATATAGCAGTTTGTTAACTTGAGATGATAACAATCGGTCAATGTATAGATACGATGAATTTCTTCGAAATCTACTGACCTATGCTCAGGCGGATTTCCACATGTAAAGACTAATGTATTATTGTTTTTCATGTCAAGCCCCTAATCAAGTCGGTTAATTGCTCGCAACGCTCTTAAATTGTCGATAATCATGAGCATTTTTAATAGGTCTTGTTCAGTTCTATATTTCTTACCTTCGTATTCAATATATGATTTGTTATTCCATAGATGTAGCGGAATATCACCAGTTAATTTTGCGCTAATAAAAATTCTAATAAAATCATAAGATACACTTTCGGGAGTGGTTTTCCTTGTGTAATGTATATCTGCAAGGCCATAGTCTTGATATTCGCCATCAAGTTTAGTCGGATATGCTTGATATACATGTACCGGTATATCTTTCAATAATGGATTTTCAATCGATGTATATTGTATTCTAATCACAACTAAAATTCCCGATAAGGCTGTTGAAAAACATATCCTGTACAATACCGTTATTGGCTTTACGTAACACGTAATGAATATCGAGCCTGCAGTCGTCGATACGGTTACGATAAATACCCATGAGGTCGTCATAGAAAAGACCTTCTGCGTCGGTTAAAACTTGCATGCCGACAAGAGGAAACTTGTTTTCCATAAACGCCACGAGAGCACCAGGAACCATACAGTTTCTGGTAAATTCGATACTACCGTCAAAGTTTTGAATTCCGCCAATAAGAGGCATGGGCATACAGAGAAGTGCGGATTCTACAATTCGAGATAACGACTTAATGTAGTCGATCGTATGCTTGGAAGTATCTTCATAATATCCGAAGTCGTTTTTGAAACGATCTTTTTTCATTCCTTCTGCAATTTGGAAAGGAGTCTTGACATCATGATAGGTATTTTCAACGTGAGAAATCTTCATGTCTTTAATATAGCAAAACTAGTCCAGTTCGTCAATAGTGTTTATCGTCATGCAATGCTCATAGCAGGATAAGATAAAATTGAAGCAGTCTTGGAATTTTTCATACGAATCCTTATACGGATTATATTCAAACCATGTATCATTATAATAGACTTGAATCTTATAAGTCGGCAACAGTCGAATGTTTATATAGCTGTCGTCATAGAAATCTTCTTGATTAAAATTCTGATGCCCATATATACCGTTTACGATTATCATCTTGTCAGTAAACCAAGGGGTAGCTGAAGCATCGTGAATATTCGGAATAATGTATCGAGCGAAATCGACACCGGGAGTATAGTAACGAATCTGTATAGGGCTTTCTAGTATTGTCATTATGCTAAGTCGTCAATTGCTTCTTTCATATATTTGTTTTCGAGATACATGTTAATTTTGCCGATATTCTGAATAAATCGATGGTAGATTTCACCACGACTATTATGAGACGTTTTAGAATTTACGACTTTAAAATAATTTTCGCCGTCATGGAATTCCCATTTTTGATTGTAATAAAATGTACGACAAATGTCCAGTGTATAAGGCACTTTAAATGACATAGAATAAGAATTATATTCTCCGATTGCACCACAAACAGACATTCCGTGTTCGTTGTCTTCATGTTCTACTAAAGTACCGGGTCGGAGAACGAAATACAGTATTCCATCCTCGTATGTGGTGAACTTAAAATAACAGCATTTACGTGAATCAATTTGACGATAACAACTCATAATTACTCTAAATCGTTAATTACTTTTTTGGTTATTTCATTTTTCAGGTGCATGACAAGCTTCTGTGCCAATTCGTTAAACTTAAGAGGATTGTCAAATTTAATTCTAAAATCCTTGTCAATGAATTCGAAGTTGTCCGAGTCGTAAAAATTCATAGAATAATTAAGTTCAGGAAATTCCAGCTTACATTGGTTATCAGAGCGGTCCATTACATAAGAACCGACGACATTTAACTTATGAATTTTATCATATAAAACTGGTTCTTCAATAGGCGAGAGCAAGAAATAATCGTAAAAGAAATCATGGTTCGAATCATTATAAACGCATATGGCAATATGCGGCAGTTTTAAGAATTCATCATTTGTCATATTGCCAATATAGCAAAAAGGGCTGAACGTGTCAACCCTTATCCAAGTGCTTCGTCGATAGCTTTTATATTCTTGTCGTTTACAATCGCGAGGCAGAGCTGTTTTAAATCTGTATATATTTTCCGGTTAAAAATAATAAAAGATTCTTCATCCCATTTCAATGCTTCGTCATAGTAATCGGCAGGAGAATCCCACCAAATATAAAATGTATCTTCAACATACGATATACCGCAAAAACGCAAGTCGGTATGTCGGAAATGTTCATGAGAACCGACACCTACATGAATAATTTGATATTTATCATATGGATTATCGAATTCTGTAATGAATTTCATGAATTTAATTTTAGTCGAGCACACTGAGCATTCTCTCCATTTTGAAATTTTCAAGTGCAAAATGTAATTGCGTCATATCCATATATTTTTTATCTCTGAAAGTAACATACGAAACGTTATCTTCCCAGACTACAACACCTTTAAATTTATCCGGATTATAATAATATACATTCCAGATATGCGGATATTGTTTATCTTGTTCTAGGTCAATAAATGAAACATTATGATATGTAACGGCTGGCTGGTAATTTTTAAGGATTCTACCGGCATAGAACGGTAAATATACAAAACCAAGATTACAGAATGAAAATTTATCAGATCTCATTCTTAGTAATATATCTTCGTTGGTAAGTTTTTTCACAAGTACATGCATCATAGGTTATCTATCTCGTTTGATAATCTTACTTGTTCTACGTATGTCGCGACTAGATTACAAAAGTCATCTTCTTTTCGAATCGTCCAGTTGTCGTTATTAGTATCGTAATTTATTACGATATTTCCGCAATGAAAAATGGAACCGAATAAGGGAGTAAGCATTTTTAAATCGGCATGCAACGGGTCTGTCTTAAAGAATCCGACAAGTTTACGATATTTTTTCATATAGTCTACCGACGCCGGATTTAGCGACAATATAAAAATATCGTTTTTTCCGGTCCAGACATTTATACATTCGACATATGGCTTAATCATTCTAAAGCCTCGTCGATTTCTTGTTCGAGTTTATCATTTTGATAAACATGATATAATTCCAATGGGTCTATATAAGTTTTACCGTTATAGGCTACTGAACACATTTGAACCATACCATGCGGAAGTTCTTCATCTGTAACATAATAGATTAGAAGTTCATCGTCTTTTTCTTCGTATTCAATACCTATAAAATTACCATGTATATAAGTTTTTGTACAGCCAGTATGTGTATAGCTTAAGAACAGACATTTAATAGGATTTTCATCGAAAAAATGTAAAAACTCATCAAAGGTATGATATTCAGCGGTTTTAAAAGTTTTTAAAGACCAAAAATCTCTTGTAAGTGCTATCGGTTGTATATTCATCCTAATGCCTCATCGATTTCTTTTGAAAGTTCGTTGTTCTTAAAGTCTTTGTATAATTGCATCATGTCTTGATACGATTTACCGTTATAGATTACATAACAATGACTGTCCATAGTCGGAATTCCGCACAGGCCTGCGACCAAATCAACACAGATATAATTAATTTCGAGTGTATCATTATGATATTCTATGTCTACAAAATGCCCGTCGATATAGGTTCTTTCTTTTGAAATCTGATTAATAACAACACAACGCATCGGATTATGCTTACACAGCTCATACATTGAATTATAAGCTGTAGGCATAAGATTTTTCATGAATATTGCACAAGGATGAACGTTCATATTAATCTAATTTTTCAATTGCCATTTCGTTATTGAAGTTTGTGACCAGCGGAGTAATCTCGTTAATGAATTCTTCCATAGTCTTACCTCGGCAACGGATAAAATTTCCAAGATAATGTAGGCCACGGCATGTTCTATAGTCAAGGATATTATAGTCATTCATGTCATAATCGAATTTTCCGTCTTTTATGCGACGAAAATCAATTCCGATTAAATACAGGCTGTCATTGTGAGATGCATCGTCGATTGATTTGATTATGAAAAATTCATCTTCTCCATAACTTGTAGTATATGCCATAACAGGCCATTCAGGCTTTATTTCTTCGCCTACAGGACGTAAAAACTTACCGGCTAAAATGCTGTCGTATAATTCGTCGTACATAGTTACTCCAATGCGGAAAGCTGATATTTGACAACTTTATCGTGCAGTTCGTTGAATAGTTGCCAATATACTTTTTCTAAATTTTTTTCGCCGAAAAAACGAACATAATGGTCATTGATATAAAATGAATACTTATCAATTTTGTAGATATAGAAAAAACATTGTTTTGAAAAACCTTTAGGCCAGTTATAATCAATGCATGGAAATTTGATACACTGCTTTTTTGTATCTACTTTAAATTCATCAAGGCGGTCGATGTCAAGATGATACATTGTGAATGCTTCGCCGACAACGACACATGTAGGCTTATGTTCAGAGTGCATTTATTACCTCTTCGTTATGTTCGTTTTCTACGATCATTTTAAGTTTATCAAGATTTTTCTTCGTATAATGCTTACCTTTATAATCGATAAAATCTGTATCAGAATACAAAGCAAAACCATTTGATGTTTCTGCTGAATTTCTTGCTACTGAACGTAAGTCAGTTTCAATAATTGTCGCATTATTGTCAAGATAAATGCCGTTAGATTCTGAAATTCCAATAATCTTTGTAAAGGCTTTGACTGCATACCAGTTTTTTCCACCGAATTTCATAATATTCTGTTTCATGACAATTTCTCCAGGTCGATAAGGGTTGTAATGTTCTTTGCTAGGCGGGTAGCTTCATAATCTGAAATTTCTGTACATTCAAATCGGTTTCCGCCGATTATGATAGTATCATGCGGTTCAAGATATACATTTTCATATGTAGTAGGTCCGATATTCGACCAGAAACCCGACTTACTTTCATAATTTGGATTTGGTACAGTAAAACGAAGTACGATAGTGTTTTTCTGAAAATCGTAAACTTCGCCAACAACCTTAATCGCATTCTTGAGATTAACAGTTATATTCATGATTTTTCCGTTATGTATTTGAACCATGATTATAATATAGCAAAAGCCGTTATATATGTCAACCCGTTTTTATGGGTTTACATGATGTTTAAGTTTTACTATATTACAGATATGCATCACCTGATAAACGTTAAGCTTATGGTAGATTACGAAAAACAAAGACTTGTTGAAAATTTCATATCAAAACACGGATTTACTCAGACTGCTGAATATTCGGCTACCTACGAGAAAAACGATAAATCCGGATTTAAGGTAATTATCTGGAACGATAATATATTTTTGGATTGCAATGATCAACGGATTGCGACTACTAATCTGGCGGTGCCTTATAGGTATAATTCGGTTCCGGTAGATACGTTAATCAGTATAGCATGCGGTGACTCGAGCAAGATTCTTATGCGGCTTAATAACATGGAAATCGAAAAAACATTAAAGGAGCTTGAATAATGAACTTCGTTGATATGTTACATAGGGCTCAATTGAAAAAAGTTGGATTTGTACAAGAAGGCGACTACAATTTCATAAAAGGTGATTTTATTGTAGAAATGTATCATAATACGGTTTTTGTAAATCAAGTATTTAATGAACATGTTGAACGAACATCTTATCGAATTCCTTTGATTTCTTCCGATAAAGGATTTGAATCTTATAAGTATAGGGATATTCCGCCGAAGAAAGTTATCGAATGGCTGTGCGGAGATTTAACGAAACTCGAAATGAATGTCGAGATTTATCTTTTATCGAAATCTTTAGAAGCATTGGACTAGTTATGGATAAACCGTTTATAAGAGTATCAGCAAACGATAAATACGACCGTATGGTTGGTATTCAAATAACAGAAAGAAGATTTAAGATTTTCTATCCAGGTACGAAAGAACCTAACATTACATATAATGGTCAAGAAACATATTGTATGATATATGGTTCATATTCTGGGGAATTCTATGTTGATAATAATCCGCTTGCGCTTTACGATTATGATTATATAGAATTTGTGTTTGATAATAAGAAAATTACAAATGAAGATATGGACTTGCCGGATTTTATTAATGTTATTTGGCCGTATATTCGGTATTATTGGGAAATTGATGCATTAAATTCTTTGGAATAGGGTTTACGAACTTATTCGCTTTTACTATATTACGAAAGTAAACCATAAAAACGGAGTTGAAATGATTACATTCTATGTTCTGGAATCGAATAGGACTAATAACTATGTCCATTACTATTTCCGGAATTACATCGAAAACCATCCTGGCTTTATTTCCACTGAAGATTTCATGGATGCTATGGCTTGGAACAAGCGTAAGCAGGCTATCGAATTTCTCAAGGAAAACGGTCTCGATACAGATTTCCATGTGGAGATGAAGCAGAATGAGTACTTCCCAGACCAACTTGTATACTAATCCGTTTACGAAAGCGTTTATCGGAATGCGATATGCAAGTCCGGCTGATTTAGTCAATATACCACGACTTGTTTATCGTAAGTATCGGTCAGATCGTCGCACAGAAGAGTTTGATTTGCTGATTGCTGATGTTCCGATTGAGATTTGGACAGATGGTCTTGGCTACAAGACTTTGGAATTAATGGGATGGAAAATCACGGAAGAACCGATTTATGGCGATATGATGGGATATTCAATTCCTGATAATCATGAGTCATGTGAACGAGTCACCCTTTATAAGACAGAAGCATTTTCTTTCCATTATAAGAATATCGTTATCGACAGTAACGGTTTGAGCTTGATAGAATTCAAGGACAAGGTTACTCCGTATATCAATTTGGCATACACCGAAGCGGCATTGGATAAGTTGGGTTAATATGGAACAAGATTATTTTAGAATGATGCGTAAGTATGTAGAAGGTTTAGGTTATAAACCGACTGAACGCAGAACATTTCCGGGCGAATATTGTAAAGACGGATATTATATCCGGTTTTCTCTTGAACAAGTATATATGAATCGTTTTAGGAACGTTTATGACTTACGTAAAATCGCTGACGGTAAAGTTATAGGAATCGGCTCGACAAGGACATTACTTACATATCAATTCGATAATATACCGTTGACAGTTATGAAACGTGCGATTAAGAATCCAGAAAAAGCGATTGTTATTTTCAATAACTGGGAAGCGAAACATATTTTAAAGGATTTGTAAAGGGTTGACATATTCAGCTCTTTTTGCTATATTGTCTATATAACAAGCAACCAAAGGACAATATATGGCAATCGTTAACGGACTTAAGTCTGAAATCATTTCTATTTTGATAATCATACTGTGTTTTATCGGTACGGTTTTGAAAGATCATATCGGTTACAATTTCGTTACCGCCGTATTCATGCACGGCAATATGCAGCATTTTATGAATAACATGCTGCTTTTCTTGATGTTGAGCCCTGCCGTAGAAAAGACTTACGGAAAGCTGAATTATATTGGCGCATTTTTATTGACGGCAATCGTCGATTATCTTTTCCAGACATACGTAGCACATGTAATGGCAATCGGCTTGTCCGGTTTTGTATTTGCCCTGTTTATGTTGAACTGTTTTATTACAGATAAACGACGCGGGATTTCTATTTGCGGAATTATCCTGTTGTTTATTTACGGGTTTAAGGAAATTAGCGGAGTCATGCATAATGATGGTATCAGCCACAGCGGGCATTTAATCGGTCTTGCTACTGGTTTGGTTTACGCATTTGTATATAACAAGATTAAGCAAGCAAAGGAAGATTATAATGAAGAACAAGAAACTTCTGGAAGTTCCATGTTTGATGTATAAGCGTGCGATTTGGAAAAATTGCTCTTATTTTTTACCGTCGGATAGTGAATTTAGGACAATAGGAAATAAAACAGTTATTACTGGTTATTCTATAATCGATAAAAAAGACCATTATGAATTGAGTAATGTACCTGAGCTTAATTCATTTGGTAGTGACGAAAAATTGACTTTTCTTTACGGCGATATTAAACTGGAATACGAAGGTGCATCTGAAGAATTTTATTATCAAGACCTTGAAAAGTTTACGACATTCATGAATAAAGTGCAGATGTATGTAAAGAATTACTGGAATGAGGTAGCAATCGAAAATCTTGATGCGGAAACCGAAACGGCGCAGGAAACCTTATAAATAATGTAAGATAAAAAAGGTATACAAGATATGGTAGGATTTGCTAAATTTATGCTTGAGTCTGCACCGGCACGTGAAAATAACGATACTGCTGGACTTGCTGACGGATTTGTCAGATTACTGAACAAGAAGTCCGGAAAGGATTTTAAGTTTGTTGATACTCAAAATGTCACAAACGGTTTCGGTAAGCTGAATGGTAGACTTTATATTGGCGGGACTTCTGCCGTGAGGATTAACTTTATGAAGAACAAGCTTCATTCCGTATCTGCCTGGACTAAGTTCGGTAAAAATCCGAACCGTACGGTTATATTTAAGAACCAGTCTAATCAGACTCGTTCTAATATTCTTGCCATGAGTGACAAGTCTATTGAAGCGATTTTGGAATCTATTGCTAAAGGCGAAACCTCGGCACTTGATGCACCTGTAGAAGCTATTTATCATTCTGAACAAATCCAGACGCCGGATGGAGAAGTCGCTTATAGCATTACTATGGCGATTATGCTCATGTATAAAGAAGGATATTCCCTCGATTCTATTCTTTACTGGCTTGACGGTGTAATTGATGAAGATGATGTTTATTCAGTAGTCGGTTATAAGGCAAAGTTCGGAACTAAAGACGCTCGAGATACTGACGAGGCAGAACCGCCGGAAGAACTTAGTGTATCTTCTTTTGATGATGAAGATATTGAAGTCGCTGGCGAAATTCCGGAACAGGTAGAAGAAAATCCGACTATTAAGCAAAATCAGGCTGAACTTGACGAACAGCTTATTGCAGATCCTCTTCCTGTATTTAGACAGCTTAATAAGTATGTCCTCATGGTTGCTCGTGGATTGCGTAATGGCTTGCTTATTACTGGCCAGGGCGGTGTTGGTAAGTCTTACAATGTCAATAAGATATTGGCTGCTTACGGCACAAAGAACAAAGACTATGTTATCATGAAGGGTAAGTCTAGTACGTCCGCAATGTATAAGTTCCTTTATGATAATTACAACAAGATTGTCGTATTCGATGACTGTGACTCTGTTCTTCAGGATGCAGACGGTTTGAATATTCTTAAGGGTGTTCTCGATTCCGGTGCGGTTAAGGAAGTTAGCTGGAATACGAAGGGCGCTGACATGGTTGATACGTTCGGTTGCGAAAGCCATGAAGAAATCGAAGAACGTCTTGCTGCTTGGTCGGCACAGCATAAGGGTAAGGTCGGTACTCCGAATTACTTCCAGTTCCAGGGTGCATGTATCTTCATTTCCAATTTGTTCAAGGAAGACTTGGAAAAGAATTCCGCTATGCAGCCGCTTTTGACTCGTAACCTTGCGGTCGATATTAAGCTCATGGCTGAAGATATTATGTTCAAAATCGAATCTATCCTTCCGACAATGCACATCTACGATAATCGTGGCAAGGATGTTTCGAATGACGAAATCAAGAAAGAAGTTCTTGAATATATGAAATCTGACGAATTCCTAAAGGATCCTAGAATTAGGGGTAAGGAAAAGTTGATTTCTATTCGTCTGTTCCATAATATCTACATGTTCAGGTATGCAAATCTTCCGGATTGGAAAGAATTAGCATTCTGTTTCTAATAAAATTAAGTATATTTAAACCGGAGTTCTGAATAAGAATTCCGGTTTTTTAAAAAATTCAAATAAAAATACTTCTTTAAAATTACATTGTAAGTTTTTCTATATTTAGTTCAGAAAACATAACAAGGATAATCTATGAACTATAATATAGAATTACTCGACCTAGTATCTAAGCTTTCTCCTATTCAGCAACAGTTAAAGTTTGCTAAAGAACAAGACGGTTCTATCGTTCTTGTCGCACAAGAAGTGACAAAGAAGGTTGTATATCGACTTTCTTGCCCATGGGAATATTTCGAATTCCCGGGTAAAGCGGTCCGTTTCTTCGAATATAAGAAGTTTAAGTCATTCTTCGATATTTTCAATAACCCGGATAAAAATGTGGAACTTAACGAAGTTCCAGTTCTTGATACTTCGCTTACAGATGAAGGCGAAGTCCATGATATTATTATCAAGTCTTCCAAGAGTAATCAGCAGTTTACGTATCGTACCGCCGCAGATGGCATGATTGACGAACCGAAGTTCAGTAATGTCGATTTGCAGAATCCTGCGACGAGCCTTAACTTTACTAAGGCACAGATTGACCATCTTCAGAAGATGATTAATCTTATTCAGGAACGTACAGAAAAGTCTGGTATTAAGTTTACTGGTAAAGGCAATAAGTTGATTATTTCGTTTGTATGTCTTGCAACGTCTAACTCTTATAAGATTGAATATGATTTGCCTGTTCCTGTTACCCAGGACTTTACGTTCACTACGGATAAAGAAGGTATCTTGCTTCTTCCGAGTGCAGAATATAAGATGGTTATCGACCCTCGTGGATTGATTAATTTCCACATGATGCGTGACGACCAGATTAAGTTGGATCTTTATGTTTCCAGACAGCGTGTACAGGCAGCAGGTAGGGTTTAATATGTCAGTAGAACAAGTATTTCAGAATCAGACAGAAGAAGCAATGCAGCAGGATTTAAAGACTATGGACCCGTGGAAGGTCATAGTCGAAGCTGCACAGGCAATGGGTATCGAAATCATGAAGCCTAAGCCGAATTGTAAGAAGTGTCATGGTCGTGGTTATGTCGGACGTCATTCAGATTCCGGCGAACCGATTGCATGCACTTGTATTTTCCCAAAGCAGAAGTTTGATAGGGAAATCGGCGAGATTCCGCATAAGCCGATGAACAGGGCTGAACGCAGAGCAATGAAAAAGAAGGGCTAATATGGCAAATGAACTTAAGGAAGCTGTTTGGGAAGGTTATTTTCGTCCCACGACAGTTAAAGATGTTATTTTACCGCAGGACTATAGAAATTTTTGTGCTAAGGTTATCGAAGCTGGTGCGTCGATGAATTTGATTCTTGCAGGTTATCCGGGTACTGGTAAGTCTACACTTGCACAGGCTTTGGCTAATGACCTCGATGTAGAATATCTGTTTCTTAATGCGTCTGACGACAACGGTATCGAGACTATTCGTGAAACCGTTACGAACTTCGCTTCGACTATGGCTTTTAATGGCAAGCCGAAGCTTATCATTTTCGACGAAGCAGACGGTATGACTCCGAAAGGACAAGAAGCACTTCGTTCCTATATCGACAAGTGTCAAGAGAATTGTCGTTTCATTCTGACCTGTAACTATATTGCGAAGATTATCGACCCGCTTAAGGATGTCGGTGGTCGAACAATGGTCTTCAATTTCGATATGAAGAAACCGGAATACCAGAAGGAAATCAAGGAACAGATTCTGAAGCGTATGATTGGTATTCTCAAGTTCTTGAAGATTGAATACGACGTTCAGCCAGTTATCGACCTTATCGAAAAGAAATATCCGTCTATCCGTGCTATCATTACGGCATTACAGCAGTATGCTATGATGAGAGGAAAGATTGATTCGGGTCTCGTACAGTATCTTGAAATCGGTGACGAACTTGCAGAGAAGATTCTTACCAAGAAGCTCGGTGAAGCTCGTGCTTACATTTCAGAATGCGGGTTGAGTCCTAGCGATGTATTTTCGTTTATTATGGAAAAGGTTATTCCTGACGCAAGAATTAAGAATAAGGGCGACGCTATCCTTAACATGGCACAGTATGAATATCAGTGTGCTTTGTCTAGCGACCCAACTATTCAGATTGCGGCAGCGATAGTTTCTTTGTTTGGGTGTATGTAATGGGAACATTCAGATACGATTCTAAAAAGCTTAATGCTAAACAATTAAAGATTGCGTATGGAACTGATATACGCAGTCTTCAAGAACAATTAAAGTTTGTTGAATACGTACTGAATAATCCTAAAGCATATAATTTGAGCGAAGAAAAAATTGATGAACTGCGAGAGAAGAAAAAAGATATATTTTTTCTATTAAGTGACCTTAAAACAGAATTTGATTTGGCAGGTTTAGAATGAATCATAGACAACTTACAGTGAAGTTAAAGCATCCTGAAAAATGTGCAGGCAATGTATTGTTTGCGACACATAAGAAAATGTTTTATGTGTTCGCTAAGTGGTGTGATACTATGAAGGACGTTAGTAAATGGATGTATGCCGTTCCGGCAGGATCCTATAAGTCTGCAGTAGACGGAGAGGAATGTAACGCGGTTTTTGACTTCGTTATTTCTTGTACTTCTGGCGATTACTATGTCAAATTCGTTTCTCTTACAAAGAAAGATAAGAAAGCTCAGGAAGAGCAGAATTATCTTAAGAAAGTTTGTGAAGAAAAAGGTTTAAAGTATAAAGAAATTAACGAATTGTTTTATAAGCTGGTATAATTATGAATATTAAAATCGTACGAAAGAATAATTCTGAAAATCTTGTTAACCTTAAGCAGGTTACCAATGTTTTGGTGAATGAAACGAAAACACTGTTTGAACTAAAGAACGGACAAGATACTATAGGTGTCATTAACGGTGATACTCAAGTAACTTATTTCGCCAATATGGAGCATGAAGTGGAATTTGACGAAATCGAAGAATTCTTGTTGCATCACATGGGAGAATAAATGGTAAAGGTATCTTTGGATTATATGTCAGATACGCCAAGGATTCGTATTATCGATATTCCTGAAATGACTGAAAAGGAAAAGGAACTGTTTACCAAGGAAGTAATTCCGGGTATGCAGAAAGATTTGGATGTCGTATTCATGGAATATAAGCGTAATAGTTCAGAACTTGCTTCTTCTATTACGCAGATTATGAACCATGCGGTATCTCTTGAGAAAGCTCATTATTGTTTTAACTATTACGAGAACGAAAATCACGTAGGGTATTACTGGTATGATAAGCCGCAGACATAAATAATATATGAATGCTGCGATTATAGATACCTTAGAAAAACGAGAAACGACTTTCAAGAAGAATCTAAAAGATTCTAACGGTAAAGTTTTCGAAATCGCCGAAACTACAAAAATCGGCGAAAGTTCGATTTATAGGCTCTGGACGAAAGACCAGAGCTATTACTATACATCCAAGGCGAAGAAAACTCAGATTTGCTTGCATTTCACCGTCGGCAGTATAACTGGTGATATTGCGACTTTGACCAAACCAGATAACAAAGTCTCAGTTCATTATGTTGTCGACAGACTTGGAAATATCTATAATCTTATTCCGTTGGATAAGGAAAAGAACTGGTCCTATCATCTAGGTGCCAAATGTATCGGAACTAACGGAGTAATGAGTAAGAGTGCAATAGGAATTGAAATATCCAATTACGGGCCGCTTAATAGGCATTCTGACGGATATTATAATGCCTATAAGCAGCTTTATTGTGTCGAAGACAGACATGTAGAAAATATTCTTTTCAGAAACTATAATTATTATTCGAGAATGACCGAAGCTCAGAAAACAGCAGTTTATGAACTTGTTAACTGGCTTTGTGAACAATGCGATATTCCGCATAATTATAAGCTCGAAGGTATGTTCGAAAACGATAAATGTGCACAGGAATTTACAGGTATATTTACACATGCACAGGTCAGAAAAGATAAATTCGATTTACCGTATGCACAGGTAAAGTATATTAAGGAAAAGTGGGAAGAATCATTACTTCCGCCGGAACCGGTCAAGAAAGAAGGACCGGTTAAGACCGAAGATATAACGTTTGCTGAAATTCGAAAGAATGTTGAGAAATCTACAACTACGATTAAGACAGCAAAAAAGAATCCGATTCCTGTTAAAAAAGACAAGCCATGGTATGTAGAAATTCTTAGCATGATAACTGGACTTTTTGCGAAAATCAAAAACTGAAAATTATATATACTATATAAGAATAAAAGAATCCTGCCCGTTTGAGGCAGGATTAAATTGTTTAAATAAAACATGAGGTGAAAACATGAGACCAGTAGTCCAAATCGTTCGTTTCTACATTATCAATAAGTTTACAGGTTCACGTTCAATCGAGAGCCTGATGGATAATCCGAAATACAATTCATTACTTATGCATTGCGTCAATACCGTAATGCACTATCCAGACTGGGCAATCGAACAGTGTCACAAGTATCGTGACGAAATCGACCAGCGAAAATTCAGATTCAATTCTGGTAAATGGGCAATGGACCTTCGAGATGAAGACTTACCGAAAGGAACTGAGTTGGATCCGGTTGACCTAAAGAATGCGTTTATGGATATTATCAACTGGATTAATAAGAACAGAGCAATATTCACAAGACGAATTGCAGAACACGAACGTAAGCGAAATGAATAAGATAAGGGTTGACGAAAGTCAACCTTTTTATTATATTAGCTGATATGTATAGTTCAATTAATGATTCACTCAGTGCCGCAATTAAAAAGTCCGAGCGAGAGCTTCAGGAAAAAATTAAGCAGCTTCAAAACGAACTTGCCGAAAAGCAGGATAAGTTCAATAAGATGAAGAACTACTGTGCTAACGAGGACGGAGATTTTGCGAAGTTTCATAAGTTAATCGCAGAATACGGTTTTACTGCGTGTGACTATTCGATATTCGATTTGAAGACAAATCGATGTGCATTCTGTATTTCTAATGACGGCGGAAAGTTCAAGGTTCCTGTAGCTATCTGCAAGAACAAGAAGAAGAATGGAAAACTGTATCTTGCGTTTGAAACGAAACTAAATGAAACACTTGTCAATGTTAAGACAGAAAGTGAATACAGCATGATGCGTAATGCGATGTATGCCAGACCCAGAATCCATGTATTCCTGCACAGTGAACAAGAACTTAAAAATACGTTCTTTATGCTT
>Ga0326511_10001565_pt1 | contig 18898 bp, 14 predicted proteins | sample 0_2496_0518_D_FD_203701 | JGI IMG/M metagenome (GOLD analysis project Ga0326511, IMG submission 203701) | Bovine rumen microbial communities from UC Davis, California, United States - 0_2496_0518 | ecosystem: Host-associated > Mammals > Digestive system > Stomach > Rumen | place: USA... | reverse complement strand
CTCTGTGTCTACCAGCCATATTGTGCCGTCTGACATACCGTATGCAGCCATGCCATTCTCGTAGCCACTGGCAAAGGCGGTGACGCGTCCTGGCACAGGTACTCTCTCGTTGCTGATGTCATCAAGACTACGCACGATATGCATACCGCCGCGATCGTCGAAGAGCAGTGGCACATCTCTATATTTACCTGTGCAGTTGATGCGGAAGTCAAGTTTTCGTGTTCCGATTATTTTGTCATTGGCAAGATCCAGCATGGCTATGCTGTTCACGCCAATGATAAGCAGTAACGTTCCCTCGTTCATATAGCGCAAGCTGAACGGGCGGTCCATATAATCCAAGTTGACCACGCGAATCTTCTGTCCGTCACTGATAACCAGATGGCCTGTATGACTGACAGCGTAGTCACGGCCCATCTTTGACGAGTAAGCGTCACGAAAGCAGTAGTTCCGGTCGCTCATCAGCAGGGTACTCTGCATCTGGTCGCCCTGCATCCGGTGAATGATGATTTCTCCGCAAGTGCTGACCGTAAGTGAATGGTTGTCTTTGGGCGATACATCCATAGCCGAAATGCTGCCATTATGTATTCTTGAGTTGCGGCTGCCCACTGCCGACTGTGTCAGGGCGTGGAACACGGATGAGGCAAAAAGGTCGCCGCCGTAGTCGTGCGTATAGAGATAGGAGGCGTATGCCAGCATGTTACCCAACTCTGTATCGCCAGTCTGGTAGATGGCATACGACTGCGTTCCGAGTGTTCTGCCCAGCGAGATATAGTTCAGCGTATCAGCTACCAGCTTGGCATGCTCTGCCTCGCGGCGTTGGTTGTCGGCTTCCTGTCGCTGACGCTCAGCCATCTGATAGGATTGTCGTGCCTCTTCTGCCGAGCTTTCCGCCTTAGCCTGTGCCTCCAGCGCATTCTGGCGCTCAGCCTCTGAACGGAGCGTTGCAGCCTGGGCTATCTCCGACTGCCGCAGTGCTTCCTGGCTCTGCTCCTCAGCCAGCGTCTGCTGACCGTAGGCTATCTCCTCCATCTGCTTGCTGACACGTCGGTCTACCTCCGACTTCTTCTCTTGGGTCTCCAACACACTTATCTGCGTTTCCAGTTCGCTGATGCGCTCACTGTCCAGATGATGCACGTACAGAGCCGATGCGCCAGAGAGTAAAAAGGCGAACAGACAGGAAGACAAAGCCCATTTAATCTTATTGCCATATTTGGAAATGCTCTGACTTTTCATTGAATATCGCTTTTTGACAGTTTCACCTTTTTACGCTCTCCCCTTTCGCGCTTACTCTATTTTCTCTTGATGACCAGCATCGTGATGTCGTCACTCTGTTCCGCGCCATTCACGAAATCGCTGATGTCAGCCTTGACAGCCTCCACCACCTGCTGGCAGTCCTTGCCTGCCTGCTTGGCGAGCACGCTGTCCAGACGCTCCGCGCCGTACTCCTCGAAAGCCTCATTCATGGCCTCAGTCACACCGTCGGTAAACATGACCAGTGTGTCACCCTTCTCTATCTGCAGCGTGTCTTCCTTGTAAGCAATGCCGTCGAAGGCACCCACGATGGTATTCTTCGCCCTGGGCAGTTCCTCAATGCTGCCGTCAGCCCTCAGCAGGTGTGGCGGGTTGTGCCCGGCATTACAATAGTCAACAAATCCCGTCTTGACATTATAGATGGCATAGAACATGGTGAGGAACATGCAATCCACGGAGTAGGAAGCCAGCAGTCTGTTCGACTCGGTCAGACACTCGCCCGGATTGCCGCTCTGAACGCCTTTCGTTCGGATCATCGTCCTACTGACAGCCATGAACAAGGCAGCTGGTATGCCCTTGCCGCACACGTCGGCAATGACAAAGGCAATGCGGTCATCGTCAATGCGGAAGAAGTCGTAGAAGTCGCCGCCAATATCCTTTGCAGCTTCCATCAATGCATAGATATCCAGGCTGTCGGTCACTTCGGGGAATGGCGGGAAGACGCGCGGCAATATATACTGCTGAATATCTCTGGCGGTAGTCAAGTCTTTCTTAAGCGACTCCAATTGCGAGTGCTCCCTTTGCGACTTATGTACATAGTTGATCTGTTCTATGGCCTTCTCGATGGTCACGGCCAGGTCGTCCATGTCAATAGGCTTCGTGGCAAAGTCGAAAGCGCCGTTGTTCATTGCCTGACGTATGTTTTTCATGTCGCCGTATGCGCTCACCATGATGACGCGCAGTGCCGGATTACGCATCTCGTTCACCTTGGCCAGCAGCGTCAGGCCGTCCATTTCAGGCATGTTTATGTCGCTGAGTATAATCTCTATATCAGGGTTATTATACAGGATGGCGAGAGCCTCCAGACCGTTATGGGCGAAAAAAAACTCATACTCGCCATTACGTATTTTCCGTCTGAAATATTGTTTCATCAGAAGCTCCAGGGGGGCTTCGTCGTCAACGCTCAGAATCTTTATTGTAGCCATATATATCCTCGTTTACTCTATTTACGAGCACAAAGATACAAACTTTTTTTTTATTTCATCTTCTTTTCATATATTTTTTTCTATTTTATTCCCAGACCACCAACTCACGAGGCAAAGAGAATCGCCATGTCCGTGAGTCTTCCTGGATAAGGGCATTGTCTTTCCATCTTATATCTACTTGGTTTACTATGTATTTCCAGTTAGTTATCGGACTTCAGTACAATTTGCCACCTTATCCACATATCAAGTTTCTGTTCGTTTGGTCAGATGTTTGCCGCTGACTTCTTTCAGATTCCACCTCGCGATAGCCCCCCTTGTCTTTCTGGCTATATGATTCCCACTATTAGGGCTCACTCGGGACTTGCACCCGTTAGACAATACTCATGCCGAGCATACAAACAAAAATGTGCGACGCTGTCGCACATTTTTACTATATTTACATTCGATTACCGAAAATCGTTAAAACCACAGTCGCAAATCGTGACGGTGTTTTTATTCTTTATCAAGCACTTCCCAATGCCCACTATAACCACTACCTACATAACGAATATGTGGAAGTTTTGCTAAGTGGCGCTTGATAGTCATTGAGGTAACCCCAAATTGTTTCGCCAATTCTTCTGTGGTAATATTAAAATTATCTTTAATAGCCTTCTCTATTTTTTCATCGAGAGTATCTTCTTGAGTAACATCTTGAGTAACACCTTGAGTAACACCTTGAGTGCCACCTTGAGTGCCACCTTGAGTGCCACCTTGGGTGCCACCTTGAGTAACATCTTGAGTGTCACTCTTTGTTGATCTCTTAAATGTCACCACAACGCAACCGCTCTTCATACATGTCGCGCGGCATCTCCTTCGTTGTGCTCTCCACTTTGTAATAAGGACAACCATGATAAGTATAAGGCACCATGCCCCATGCCCATCCTTCAAAGTGCATGGCAATCACTTTGTTGTCTGGGTGATTTGGAACATCAATATACTCTACCCGCACATCAACCTGTGGCTCCATGTAACTCAGAGCCTGGGCAATCTCTTGTTGAATGTTGTCAGTAACCTGCTGTCCCAGTATCTTCAATGATTTGGGAGCGACACCGAAGATAAGCCAGCCACCTTCGGTATTTAAGAAGGCACAGGCTGCATGCATACCATCCTTCAGCTCACCAGTGGTCTTCTTCAACTCCAGCTGACGGTGCTCATCACTCTGAATCAGTTTCTTCAGTTCTTCTATTGTAAGTGCCATATATATCCTCGTTTACTCTATTTACGAGCACAAAGATACAAACTTTTTTTTATTCCATCTTCTTTTCATATATTTTTTTCTATTTTATTCCCAGACCACCAACTCACGAGGCAAAGAGATTTTAATGTTGATTCTAACGTTCCTGCATAGTCTTAATCCTTATTCTAATGGAAGATACTCATTGAGGCGTATCGAGACAAAGAAGGGCGTGAAGTACGTCTCGTCTTAATCCTTATTCTAATGGAAGATACTCATTGAGTGAAGAAAAAGGTGACGAACATTGAGGTTGTTGAATAGTCTTAATCCTTATTATAATGGAAGATACTCATTGAGCCGCACGCTGAAAATTATTCAGTGTATTTATGGGCAGTATTAATCCTTATTCTAATGGAAGATACTCATTGAGGAATATGGAAAAAGCTATTATTTTCAACGGTAAAGAGTCTTAATCCTTATTCTAATAGAAGATACTCATTGAGATAACTGCTGACTTGATGAGAGAATCAAGATAGAAAAGTCTTAATCCTTATTCTAATGGAAGATACTCATTGAGGCTATGAGAACACTGGTTACATCAAGACTATCAAGGTCTTAATCCTTATTCTAATGGAAGATACTCATTGAGGCACAAACAATGTTTGTTTTGTCAGCGCCGAAGAAAGTCTTAATCCTTATTCTAATGGAAGATACTCATTGAGATGGGACAAAATGTCACAAGACAAGGCAACACATTTGTGTCTTAATCCTTATTCTAATGGAAGATACTCATTGAGGATATTGCTCTCGCTCGTAAGGCAGGTGATACTGGGGCGTCTTAATCCTTATTCTAATGGAAGATACTCATTGAGGGGAAGTTGTTTTTCACCTTTGGGGCCAAGGTTGGCGCGTCTTAATCCTTATTCTAATGGAAGATACTCATTGAGCCTTGGAATTATTGTGCTTATCCTTGGACTCATCGTGCTGTCTTAATCCTTATTCTAATGGAAGATACTCATTGAGTGAGTTGTTTCCTGAATTTTGGAAATCTTTTTGGGTGTCTTAATCCTTATTCTAATGGAAGATACTCATTGAGTGAGCGTTGCTCTGTCAACGAGTCTGAAACCCAGTGCCAGTCTTAATCCTTATTCTAATGGAAGATACTCATTGAGGGCAACAAAAGTTAAAATTTCACGTGTGTTCACTTTGTCTTAATCCTTATTCTAATGGAAGATACTCATTGAGATGCGTGAAGTTGACGGTACTTTCAAACCTCAGAAGTCTTAATCCTTATTCTAATGGAAGATACTCATTGAGGGTCTCAAAAAAGACTGGGAAAACATATCGCAGATACCTGTCTTAATCCTTATTCTAATGGAAGATACTCATTGAGAAGTTCAACCGTTTAAAACAGTACAACTATGACGTGTCTTAATCCTTATTCTAATGGAAGATACTCATTGAGCTCAGAATTATACTCGTAGTGGCAACACATTTATTGTCTTAATCCTTATTCTAATGGAAGATACTCATTGAGATTAAGCGCAATGGTAATGTATTCGAGTGCGCCTTCAACGGGTCTTAATCCTTATTCTAATGGAAGATACTCATTGAGAGCAAAAATCTCAAGCACTTAATTATCAATCATTTATAATTACAATATTGTATACTCTCAAATAATATGTTCAAAAAAACGCCTTGTTTCAAACGGTGTGTAAAATTACGAAAATTTTTCAATATGTCAAAGAACGCTTTTGTTAATCTTAGCTAAAAGAATAACGTGTTTCTACTTTGTGTTATGACATCGAGATTAATGTTCTGTCCGATAATTTTCATACTCCTGAGAATATCTGACGAGACGGGACAAACAATGATACTATCATGGTTCTCATAGAGTGATTGAACCTCTACCATATCACATTTTATCTCAACTCCATAGGCAAAAGACTTTTTAAGATTATCAGTACTCCCGAAACTTTACAAACCGAAATTCAGATTGTTTGACACCATCAGCATTACAGGTGACCTTTCGCTCCGTAGTTGATGCTACGCACCTGATACCCAACTCCTTGAGACGAGTAACAATCTTAAATGTAAAGGTCATCTCACCCATGATGTGGACGGTGATTTGGAGTCCAAAGGACTTCCGCAATAGTACGGCATACTCATCGGCCAGCCGATGCACGTCATCTGCACTCAGTTCAGGTGACACCATCGGGAAAGGAAAGTCCTCCACCTCTCCATATTGTCGTGCCGCCTCCATCTGGGCCTCTCCCCATAGGCAAGAGGGGTGATTGGAGAAATTGATGAAAAGTCGCCTGTTGTCCACCTGCATCATCTTATATAGAAATCATCAATAACATGTAGGGTCTTGCGTGCCCTGGTCATGGAAGTATAGACCCACTGATAGGTCTCCTTCGTAGGATTGAGTGTGATGTTGCGTGGCACATGCACATAGACATCGTCCCATTCTCCTCCCTGCGACTTGTGGCAGGTGATGGCGTAGCCAAAGACAGTGCGAAGCGCATTGAGATAGGGATCTCTGAGCATGGCTTCATTGAAAGCCTTCTTGTGCTTCTGGGTGATGTTCTTTTCTCTCATCCTAAGGATAAAGTCGATGAACAATGCCTGCTGTTGCTGGCTATCAAGGTTGAGTCGCCCCTGATAGGCAATCTCTTCTATCACCATTGTCGTGTAGGTTTTTCCCGTAAACAGCTCCTTCACCTTCATCTGGCGGAACGTGAGCTGTGCGCGTATTGTCGTTTTCGGAGCTATCTCCTCAACTATCACCATGTCACCATTCATCAAGCCGGTAGGAAGGTTGTTCTGGATGACCATCAGCAGATCGCCTGTTTGTATCCTGCCATCAGGGAAACCCAACTTCTGACGAATCATGCCCGACAGCTGACTGCACGCCCTATTGCTCCTGCAAATACACACGGCGCTGTTCAGCCCCGAGCGTTTCACCGTGGCAACATAGTCGTTCAACAATGATTCGAGGTTGCCATGCAACCGTATGTCCTTATAGCGCCGAAAAGGCAGACTTCCCCATAGTTTCTGGCGACCATAGGCCAGTACAGTTTCGGGGGCAGCATTGTATAGACTCCTGATTTGCTTGGAAGCATCAACGATTCCCGAGACCCCCTGCTGACGCATAATCTCCGTCAGCTGGGCTTCCTGTGCCCGCATACCAAACCGCTCGCGGAAATATTCTGGCATCAAGGCTGGAGAGTTATACTCCTCAATGGGCGGCAGTTGGCATGGGTCGCCCACGAAGATGAACTTGCTGGCCGCACGAGTGTCATAGTCAAGAAGTTCTTTCAGCAGACGACCGTCGCCAAATTTTGCCTGTGTGATATCTTTTGTAGCCACGTCAGATACCATCGAGGCCTCGTCAATGATATAGACCGTTTCGGGTGCTTTGTTTTCATCGAGGTGGGAAGGCTCGAAAACCAAGAAGAGCTGTCCAGTCTTGTCGACAATGGGTTCTTCTTTCTCTTCAAACTCCTTGTTCAGTCCATAGAACGAATAGACCATCGAGTGGATGGTGGATGTCTGCCCGTTGCTTTCCGAAAGATTCGCCAGCACCTTTGCTGCACGTCCTGTTGAGGCCAGTAGCTGGTAGTGCTTGGCCTTAGCATCAAGAGCCTTGATAAGGAACTTCATCAGCGTAGTCTTGCCCGTTCCGGCATATCCCTTGAGGATGAACACCCGGTCTTGCGATGACTCCACAAAGTCAAGAATCTGCTTCAGTACATTTTCCTGGCTGGTGGTCAGCTTGATATTAGACATGTCACTTTGTTGCATACAAAATACAGATTTTAATAATTATCGCTTGTTTTGAAACTTAAGTTGTTCGCTGATTACAGCATTGAGGGAAGGAATCTTGCAAGGATTATTTTTCCATAGTGAAAAATTATATGTCAGAATGCCATTATCCTTACATTTCTCCATAGCATGGTCGTAACGAGGTCTGCTCTTAGGGGTTGGTATGTCGTTGGTAACGAAGATTCCTTTAGAACTTGTACCACTGAAATTCCTTAATGCGCTACTGAATTTGTCTATATCAGTAGTATCACGAATCATGGTCTTACACTCAACAAACAGCAATCGATTATCCAATTCCGCTATGATGTCGATCTCATTCTTCGGATTACCCTCAGAGTCAGTAAAAGAACAATTTAACCAAACATTACCTATTCTTTCATTTTTACGCAGTTCCAGTGCGGTCTTCAATTCAAACCAACCATAGTTGAATAATAATTCTGGCAAGTGCCGACAACAAATTTCCTTCTTAATGCATTTCTCACTATAGGTAAGTATTCTTATCTTTGCACGCTTCTCACTTACAGAATATTCAAGCGTTGAACCATTTTCGGTTGACTTTGATATCCAGTCTTTCATGTCAAGGCTGTCCTCTTTTACAGTAAGTTGATGGAATTCGCCACGATTCACCTTTCTGATAAGTTCAATTTCTCTTGCGGCTCTCACGTCATCCTCATCATATTCATCCAACAGGCGAAAGGTTGTCAGGGGAGTTCCATACAGTTCAAAACGTTTTAGCGTATCAATCCTGCCTTCATGAGTCTTTTTCGTCAGGATGTCCGTGATACAATTATTCTGGTCAATATAGATAAAATGTGAATGTTCCGATTGGTAAAACACTCTGAAAAAGGTTAGGGACCACAACTTCGTTCCACTCGTGAGATTAACAACTTTTTCGTAATCCGCAAATTCTTCATATAGTCCATCGGCTAACGCTTCAATCTCTTGAAGTGCCACGGGATGACATTCCCTAAGAATGATATTCCTTTTTGGGAACTGTGCCTTTATCCTTTCTGCTTCTTCCCGACTTTGCTGTGAACAAATCAGCACGACCGTATTGGCCTGTCCATCTTCTTTAATGCCAAGATAAACAGGTGCCGGCTGGCCGCCAACTAATGTTATATGTACTTTCCTCATAAAGATTTCTCCTATAACAGAAGCTTTTCCACAAAAACATCATAAGCTTTTATAATGTTTTTCCTAATCTTATCGGCAGTGTGAGGCTGCGACCTCATACCACTATGATTAATATCATTCCGCTCATCTGTAAGCGACGAGAAGGCCTCATACACATTTCTGTCAGAAAGCAGAGGGTCAGAAATTAGTTTTTGAAGAATTGCACTTTCACTTATTTCTTTCATGATTTCCTCTCTCTCATCCGTCTTCGTTCGGGACGAATTCAGTTTCTGGCATTTTGCGAAAGCACCGTTTACGAGTTTCCTTTGACTATCAGAACTAATGTCTAAATCATATTTGAGACAGAAATAGGTCACGACACACTCTTGCAAAATAGTAGCCGCTTGCTGAAAGAGATGATTGTTCATACACCACTTGGCTGCTTCCATACCGTTTTTCCAGCTATAATTGCCAGATGCAGGCTCTTTGAAATCGCCAAAAGCATCTTCCAGTTTTTTGATGACAGGATTGAGAGGCTCTATAACCGTACGGTCAAATTGCCCGAGTTTCTTCTTAAGTACAGAAATAGTCTTTGACGATAAGATATTGAAGCCACGACACGTATGGAAATCATCAGTAACATCTTTTAAGGTCGCTGCCAAACTGTCCAAATCCACAGCTTCATCCTTGTTGCCAAGTATATTCCCCATGAATAGCGATTTCTTGTATGCTCTTGTTAGTTCCGAGAATTTATCCGCATTTCCGTTCTTCATATAATCTGCTGCTGCAAACGTCCAGTCTTGAATCGAAGACAATGGAAGAAGGTCAATGATGGGTGCCTTATCAAATACGGTTCCATCACTATTCTCTACTTTAGTTCTTGTTTCGAAATTTCCATACGTGATACTTTTAACCTCAATACCTTTTAAAAATTTTGCATAGTTAATCAATACCAAGGTCAGCATTGGCAATGATCTGAAACCATGAGTGACGTCAAAGTAGAGTGAGTCTCCTGGCTCCAGCACTTCGAAAATGTTATGGAACAGCTGAAACAGTTCCTTCTCATCTCGCCCCTCCGGCAACTTTTCAATGGTCTTTATCTGAAAAGGGTATCCCTTTTGTTTCAGGCACGTATCTAGACCTGCCTGTTCGATGATCTTCTTTGTGTTGAAATCGCGATGTCCGTTGTCAAGCCAGTTGCTCGACTTAGCTCCCTCTGTGAGAAGAATAAACGCAACGTCCGTCTCAGTCCAGGGTTCAAGTTCCTGCAGGTAATCCAATGTCGCTTCCTGTATGAAGCGAACATTGGATGAACAGAAATCGTCTTTGTAATATACACACGTCTTGTAATTCGTAAAGCCCAAAAACGATATAAATACTTTTCTTGCCATAAGTCAGATATTTTCAATCCTCTTTATCAATTCTTCGAGAACAGCCATGTCAAGGACCTTGGTAAGGCTACTGAGTTTACTCTTCAGTTGTTTCTTTTCCTTCGGAACCAACGAAGACGCTTCGGCAAGAAATGCCTGTAGCTCAGTCTGTCCAAAAGAGTGTCCTTCAGCCTTCAACCATTTCGCAGTTGTACCCACCAGATTACCTGCCGAGGTCTTTCCCTTAATCAATTCAGCTAAGGGCTGGCTGTATCTCTGCTCAGCAGCTGCCTGTTCTTGTTTGCGGTAGTCGGAAACGCTTTTTGCTTTCTGAATATTTGATATCAATTGATTAGCATCATCTGTGTCTGGATAAAGTGCTGCCGCCTCTGAAGCCTTAGTCATAGCTACATCCCATAGTTCACTATTATAAGCATCCCATGCTTCTTGCAGGAGAAAATTGTAATGCTCTCGTTTTCGTTTCTTTTCAGCTTTTGCCTGCTGGCGAGCCAGTTCTTCTGCCTCTTTCTGCTGAAAATCAATTTCGCGCTGTATGACGGCATCTAACATTTGCTCGCGCTGCCTGAGGTGACATCGTTCAAGTGTGTATTCTCTTTCGGAAGCTTCATTTTGCGTTAAGACGCGCAACTGCACAAAGCCCATCAATTGCAAACGATGATCGAACTCAGCAATCTTTCTTGACTTATACTTTTTCTTTCCTGCATGACGAGATTCAGTCCAGATGCCAGTCTTATCGTAATCGTCATATTTCCAGTCGCCTGTAATGGAATGGAATCCAACACCTGCCGACATCTTTATCAGACAGGAAGAACCATCTGCAGGAATCATTGACAGGAGTGACTCTATACAACTGAGCACTTCATCCGATCTTTCTGCATCGTACTTTTGAAAGAATGCCTGTTCTTTCTGCAAGTATACTTTGGTAATACTATTGATGACTTTGAACAGACAATTGATTGGCTCATTCAGCACTGTACGCTTTTTATTGGCGTATGGTGACTTGCCATTTCCAAATTTCTCCAACAAGCTAAAAGCATTAACTGCTAATGAGATGTTGCCAAATCCCTTTTCTCCAGGAGCCACACATTCATAAAGCGTATTGAAGCCTACAGGGTTGTAATAAGCATCTGTATGCGAATTGCCTTCCCTGTCAGTTCCCCGATGTTTCCATCCTCCAAGCCAGTTGGAACCATTTCCTCTTAAGTTAAAGATTTTGGTATTGACCAGTACGGTCGATGGCATCTCTACATCGCCAATACGAATGAAGCGCATAAAGTCCGTTCCGTCCTTCATGGTGCCAAACACTTCTTCGTTTTTCTCTTCATCGGTGCGCAGATAATTGAACAGTGCAGAACGTATAGAACCTTTTATGGAACTACCAGCCACCAAGGGCTTGTCGTAAAATTGAGTGCGTAGAAATGTCTTGATATTATTATCAGTCTTAGCAGGCAAGTCAAATACATAACGAGATAGTTCACCAATTTTACCGCCCAGCAGTTGGCAGATACCAAATTCGTCAGATTTCAGGAACAAAGCCGTAAGTGCTTCCACGTCTACACCAGCAGCTGCCACTTTCTGCATGTCGATAACATAAACCTTGCCTTCTTTCTGCACAAAGTCAAGACCTTTCATCCACTCATTATCGTTGCCTGCCCCAACAGAAAGAGGGGTGATGACTTCTAATTCTATGGGATATCTTTTATCTTCCATATCACTTCAATTTTATAGGTATCATAATGGCCTTGCCGTTTCGCCAAATATGATGCAAAATCTCCACATCAGTATTTTGAGGTTTCAAGTCCACAATCTTGCCTATGACGGTAACGTTTTTTTCTTCCTCCTTACGAAACACAGAACCTGGCACAAAGCCGTAGATGGCATTCTTTCGTAACGTCATATAGGGATATGTAGTAATCCAACCACCACGTCGCGTAAAATCGTAAGCGACTTGCTCAGATCTCATCAGCTTCTCCAACTGCTCTCTCGATTCAGGAATGAAAAGAGAAAGAGACAGCTGATGATTAGCATCCTTGGGCAAATCTATCGAAAGAGTATCTGATGTATATTTGAAAAAGCCATATCCTACGTTCCTGTCTGTACCAACGCCCTCCATAGAAAGAAGATTTAGTGCTTTTTCTAACAGTGCAGTATCTCCTTCTGCAATGAAATAAAGACCGGAATCATAACGGAAGAGAATCTTGTCAACAAAAAATGGTTTAGCATCCTCCTCACCTGTTCGGCTCATTAACGTCACACGTTGGGACACTTCAGACCTCATAAACTCCTTACTGCCATTAATGTCTTCAGGCAATTCGTATGTTGTCAGATAATTTCCCTGAATATTAGGGATGAAACTATCTGTTCCATCAAATAATGATTCACCAGAAAGGACAGAGGAATAGAGGTTACTATCAATCCACTGCACTCTCTTCACCGTTTTAGCTTTGGTGACATCTGCAAGGTCTGCTTGTTTAGATTGCATCGGAATCGGCAGGAAATAGACGGGAGCACTGTTCTTATCCTTTTGGAAGTAGGGGAACAAACTGCTCACCGTAAATCCGAGGTCACCATCCTCAGGCAGACTCTCCCCTTGTTTAGCCAAGCATGACATGAGGGCAGCATAGAGGGTGTCAGATTGGATAACCTTCTGACTGTTGCCCAAATCATCATGTTGGTCGCTGATATGAAGGGGCGCCATGAAGTGCAACTTATAGATTTTGAATGTTGCCATAGTCTACAATTTTATGCCGTCCAGTCGTTTGCATCAGAGAGTTCCGTCTTTTTCATCTCTCCGAACTTAATCTGACCATAACCACGAGAACCGCTGCCACCAAGGTAGTCGTTCTCAAGCAAACGGATACCCTTCTCAAATAGAGCGATTAACTTCTGTTCGTCATCGTCATCCCATACATTGATGATAAATTCGGCATTGAATTTTGCTCCAGCAGGAACACGTTCAGTCTGACGAGGATGCTGAGCAATACCTTTAACACGATCAATAACATTCTCAAACTTATTTTCAGTATATGGCATATCCAAGTTATCGCAATCCAAAAGCATCTTCTTTGAGTCGTCGCTAAGCATTGCATCTCGAACAATGATCTTAGAGGGTTGATTACTTGTATTATTAGATTTGTTTTCAGTAATTCCAAATAAATTGTTGACTTTTTCATCAAGTCCAACCTTTGGAGCCCCTGCAGCTTGTTCCAGCAAGCAACGCATCTTACCCTTCAGAGAACTTCCAGGAATATAAGGCACATCACCCTTTGATGCCAATTTTATAACAGGATTATCGATTCCGCCAATCTCAACATTCTCACTGTTACCTCCAATATGAAGACCCGTAATAAGTGTAATAGAGGTATTTATCTTTATCTTCTTAACTAACTGTCTCATTGTCTTAATTTGTTTTAGGTTATTATTTCTTTTCTGCTGCTTTGTGATAAGCTACGATAGCCTCAAAGGCTGTTATAAAGTTCTTAAATGCCTTGGCTCTGTCAGGACTGCTCAGAACCTTATCGATAGCATCTGTTATTACAATGAAGAAATCTTCTATCTTCTGCGCTTTGTTCTTTCTCCCGTTTTGTTTGGCACGGCCAACGGCATAAGCCAGCTTGGGCTTTAGCATTGTGAATTCTGTTTCATTGTAGCCCATCATCTGCTGGCGTTTCACTTCACCGAAGAACTTGCGCAGTTGACTTGTTGTAAGAGGATCTGCATCAAAGTCGTCAACTGCAAGGTATTTGCCAAATTTCTCTGCGAACTGAACAGTTACGTCAGTTACTTTGTTTTGAATTTCCTCTTTAGGGATTCGTTCGTTTTTGTTCCAACTCATAGTTATTATGCTTTTTAATTATTGACATGATCCTTTAATTCTAATTCTGCCCAACGGGCTGCGAGAGCAATCAGTTCTAAATTACGTCCATTGCGATAATCTATTTCGCGATCTCTCAACGAGCGACAGAAATCACAGACGGCTTGGTTCGATTCATAACGTTTCATATAGCGCGTCAAGTAATAACTGATGTGCCAAATATAACTAAAATCCTCTGATTTACCCTCCTTACGTAGCACCTTATTTCTATCAGCAATCGAAGAGTAAAGCATCAGTTTATGCAGGATACCCTTGCTAAGGTCATAATTCTCTATCAGCGTCATGAACTGTTGTTTGAAACTCTTCACGTAATCAAACTCTTTGTCCCAAGAGACGGTTTTGCCCAACATGTGAAAAGCATTCTTCTCGCCATTACGGAACTGCTTGGCAGCATTCTCTGCATCACCTGCCAGTTCTGCTGCCTTAGAAATCGGGAACTTGGGTTGCACCACAGCAATGCCTCCCGAGATGCTGATGCCATCACTGCCAAAGCGATCTTTTGTTTCTTGATGGATACGCTCTGCAAAATCAATCACTTTATCCCATCGTCCAACGACAAACAAGTCATCGCCACCTGCATAGATAATATTCAGGTAAGGTTTGAATGCAGGTTCTTGCTGAATATTTCTGGTCTCCTTTTCAAAGAAATCTACCAATCGCTTGGAAAACGTCTTATATTCCGCAATCGAATTAAAGCCCTCGATAAAACGCTTACCAAGGCCATCGACATCCATTCGCAGAATACCGAGATCTGTAGAACCTGCATATTCTTCAAAAGTTTTAAACCTTTCTTGCAAACGAAGTTCCTCACCTAATTGTATCTGCTGACGAACAGATGGCAGGACATACAAGTCCTCATCTTTACCTTCTGGAGCCATCATGACACAGTCTTCTGATTCAATACCTGTTACGGCGCAAACCTTTGGTTTTCCTCCCACAGGTATCGAATTAAAGAATTCCTGATAATTATCTGTAAGAAACTCTTTAAACTTCCGACTTTTCTGATGAGCAAATTCTGCATTGACAATTTTCCAGAGATAGCCTGGCTTCTGTTCTAAGGCTCCCTGGCAATCTACAGTACCGTCTGGATTCTCATTGAAAGCCACATGGCTAATGTTCAGTCCCAGCTGTCCTTTGTGCTCTTCCCAAAGCTTTCGCTTTGCTTGTTTGGCACACATATTGACAGCCTGCACAATTTTGGGGGTATTATCCGTCAAGAGATAGAATTTTCCACCCGAACTATAGATAACCTCTACTGTTCTGGCTCCGTTGGTTTCTGCTGCCTGCTTGATGTCAGAACATACGTTCTCCATCAGTTGGCTGAGATAGTAAGAACGACCTTTCAAACTGACAGCAGCCTTCTTTGACGAGATGTTATAAAGGAACTTCTGAATACCAGACAAGTCCCCTCCCACAAATAGTTGATTAAAAACTTGATTTTGTTCCATTCGTGGTTATTGATTTGTATTATTGTTATTGTCTTTTCGCAATTGATGCACTATTCCACAACCGATGCTTGAATTCTTGCCTATTCCGATATTATTGGGAATTGAAAGATTGCATTTGAAATCAGCGTTAAATGCCATTAACTTTACACCTTTATTAACTATCAGGTAAGAATCGCTTATCTCCGTAATTTTCAGAATCAGTTCATTTTCCAGATGAATATCCAGTCCTTTCAGCATAGAAAGCATATTCGCTTTCAGAATATTCTCAAGGAATGTGACCTTTTCCAATACTCCATCCATAGCCTTATAGCTCTGATAGTTCTTCGAATTAAGAGGCAGCCATCTGCTGATGTGGTAGCTAAACATGTCCTGCCAAGTTTGAACCAATATTCTTGCAGGCTGTATACTACCTGTATTACATGTAATCTGGCGTTCTCCTATGGTCAGTATGCCATTGACTTCCGTCAAAAACTGCCCAATAATATCTACACCATCTTCAACACATACAATAGCTGCTTTGCCTCCTAATCTCTTGTACTGTATTAAAGGATATGCATATCTGAACTTATCGTCATCCAAATGATTGTGAAAATACACATTAGGATGTTCGCCAAGACTTTGTATGACAGCCCCACGAAAAAGCGGAATCTCATTCTGACGAATTTCAGCATCGGTTAGTATTGTTAGTGTTCGTATGTACTTCATTTATTCTTTTTATAGTTTGGTTTGCTTACCTTTAGAACTTTAGTTGTTGCAAATGTACAAATTTGTTTTGAATTCAACAAGTATTTCCATTATTTTATCTGAAATGGTTTGATATTTCATTTATCACCGCAGCCAATTCACCGTCATCTGTGCCAACCATAGACATGGGTTTTGCATAAGTGACAAAGCCATTTCTGTCTATATACACTTTCTCCGTCAGGTCATGAATATCATAATAATGGTAGTTATCGGATACCGCAAAGATACAATTATTCTCCAAAATGAACAATAGTTTTGAGCATCATTATTCAGATGCCATGAACTTGACGCATCTAAATTTCCGTCCACCAACTTGGGATAGTTATAAGCTGCGGCTAATGCATTTGTTCCTGCTTTTTCTGCAAAATGAGTCCCTAAATGTATGGAAAAGTAATCACTGGGTGAGAAGGCTGCGATGAGGGAGGGCGAGGTGGTACAGAGTATCAAGTGTTCCCAACTACAGATAACAATGTTCCCAATATCGAAAACCAAAAGTCCCAATTGTTGGAACTTTTGGTTTTCGATATTGGGATAATTGGTTTTCGATACTGGAATTGTTGGTTTCTCAAAGTGGGAATAAAGAAGAAAACGATTGCGTTTGACTTAAACGTATATCGCGTTTGGTGCAAATACGCATTACGTTTGCACCAAACGGAGGTAGGGGAAAGATGATGGGAAAACTTATTTATTCTTGAGCAGGCGGTCGATCTCGTCGAACTGACGGCCCATGTTCAGGTTAAGGTAGATGCAACAGTTTTTTCGTGATTTTTGCTAAATTTCCTTCAAAAAACTTGTGTATTCCAAATAAAAGTGGTATCTTTGCATCGCTAGAACCCGCCAAGCCTCTCCGCTCGACTTCGGTCGCTTGCCTATGCAAGAAGGATGCTCAAATGTGCGGGTCGTTTTATTTTTATACAATGAACAACAGAATTCCTTTTCCAAAGTCGTACACCAGCGCGCATGATCTTGTCAGTTTGCTAAGGTCACGTGGGCTAACAATAGCAGACGCACAAAAAGCAGAGCATTATATCGAGTTCATAGGCTATTATCGTTTATCAGCCTATATGTATCCACTGTTGAAGATGCCTAAGGAGCAGCACTGCTATAAGCCGAACACTTCATTTGATCAGGTGATGATAATCTACCGTTTTGACAAGAAACTCCGCCTCCTCATTTTCAATGAGATTGAAAAGATAGAAGTGGCTGTACGTAGTGCCATCGTAAATATTGGTAGTGAAATGACAGGCAATCCTTTTTGGATGACGGATTGTCATAATTTTATTGATGCTGCAAAATTCCGACACACCTTAGATCTTATTGATGCGGAATTGCGTCGGTCAAAGGAAGATTTCATTGAACATTTCAAACAGACATATACAGATGCCTATCCTCCAGCTTGGATTCTGGCAGAAGTATTGCCTTTTGGTGTCCTGACAAACATCTATAGCAACATTAAAGTTCCTCGAATCAAAAAGCGCATAGCACAGAAGTTTGGTTTGCAAGTGGCTCCATTTGAGTCGTGGCTTACAATCGTAACTCTTACTCGAAACTCATGTTGTCATCATGCTCGTGTATGGAACAAGCAAAATACAATTCGTCCAATGCTTCCCAATCGGTTAGCTGGCTGTTGGATAACGCAACCCACAGATGCACTCCGCATCTATTTCAACCTTTGCATCATCAAGTATTTTCTGAACATCATTTCGCCAAACAATGATATGAAGACTAAGATTGATGCCTTGCTTTCAACTTACCCATCTATTGATACCAACGCAATGGGTTTCCCTCGTGGATGGGAAAGTGAGCCATTATGGAGTCAGGCGTGATGGCTTGGATAATATTTAGAAATAGAAACCGCCTGGGAGTCTTCTTATGAGGACTCTCGGGCGGTTTCTGTTTTTCAGAAGTCATATAGGGGAAAGTTAATCGGTTTCTAACCGATTTAGAGCATACAGTCCTGTAGGTACGATTCTTGCCTTGTCACGTTTAGCTACAGCCTCTGCAATATCTTCCAAAGTAGGATACGTATCTCTTCTAAGGAGTGACAGGAGTGGCAGGAGTACAGGAGTGACAGACGATAGCTTCTGCACCTTAATCGAGGTACGAGGTGCGAGATACGAGGATACCGTACACGCCCTCCTATCAAGCGCAGAATCCATTCTCGTACCTCGAACCTCGCACCTCGTACCTCGAAGTCTTTTTGTGTATTTCGTTTTTTTTCGATGTAGAATTAAATCAAAAAGTCCGTGTCCTCTGTGTCCTCCTACTTATTCTTGAGCAGGCGGTCGATCTCGTCGAACTGACGGCCCATGTTCAGGTTAAGGTAGATGCGATAGAGGGGCATGCCCCACTTCTCGACCTCGTCGGGCATGCGCTTGCGATACTTCTCCAGATACTCGCGGGCCTGCTGGTAGATGGTGCGCAACAGCTTCTTGTCTTTCTGGGCATCGAGCTTGAGGGCGATGTTGAGATAGGCTGAGCCGGCATTGAAGTATGCCTCGGAAAGACTGTCGTTGAGCTCGATCAGCCGCTTGCTCACCTTGACGCTTTCGCCATAGCGTTCCTGACGGAGCAGCGTGGTGCTCTTGGCAAAGAGGAACAGCTGGTTGAGGGAATCGACTGCCAAGCCTTCGTCGCTGAGGCCCAGTGCCTTGTCGAGGGTTCCCTTTTGAGTATAGGCATCATAGAGACGGGGGAAGAAGTAGGCAGCAGTGGGGAAACAGTGGAACCCCTGTTCGAGCGTGGCGATATAACGGTCGGAATCGTTGAGCAAGCGATATGCCTCCGCCACATACTGGAGGGTGAACTGTTGCTTGGCTGTGTCGCACAGT
>Ga0326511_10001564_pt1 | contig 18900 bp, 18 predicted proteins | sample 0_2496_0518_D_FD_203701 | JGI IMG/M metagenome (GOLD analysis project Ga0326511, IMG submission 203701) | Bovine rumen microbial communities from UC Davis, California, United States - 0_2496_0518 | ecosystem: Host-associated > Mammals > Digestive system > Stomach > Rumen | place: USA... | reverse complement strand
TCGAGAATTCTACTGAATTCAAGGCCGGTGACATCGGCAAGTATCTGACTGGATTTGAAGTGCTGAATCCCGATTTGGTGATTTGCCATCTCGACTCAAAGGCTTCAATGCAGATTGACTTGACTATTAACAAAGGTCGTGGCTACGTTCCCTCTGACGAGAATCGTGAGTTCTGCACCGATGTGAATGTCATTGCAATCGACTCCATCTACACCCCCATCCGTAATGTCAAGTTCTCTGTCGAACCTTACCGTGTCGAGCAGAAGACCGACTACGACAAGCTCGTGCTGGAGGTGACGACGGACGGTTCCATCCACCCGAAGGATGCATTGAAGGAAGCTGCCAAGATTCTTATCTATCACTTCATGCTCTTCTCCGACGAGAAGATCACACTCGAGAACACTGAGAGTGAAACTAATCAGGAGTTCGATGAGGAAGTGTTGCACATGCGTCAGTTGCTCAAGACCAAGTTGGTCGACATGAACCTTTCAGTTCGTGCTCTCAACTGCTTGAAGGCTGCTGATGTCGAGACACTTGGCGACCTCGTTCAATACAACAAGACGGATCTCTTGAAGTTCCGCAACTTCGGTAAGAAATCGCTCACTGAGCTTGATGATTTGCTCGAGAGTCTGAATCTGTCGTTTGGAACCGACATTTCAAAGTATAAACTGGACAAGGAATAATTTTGATTGACAACTGATAATTGACAATTGAAAATTGGAATTGCCCAATAAAAGTAAAAACAAAAAATGAGACATAATAAGAAATTCAACCATCTCGGTCGTACTGCATCGCATCGCGCTTCCATGCTTGCCAACATGGCCATCTCGCTGATCATGCACAAAAGAATCACTACGACCGTGGCAAAGGCTAAGGCCCTCAAGAAGTATGTAGAGCCCCTGATTACCAAGGCAAAGGAGGACTCTACAAACTCACGTCGTGTAGTGTTCAGCTACCTGCAGAACAAGGAAGTAATCAAAGAACTCTTCGGTGAAGTAGCACAGAAGGTTGGCGACCGTCCCGGTGGCTATACCCGTATCATCAAGCTCGGCTCTCGTCAGGGCGATGCTGCTGACATCTGCTTCATCGAGCTGGTTGACTTTGATCCCGAAATGGCAAAGGGCGAGACCAAGAAGAAGTCTACCCGCCGTTCTCGTAAGTCTGCCAAGGCCGAGGCTCCTGCTCAGGAGGCTCCCGCTGCAGAGACTGCAGCCGAAGAGGCACCCGCAGCTGCTGAGGAAGCTCCCAAGGCTGAATAATATCCAGAAGATTTTTGAATCTCCATACATTGAGGATGCTCACCGTGAGGTGGGCATCCTTTTTTGGGGTACGCACCGTTGCGCACAACCATTGTTTGTGTGTTATCTGTATGATGGTTACGTTGTTCTTGTGATTGTTGGATGTCCGATGCTAACGATGTTAGAATCCTGTCCGTCGTTGTCTTGCACGTTTCAAGGCTTGCTGGTTCTCTGTCTGCGTCTCTGCTTTTGCCTTCTTCTTGCTTTTCATTCGATCAAACATGCCTGTGGTCCTGCGACTTTCCCTTGAGCGAGAGCGGCGTTAGCCACGGCTCTGCAGAATAAAGGAATCGTTACGTCTTTTCAGGAAAATTCTCTTTGCTTGTTTCCCAAAGGTCTTTCGCTTTTCTTCGAGCGGAAGACCTTTTTCGTGTACTTACTATTGCCGGTAAACGGAAAAAGATGTACCTTTGCAGCCGAAAAAGATGATGACCGCTTATGAAAGTCAATATGATTGCTGCCGTAGCCAGGAACCGGGCTATCGGCTTTGAGAATAAACTGATTTACTGGTTGCCCAACGACCTGAAGCGCTTCAAACAGCTGACGACTGGCCATACCATTGTGATGGGTCGCAAGACGTTTGAGAGCCTGCCTAAGGGGGCATTGCCCAATCGCCGCAATTGTGTGCTGACGACCTCTGTCAGCGAACTGCCCGGATGCGAATGCTTCTCTTCGTGGGACGACTTCGTCAGAAGTTGTCAGCCCGATGAGGATATCTATATCATTGGCGGTGCCAGCCTTTATCGCGACTTGCTCGACCAGGCTGACCGTCTGTGTCTCACAGAGATTGATGATGTGCCTGCACAGGCCGATACGTTCTTCCCTGACTATAGCCAGTGGAAGGAGGTGAGCCGTGAGACGCATGAAAAAGACGAACGACACAGCCAGCGCTATGCGTTCGTCGATTATGTGAGGCAATAGCAGCTATAGCGACTATGGATGTGATAGCAGCTATAGCGACTGTTTAGTCTTGCTCAACGATGTTAGGCATCTTGCCCCATGAGCGGTCTTTGCGATAGTTGTTCTTAGCGCCTCGCGGAACAATGATCTTGCAGGCGTTCATGACAACGCCCTTGAAGGTGCTGGAAGCAATATTGGGCGGCAATGGGGTGATGATGAAGATTTCGCGCAGCGACACGCATTTTGTGAATGCATTTCCTCCTAATTTCTTGATGGCTGCGGGCAGTTCCAGTCTTGTCAGGGCACTGCATTCGCGGAAGGCGGCACTGCCGATGCTGTTGCAGGCGGCAGGGATGGCCATGTATTTCAGCGAAGCACAGCGGTCGAAGGCATTATCGCCGATGCTGGTCACTGAGATGGGGAGCATGATATTTTCAAGCAGTGAGCACTGTTCGAAGGCATTATCGCCAATGCTCTTCACCGATACGGGCAGCGTGACGGAGCGCAGCGAATGGCAATAGCGGAACATGTCGCTCTCGAGCTTGCCAATGAATCCCTCAATCACTACACTGTCGAGGCTGATGCAGTTTTCAAAGCAGTCACTGCCCAACTGGCGTACCAGATTGGGAATGATAATCTCGCGCAAGCTGGAGCAGCCTTCAAAGGCATGGTCGTTGATCTTGGTGAGTGACTCAGGCAGGTCGATGCTTGGCAGTGATTTGCATTCGTAGAAGGCACGAGTGCCAATGGTCTTGATGGTTGAGGGCAGGATGACCGAGCTCAGATTCGAGCAGCCTGAAAACGTCTCTGTGCCAATGAGCGTGATATTGCCGTCGATGCTGATGGTGGTGAGACCTGTGCAGTTCTCAAAGGCATTGTTACCCATACGGCTGATGTTCTCAATGTCGACGGTCTGCAGACTGGTGCAGCCGTGGAAGGCATCGCTGCCGATGCGTGATGCCGTGCGGACCTCAAAGCTTCCAAGGCTAGCACAGCCCTCAAAGGCACTGTTTCCGATTTCAGCCACGGCTTCGGGCATGACGATGTCTTGCAGGCTACGGCAGCCCATGAAGGCGGCATTGCCTATCTGTGTGACGGTCGCAGGCAGCTCTACGCTCATAAGAGCTTCGCAGCCGTAGAAGGTAGAATTGCTGACGCGTTTGATGTTGCACATCAGTCCGGCATGCTCCAAGCCAGTGCATTTATTGAAAGCATAGTCGTTGATGAGTTCAACGCTTGCCGGCATCTCAATGCTCTTCAGCGAACGGCAGTTCTCGAAGGCATGGCTCTCGATGGCGGTAAGGGTCGTGGGGAAGTTGATGTTGGTCAGACTTCCGCAGTTGATGAACGCATTGTCGTTGATGACGGTCAGTCCCTCCGGCAGCTCCACCTCTTTCAAGCTCAGGCAGCCGCTGAAGCAGCTCTTGCTGATTTCCTGCATACTGTCGGGCAGGATAATTTTTTCCAGTGCCTTTGCGTTGACAAACATGCCAGCCGGGAACATGTCGCTCTTGGTGCGGAAGCCGCCTTTACTCTCCGTGACGGTGGCATCGCCCAGGTCGAGCACGGTAAGGATGCGCTCCCCCGTCTTCTTGATGGCCAGGTGCTGCGTGAGCATCTTCATCAGTTTCAGGTCGGCACCGTTGATGGGACCGCTGATCTTGAGTTCCGAGATGGTGTAGCGAATGCTGTCGGGCAGGTACTGCGACAGTTCACCAGCCGATTCGGTGGTGATTGTCATCTTGCCTTCCCGGTCTGCCATCGTGAGCAGGGGAAGGAATGCGAGTAGCAGGAATATGACTTTCTTTCTCATCATAGTGTGCTTGGTTTTCTTTATTTGCTTGTTTCGAGCGAGCTTCGCTTCGAACGGTGATAGCTGCGGTAGTCGTCAAGCTCGATTTCTACGTCGGGCTCTTCGAGAAGGCCTTCGCGCGGCAGCAGGAACTTCATGTAGCGGATGTTCAGGCCTCGGGCCAGCCACATCTGCTCATAGTAGGTTTGGATGCTGGCTGCTTGGGCGAAGGCTGAGCCTTCGCTTACAGCAAACGGTGATTCACCCTGAGGGGAGGCACTGGGAACAGCGGGTGATTCACCCTGAGGGGAGGCACTGGGAACGGCGGCATAGAGATCCTCGGTCATGGCCTCGACGGGCAGGGCGTTCTTCTCTACCATGTAGCGGGTGTAGGTGAAGAGGAAGTTTGAGTCTGTCTTCAGATGGATGATTCCGTTATCGATGAGGAAACGGCGATAGCGGTTGAGGAAGTAGGTCGACGTGAGTCGCTTCCTGGGGTTCTTCATCTGCGGGTCACTGAAGGTGAGCCATATCTCCTGCACCTCGTCTTGGGCGAAGAAGCGGTCTATAATCTCGATGTTGGTACGCAGGAAGGCCACGTTCTTGATGCCTTCCTGTGTGGCCTGCGTGGCTCCTGTCCACATGCGTGCCCCCTTGATATCAACGCCAATGAAATTGAGATGAGGGTAGCGCTTGGCCAGTCCTACCGCATATTCCCCTTTGCCACATCCCAGTTCGAGCACGATGGGGTTCTGGTTCTTGAAATATTGTTCGCGCCAATGGCCGCGCATGGAGAAGGGTACGTCGCTCACTACCGAATAGGGGTACTGAAAGACGCACTCGTAAGTCTCCATGTCGGCAAACTTTGCCAGCTTTCCTTTACTCATTCAAACGCGTTTTACTCAATGACTACGGTTGTCCATCCGTGCTTGTCTTCGATCTCGCCGTACTGTATGCCGCGCAGCGTGTCGTAGAGCTTCTTTGAGATGGGGCCTGGCTTGTCGCCAAACGAGTAGCGCTTGCCGGTATCGAGGTCATCGATGTAGCTGATGGGGCTGATGACGGCAGCTGTGCCGCATGCACCAGCCTCTTCGAAGGTCTCGAGCTCTTCCTCAGGAATCTGCCGGCGCTCCACCTTCATGCCGAGGTCTTCAGCCACCTGCATCAATGACTTGTTGGTGATGGAAGGCAGGATAGAGGTTGACTTAGGCGTGACGTAGGTATTGTCCTTGATGCCGAAGAAGTTGGCAGCACCGCACTCGTCCATGTATTTCTTCTCCTTGGCGTCGAGGTAGAACTCGCAGGCATAGCCTTTCTCGTGAGCCAGGTTGTTGGCGAAGAGCGAAGCAGCATAGTTGCCGCCCACCTTGTACTTACCCGTGCCGAGAGGAGCCGAACGGTCGTAGTCGCGAATGATGACGTAAGGATTGGTAGAGAAGCCACCCTTGAAATAGGGGCCTACGGGCGTTACGAAGATCAGAAAGCAATACTCTTTGGCAGGATGAACACCCACCTGTGCGCTGGTGCCGATGAGCAGCGGACGGATATAGAGCGTGGCACCGCTCTCGTAGGTGGGAATCCATTCCTGATTCAGGCGTACCACCTTCTTCACCATCTCTTCGAACAGTTCTGTGGGAACCTCGGGCATCATGATGCCACGGCAAGTCGACTGCAGGCGCTCGGCATTGTCCTTTACGCGGAAGATGCGCACCTTGCCGTCCTTGCAGCGGTAAGCCTTCAATCCTTCGAAAGCCTCCTGGCCGTAGTGCAGGCAAGTAGCTGCCATGTGAAGTTTCAAATACTCGTCGGACGAAACCTCAATCTCGCCCCACTTGCCATCTCGGTAGTAGCACCGCACGTTGTAGTCTGTCTTCATATATCCGAACGACAGATTACCCCAATCTAAGTTCTTCATATCTTGTGTTGTTAGTTTAAACAATCTCTGTTTCGTAGGCGCAAAGATAGGCTTTTTCCTTGAAACAGCCAAATTTTGTATCGTTTTATTCGTTTTTAGCCAGTATCTTCTTGATTTCCTCATCGGTCTTGGTCAGTTTGTCGCGACAGAGCTTGATGAGTTTCTGGGCGTTCTTGAGCTGTTCGGTCAGCTCGTCGATCGAGTACTCGCCAGCCTCCATGCGGCGGGTGATGGTCTCGAGTTGTTGTAGTGCTTCTTCGTATTTCATTGTTGGGTGGGTTTTTATCGTGAGGGGGGCTGTTTGTCGCTATGGCATAGCGACATACGTGACAACGGAGGTGACGGTGCCTTCGGCGAGGCGGGTTTGCAGCTCGTCGCCTGCTTGGAGGGCTGAGGCGTTCCTGACGGCCTTGCCCTGGTGAAGGGTGAGGCTGTAGCCACGGTCGAGAATGCGCTGCGGGTCGAGCGCAAGGAGACGCTGGGAGAGCAGCTCGAGGCGATGGCGGTGGGAAACGATGAATTGGGCATTGAGCGTTGAAAGCAGGGAACTGAGCGTGGAGAGTTTCGCTTCACTTCGAATCAACCGGCTGTCACAGGCTTTCTCCATGCGCTGCAGCAGTTGCTGGGTGCGGGCTTCCTCGCGTGTCCTGACCAACGAGAAGAGGGGGGGGATGCGCTGGGAGAGCATGGAGAGTTGAGCGTTGAGCGTTGAGAGTTGATTTTGTGATGCAAGCACGATTCTTTGTTCGTTATCCTCTATGCGGTCGAGCACCTGCTGGGCGTGGTTGATGAGAATGTCGGCAGCAGCCGTGGGCGTCTTGACCCGCAGGTGTGACACCATGTCGAGCACGCATTCGTCGCGGTCGTGGCCAATGCCGGTGATAATGGGCAGGGGAAACTGCGCCACGTTCTCTGCCAGTGCCAGCGTGTCGAAGCCCGACATGTCGGCTGTGGCTCCGCCACCACGGATGATGACTACGCAGTCGAAGTTTAGTGTAGAGTGTAGAGTGTAAAGTGTAGAGTTTGCTACCGCATCTCCTTGGCCTGCGCCTTCTGAAGCGGTAGCAAACTCTCCACTCTCCACTCTCCACTCTCCACTCTCTGGAGCGGTAGCAAACTCTCCACTCTTCACTCTCCACTCTCCACTCTCTGAAGCGGTAGCAAACTCTCCACTCTCCACTCTCCACTCTCCACTCTCTGAAGCGGTAGCAAACTCTCCACTCTTCACTCTACACTCTAAACTTTTATAAATCTGGTTCAGTGCTTCGATGATGCTTGCTTCGGTCTGTTCGCCCTGCATTACGGCAGGGAAGAGTTGGGCGGCGAAAGCAAACTTTGATTCGTTGAGCTGTTTGCAGAAGTCGCCGTAGCCGGCAGCACCCTCCGAGGATATGACGGCGATGCGCAGACAGAAGAGTGGCAGTTGCAGTTCGCGTTGCAGGTCGAACACCCCTTCCTGCTTCAGTTGACGGATAATCTCCTGACGGCGGCGGGCCAGGTCGCCCAGTGTGAACGTAGGGTCTATGTCGGTGACAATCCAAGAGAAGCCGTATGCCTCGTGGAACTGGGCGTAGACCTTCAGCCTCACTTTCATGCCGGCATGCAGCCGCTGGCCTGTGACACGCTCGAAGTGGGGTTGAATCATCATCCACGACGATCGCCAGCATTTGGCGGAAGCGCGTGCTATCGGGGTGTTGCTGCCCTCTTCTTTCTGCACCAGCTCCATATAGCAATGGCCACGGCTCTCGCGGGCTTCGGCCAGTTCGGCCTCGACCCAGTACTCGCGGTTGAGCGTCTGTTCAATCGTCAGGCGCACAAGCGAGTTCAGCTCGTATAATGATAAGGTATTCACTTTCCTCTTTGGTTTATCCTCTTTCCTCTTTCCACTCTCCACTCTTCTCTCTCTCTCTCTCCTCTCTCCTCTCTCCACTCTCTCCACTCTCTCTACTCTCTCTACTCTCTCACCTCTCTTCCATCTTCCCCACCAGGTAAGCCTGCCAGAAGTCGGGCGTGCCGTAGCCGAAGATGTTGTCCGGCTCGTCGTATTGAGAGGCACTCTGCCGCACGATGGTGATGATTTCACCGGCCGTTTTCTTGGGCAGTCCCTGCCACAGGCAAGCCACGAGACCGCAGACGACGGGCGTAGAGAACGAGGTGCCCATGTCGTGGATGAGCGTGCCGCGTCCTGAGATGAGTGCTGTTCCGCTGCCTAATGCCACGAGGTCGGGCTTCACGCGTCCGTCCTGTGTGGGACCCACGCTGGCGAAGGGCGCGTTTTTGCCATCGGCGTTGACAGCTCCGATGGTCAGTATGTTGAAGGCATCGGCGGGCACGGTGATCTTCTTCCATGCGTTCATGCCGGAATTGCCAGCCGAGCAGCAGAGCACCATTCCCTTTTGTGCCAGCATCGAGGCGGTGCGTGAGATCAGGCTGGTGAGTCCGTCGAGGTCTTGCAAATGGTAACGGGTGAAAGGAGCATCATATTCATTGTAGCCCAGCGATGAGTTGATGATGTCAGCCCCGATGCTGTCTGCATACTCGGCAGCCATCGCCCAGTAGTCTTCCTCGATGGGCATCTCTGTTGTCGGGTCTTCGCAGCGTAGCAGCCAGTAGTTGGCTTCCGGGGCCGTTCCTTGCAGCACTTCGGCTGACTGGGCAGCCATGGCCGAGAGCACTTTCGTGCCGTGGTCTATGCCCATGTAGAAGCTGTTGTCATCGTCATTGTTCTTGCCGTTCTTGCCGATGACCTGCGTCACGAAGTCGTGCGTGCCGGCAATATGGGTGCTGTAGAAGCAGGGCAGGGCTTGGACGTTCTGGAACCCGCCGTCGAGCACGGCGATGGTCATGCCCTGTCCGCGCAGGTCGATCTCATGTAGCCGTTCGCCGTTCAGCATCTCTATCTGTGTGCGTCCCATGCCGAACGGGTCGCCGCGCAGTGAGTCCCAGCGGTTGTAGTGTTCGTGGTAGCGCATCTTCACCACTTCCTCAATCGAGTCGGGCGATGTCCACACGTGCTGGCTGCGTTCAATGAAAGGCAACTGTGCCATGAGGTGCAGCAGCGAGCTGTCTGCCGATGCCACGAGCACGGTGTTGTTCCATCGGCTTTGGCCCACGATGCGCGTTCCTTTCACGCGCAGTTTTTCCAAATAGATTTTCGATAGCGGCAGGTCGGTTGAGTCGACGCGAAGATGCTGGCGACGGCGGCGCTCCAGTGCCTTTGCTGACAGAAAGCGCGAAGGGTGGTCGAGTGAGAATCCGCAGTCCTTCTTGTCGCGCAGGTAGAAGCGGTAGATATGCTGTTTCTGACCGCGCCAGCGCGTCTTCCCTTCAGCAGGCTGTGAGGATAGGGCAGTGAGGAAAACGATTAATAGCAGTAATATGCGGTTCATTTCTCTTTCGGTTTTCTTGTCGTTATGGAGGTGCAAAGGTACGAAGATTATTTGAAATGGCAAAATCTTTCATCAAACAATCATAACCAGGCTTCGGGAGCAGCACGCGTCTTTCGTATCGAATTGTCTCGCACTTCGAATCGAATTACGTGATACTTCGAATCGAATTACGTGATACTTCGAATCGAATTACGATGTAATTTGAATCGAATTACGAGGTAATTTGATTCGAACTGCGAGATAAGACGATAGCTTTTGTAAGAGCAGCCGACTCGGTTGACCGTGGCAGGTGACTCGGTTGAAAAACGCCATTTCGAGAAGATGCTAACATCTTAACCCGCAATGCAGAAAGCCCAGTGTTTTTCAGGGTTTCAAGAGATTTTCACTGTCAGACACATTAACCCGATGCTAACCCGTAATTAACCTGATATTAACCCCTAATGAACCCACAGGCAGGGAGCCTCCAGCGCATTTTCTATGGCATTTGCCATAAAATACGTACACACGAGCTTTGGCGAATAAAAAAAAATAACTACCTTTGCACATGAATTATGGATAATAGACAGAAAACACTCGAGTTGGGCACAAAGCCCGTGGGGCAGCTGCTCATGCAGTATGCCCTGCCAGCCATCGTTGCGATGGTGGCCTCGTCGCTCTATAATATCATCGACCGTTCGGTCATCGGACAGGTTGTCGGTCCCGAGGCCATCGCGGGTTTGGGCATCACCTTCCCCTTTATGAACCTGAGTGCCGCCTTCGGAGCCGCCGTAGGTGTAGGTGCATCAACGTGTATCAGCGTCAAGCTGGGACAGCGTGACTATCCTACGGCCCAGCATCTGTTGGGCAATACCGTGACGCTCAACCTGATTATCGGCATCGCCTTCATGGCGGTCTGTTTTGTGTTCCTTGACCCCATCCTGCGTTTCTTCGGTGCCTCTGACATGACGCTGCCCTACGCTCGCGAGTTTATGCAAGTGATACTGGCAGGCAACGTGGTGACCCACATGTATTTCGGTATGAACGCCGTGCTTCGTGCGGCCGGCAAGCCGCGCCATGCCATGTATGCCACGCTTTTCACCGTGGGATGTAACATCGTGCTCGTCATTGCCTTCGTGTGGTGGTTCCACTGGGGCATACGCGGTGCCGCCCTCGCCACGGTGCTCTCACAGTCGCTGGCCCTGTGCTGGCAGATGCGCCTGTTCAGCGACAAGAGCGAGCTGCTCCATCTGAAGCGCGGCATCTATCGGCTGAAGTCCGAACTCGTCCGCAACATCATCGCCATCGGCATCTCGCCTTTCCTCATGCAGTCTACGTCGTGCGTCATCGTCATTGCCATGAACAACCAGTTCGTCGCATACGGCGGCGACATGGCCGTGGGAGCCTACTCGATAGCCAATTCGATGGTCATGGTCTTCTTCATGTTCGTCATGGGCGTGACGCAGGGCATGCAGCCCATCGTGGGATACAACTACGGGGCCCAGAACTATGACCGCATGCTGCGTTGCGTGTGGCTCTCCATCGCAGCGGCTACGGCCATCCTGCTTTTCGGTTGGGCTGTCTCGATGCTCTTCCCGCGTCAGATAGCACGCATCTTCACCACCGACCCCGTACTCCTCGAAATGGCAGCACGCGGCATTGTGTTCGACATGCTCGTGTTCTTCGTCGTCGGCTCGCAGGCTGTGATCACCAACTTCTTCCAGTGCATCGGCAAGGTGCGCATCAGCATCTTCCTCTCGCTCTCGCGACAGTTGTTCATGCTGCTGCCCATGGCCTTCATCTTCCCGCTGTTCTGGGGACTGGACGGCGTGTGGTACTCCATGCCCGCCAGTGACTTCCTGGCCTTCGTCGTCACCATACCCATTATGATGTGGCATGTTAGAAAATTCAAGTCTTATGGACCAAAAGATAATCATTAATATCGGCCGACAGGTTTGTGCCGGCGGACTGGAGATCGGTCGTCTGCTGGCTGAAGAGTTCCACGCCAGGTACTACGACCGCGAGCTGCTGAACCTTGCAGCTAAGGAGAGCGGCTTCTCAGAGGAATTCTTCAAGCAGAGCGACGAGCGCAAGGGATTCTTCCGCTCCTTTTTCCATCTGCCCTACAGTAACGGCTTCGGCAGTGGTAGCAATTTCTACCAGAACAATTTCTCGCAGGAGAGCCTGTTCAAGTTCCAGAGCGATGCCATCATCAAGGCCGCACGCGAGGAAGGCTCCTGCATCTTCGTAGGCCGTTGTGCCGACTATGTGCTACGCGACTTTCCCAATGTTGTCAACGTGTTCATCACTGCCTCTATCGAGGCTCGTGCTCGGCTGTTCATGAAGGAGAAGAACGTCACGTTTGATGAGGCTGTCCGTCGCATTCAGCACGTTGAGCACCGTCGCGCCTCGTACTATAATTACTATACGGGCAAGCGCTGGGGATATGCCGCCAGCTACGACTTCTGTATTGACTCCAGCATCCTTGAACCGGCAGAGACTGCCAGGCTCATTGCTGAATTTGTCAGGGCAAAGCAAGCAAAAATTCTCAATTCTCAATTCTCAACTCTCAACTCTTGAAACGCATAGGCATCATCAGCGACACCCACGGCTATTGGGACGAGAAGTATCTGCACTACTTCGAACCCTGCGACGAGATATGGCACGCAGGCGATATCGGTACGGTCGAAGTGGCAGAGCGGCTTGCCGCTTTCCGGCCACTGAGGGCTGTCTGTGGCAACTGCGACGGCGGCGACCTGCGACTGATGTATCGCGAGCTGAACCGCTTTAAGTGCGAGGATGTTGACGTGCTCATCAAGCACATCGGCGGCTACCCCGGACGTTACGACCCCTCTATCCGCTCTACGCTCTTTGCCCGTCCGCCACAGCTCTTCATTGCCGGCCACTCTCATATCCTGAAAGTACAGTATGACCGCACACTCGGACTCCTGCACATCAACCCCGGTGCGGCAGGCATACAAGGGTGGCACAAGGAACGGACACTCGTAAGATTGACCATCGAAGGCAATAAATTCACTGATTGCGAAGTTATAACATTAGGAGAATAATCACTATACCCTGCACTTAGCAGGGCCAAAAAGGAAAAAATATGAAAAGAACCATCGTCATCACTGGAGGCGCAGGCTTTATTGGAAGCCATGTGGTGCGCCTGTTTGTCAACAAGTACCCAGACTACCACATCATCAACCTCGACAAGCTGACATACGCCGGCAATCTGGCGAACCTCAAGGATATCGAGGGACGTTCTAACTATGAGTTCGTGAAGATGGACATCTGCGACTTCGATGCCTTCTACAAGCTCATGCAGGAGAAAAAGGTCGATGGCATCATCCACCTGGCCGCTGAGAGCCATGTAGACCGCTCTATCAAAGACCCCTTCACCTTTGCCCAGACCAACGTCATGGGCACGCTCTCGCTCCTGCAGGCTGCCAAACTCTACTGGGAGAGCCTGCCAGAGAAGTATGAGGGCAAACGCTTCTATCATATCTCTACCGATGAGGTCTATGGTGCTTTGGAGCTGACGCATCCCGAGGGCATCAACCCGCCGTTCACCACCACTGCTTCGTCGGCTGAGCATCATCTGGCCTACGGCGACCAGTTCTTCCTTGAGACCACGAAGTATAATCCTCATTCGCCCTACAGCGCTTCAAAGGCCAGCAGCGATCACTTCGTGCGGGCTTTCCACGACACCTACGGCATGCCCGTCGTGGTTACGAACTGCTCGAACAACTACGGCCCCTACCAGTTCCCTGAGAAACTGATACCGCTCTTTATTAATAACATTCGCCACCGCAAGCCCCTTCCTGTCTATGGCAAGGGCGAGAACGTGCGCGACTGGCTCTTCGTGGAAGATCACGCCCGTGCCATCGATATCATCTTCCATCAGGGTAAGATTGCCGATACTTATAATATTGGTGGCTTCAACGAGTGGAAGAACATCGATATCATCAAGGTGCTCATCAATACGGTCGACCGCCTCTTAGGGCGTAAAGAGGGCGAAGACCTCGATCTCATCACCTATGTCACCGACCGTGCCGGTCACGACCTCCGCTATGCCATCGACTCGTCGAAGCTGCAGCGTGAGCTGGGATGGGAGCCTTCTCTCCAGTTTGAGGAAGGCATTGAGCGCACCGTCCGCTGGTATCTCGACAACCAGGAGTGGCTTGACAACGTCACCTCGGGCGACTACCAGAAGTACTACGACAACATGTACCAGAACCGCTAATCGTTCCGTATGGTGTCATGCCATGACATCTTTTCGGCAAGAACCGCTAATCGTTCCGTATGGTGTCATGCCATGACACCCATCAATTATGGATGCACTCTCTCAATCCCTTCACTCCTACCTCGTCACCCTTGCCTATCAGGGCGGCACCCACGAGCAGGAACATCAGTTGGAGCATCTGCTCGCCCTTCTCTATCCCGAGGACGAGCAGGCACTCATCAGCTATTATGGTCTCTTCGGCCAGCCTCGCCTTGCCCTCCAGGAGATTGCCAGGAAACGGGGCGAAAGCCCGGAGCAGACGATGGCTGCCATTGATAAAAGTATTCGTAAGATTGCTGTTACCCCGGAGTGGGAACAGGTCGTTTCTATAAAAGCAGAAAACTCTTAACCCTCAACTATGAAAAAAATACTGTTGTTAGGCTCAGGCGAACTGGGCAAGGAATTTGTAATTGCCGCCATGCGTGCCGGCCAATATGTCATTGCCTGCGACCGCTACGACAATGCCCCTGCCATGCAGGTGGCCGATGAACGTGAAGTGTTTAATATGCTCGATGGCGATGCCCTCGAGGCCGTGGTCAAGAAGCACCAGCCTGATATCATCGTGCCTGAGATTGAGGCGATACGCACCGAGCGCCTTTTCCAGTTCGAGGAACAAGGCATACAGGTGGTGCCCTCGGCTCGTGCCGTCAACTACACCATGAACCGCCGCGCCATCCGCGACCTCGCCTCACGAGAGTTGGGATTGCGCACAGCGAAGTACTTCTACGCCAAGACCTTCGAAGAGTTCAAGAAGGCTGCCGACGAGATAGGCTTCCCTTGTGTGGTGAAGCCACTGATGTCTTCGAGCGGTCACGGTCAGAGCTATGTTCATAACGACGACGAGCTGGCTGAGGCTTTCCGCGAAGCCATGGAAGAGGGCAGAGGCGATGTGAAAGAGGTGATTATTGAGGAGTTCATCGACTTCGATTCTGAGTTCACCCTGCTCACCGTCACCCAGCAGCACGGATGGCCCACGCTTTTCTGCCCGCCTATCGGACATGTGCAGAAAGGTGGCGACTACCGTGAGTCATGGCAGCCTTACAAGATTAGCGACGAGGCCCTGAAGCAGGCGCAATACATGGCCGACAAAGTGACGAAGGCGCTCACGGGTGCCGGCATTTGGGGCGTGGAATTCTTCCTGACCAAGCAGGGCGAAGTCATCTTCTCCGAACTGTCACCGCGTCCGCACGATACGGGCATGGTCACACTCGGTCATACCACCAATCTCTCTGAGTTCGAACTACATTTCCGTGCCGTCATGGGACTGCCTATTGCGGGCATACATCTGGAGCATGCCGGTGCTTCGGCGGTGATTCTGTCGCCCGTTGAGGCATCGTCGCCTGTTGACCGCTCGCTGTTGCCTTATAATCTCGAGGAAGCCTTGAAAGAAGACCGCACGCGCATTCGCATCTTCGGAAAACCCGAGGCGCATAAAGGCCGCCGCATGGGTGTCGTGCTGTGCTACGGCGAGCCTGCTGACGATGTAGAGGCATTGCGCATCAAGGCAAAGCGACTGGCAAAGACCGTCCTTGGCACCGATCCCTATGCCGATCTCAGGCACTAACCCTGGCTTTGCGCGGCTTTTCCCACCTTCTTACAAATAGTATGGACATAAAGATTATCGACCTTCCTAAAGTCACTGACCCCCGTGGCAACCTCACCGTGGCCGAGGGGGACAGTGTGGTGCCCTTCGACATCAAGCGTGCCTACTGGGTCTATGATGTGCCTGGAGGCGAAAGCCGTGGCGGTCATGCCCACAAGCGACTGAAGCAGTTGGTCGTTGCCCTCAGCGGCTCGTTCACTGTCACGCTCGACAATGGTCGGGAACGTTCTACGGTACTTCTCAATCATCCCTGGCAAGGTCTAGTCATCGATACCAATACGTGGCGCACACTCGACGATTTTTCCAGTGGTGCTGTATGCCTGGTCTTGGCTTCCGACCATTTCGAGGAGGATGATTATATCTATGATTATGACGAATTTCTAAAATACGTAGGATGTTCACGATAAGGCGGTATTCAGCAGCAGACAAACCCCTTTGGGATCGCTACGTGGCTAATGCGAGAAACGCTACGTTCCTCTTCTTCCGTGATTACATGGACTATCATGCCAATCGTTTCCAGGACCATTCGTTGCTTTTCTTCGTGAGCAATCATCTGTATGCAATCCTTCCTGCTAACATTGTGGGCGATACGCTTTATTCCCATCAGGGACTCACTTACGGCGGTTTGGTGATGAATATTGAGGTGACGGCCAGCGATGTGGTGCAGTTGTTCCGTGAACTGAACGACTGGTTATGCGCAGCTGGCATACACAGGGTAGTCTATAAGCCAGTGCCTTGGGTCTATCATCAGCACGCTGCTGAGGAAGACCTCTATCCTCTGTATTGGATATGTCAGGCCCGTATCGTCCAGCGCGACTTGGGAACGGTCATTTTCATGCAGCAGCATCTCAGATGGCGTAAGGACCGCCGCCGCCGTTTGCGGAATGCGAAAGGGCACGGTGTCGAAGTGCGTCGTGAAGACAATTTCCGTGCTTTCTGGCCTGTACTTGTGAATAATCTTTCTGATCGTCACGGGGTGCGTCCAGTGCATACGGTTGAGGAAATAGAACTTTTGCATGCCCGTTTCCCCAACCACATTGTGCAGTACAATGCCTATTATGATGGAGAGGTGGTTGCTGGTCTGACTTTCTATCTTTCTCCACAGGTGCTTCATGGGCAGTATTGTTCTTCTACATCTGTTGGCAAGCAGATAGGGGCCGTCGATGCCATCTATGAACGGGCAATGTATGAGGATTTTCCTGATTACCGATATCTCGACTTCGGGCGTTCAACCGAGGGGGATGGCTCTATCTTGAATGATGGTCTCGTGGCTCAGAAAGAGGGCTTCGGTGGCCGCGCCATCTGTTACGACACTTACGAATGGACGTTATGAAGATTGATTATCTCCCCCTAAAACGAATCACGGCCATGCATGCCGGCGAGATACATGAGGCCGTCCGTCACGTGGTGGATAGCGGCTGGTATCTCAAGGGCGAGGCCACGGAGCGTTTCGAACAGCACTTTGCCGAATATATCGGCACGGCGCATTGTATAGGCGTTGCCAACGGACTCGACGCGCTTACCCTCATCCTGCGTGCCTATATGGAAATGGAAGTGCTGAAAGAGGGCGATGAGGTCATCGTTCCTGCCAATACTTACATTGCCACCATTTTGGCCATTACCGAGAACCGTCTCACTCCTGTGCTCGTCGAACCTCGTCTTGACACCTTCCAGATTGACGACACACTCATCGAACAAGCCATAACTCCCCGTACCCGGGCTATGATGATTGTTCATCTCTATGGCCGATGCGCCTATACGGAAAGGATTGGCAGCCTCTGCCGCCAATACGGACTGAAGCTCATAGAAGATAATGCCCAGGCACACGGCTGCAATTCTCAATTCTCAATTCTCAATTCTCAATTCTCAATTCACAATTCTCAACTCTCAATTCTCAATTCTCAATTCAAAAAGACCGGCTCGCTCGGTGATGCTGCCGGACATAGCTTCTACCCGGGCAAGAATCTTGGTGCCTTAGGCGATGCAGGAGCCGTCACGACCAACGACCCGGAGCTGGCTGCTATGGTGCGTTCCATCGCCAATTACGGCTCGGCTCGTAAATATGTCTTCGATTACGTGGGGCGTAATTCCAGGATTGACGAGCTGCAGGCGGCTCTGTTGGATGTGAAGCTGAAGTATCTCGACCATGACAACCGTCTTCGCCAGCAGATTGCCGGGCGTTATCTGAGCGAGGTGCGTAACCCTCTCTTGACGCTTCCTACGCCTTCATCGAGTGTCTATCACATCTTCCCCGTGCTTTGCCAGCAACGCGATGACCTCAAGCAGTATCTAGGCGAGTGTGGAGTGGAAACCGCCATTCATTACCCCATTCCTCCCCATCAGCAGGCGTGTTACGGCCATTGGCATTCCCTCTCCTTGCCTGTTACCGAGCGCATCCACCGTCAGGAGTTGAGCATACCCTGTCATCAGGCCATGACAAACGAGGAAGTGTCGTATGTCATCGACTGCTTGAACCGCTATGGCAAGCACTAAGCAAGTCTTGTCTTTTGTTTTTTTATATTAAAAAATGTCGTAATTCTTGTTACGGTCTCTTTTTATCATTACCTTTGCCACCACTTTAACATTTAAACGAAAGGATAATTATGAAAGATTTTGAAGAGTTGAGCTACAACTCATTAACTCGTGAGCAGCAGTTGGAGTCATCGTTGGCTTTTCCAGTGCTCATGCGTAAAGTATATGTATGGATGACGTTGGCCATGATCATTACAGGCTTCACGGCCTATTATGTGGCAACATCGCAGACGCTCCTGACGGCAATCTATTCTAATAGCATGGTGTTCTACGGACTGATTATCGCTGAGCTCGCCCTGGTTTTCGTTCTCTCGTCTATGATCAACAAACTGTCGCTGCTCACTGCAACGCTCATGTTTGTGCTCTATTCCGTCGTCAATGGCGCAACGCTATCCTTCATCTTCCTGGCTTATACGGCATCATCGATTACCAGCGTGTTCTTTATTACGGCGGCTACTTTCGCCTCAATGGCTCTCTATGGCTATTTCACCAAGAAAGACCTCTCCTCGTGGGGACGCATTCTCACCATGGGACTCATCGGAATCGTTATTGCCTCTCTCGTCAATATCTTCCTGCATAACTCAGGATTAAATCTCATCATCAGCTATGTCGGCGTATTGGTCTTCGTGGGACTCACTGCATACGATACCCAGAAAATCAAGCAAATGATGCTGGAAGCACCCGATGCAGGCGAGCACATGCAGAAAATTGCGCTGTTGGGCGCATTGTCGCTTTATCTCGATTTCATCAACCTGTTCCTGATGCTCCTGCGCATCTTAGGTTCAAGCAGAGATTAACAGCCCATTTTGGGTTCAAGCAGCGATCAACAGAACGCTTCGTTCCAATATCACCTCAATAACGCCACAATTTTCGAATTGTGGCGTTATTTGTATGTGTATGTTGCTTTTATATGTATTGCCTTTTTGCTGCTCTTTTTATATATAATAAGGTGTAAATGGTGATTTAGAGACAAAAACAAACTTTTTTTGATGATAATTGATAAATAATTGCGAGATAATTTGTATCGAATTGAAAAAGTACGTACCTTTGCACTCGCTTTCGCTCAAAAAGCGGTAAGCACTGAAGAAAGAGTTCTTTGAAAGATTTACATAGACAGATAGTAGTACAAGAAGCGGTAGCTTTCCTTCCTTTTCGGTTGTGTGAGCTACTGGGTAATAAAGAACAAGCCGTCAATGTTATATTGATGTCA
>Ga0326511_10001563_pt1 | contig 18903 bp, 23 predicted proteins | sample 0_2496_0518_D_FD_203701 | JGI IMG/M metagenome (GOLD analysis project Ga0326511, IMG submission 203701) | Bovine rumen microbial communities from UC Davis, California, United States - 0_2496_0518 | ecosystem: Host-associated > Mammals > Digestive system > Stomach > Rumen | place: USA... | reverse complement strand
AGATCATATCCATTTACATTTAGAAAACTCGACATTGCCATAATTTTCACCAATAAAAAAGACCATACCTGCGTATGATCTTCAAATGTAGAAAGACATATATTCCCCCACTTCTACCTATTACTATAATAAATAGAAATAGGGGGAACTGTCAATTTTTTGTTAAAATGCGTAGCCGTTTCGTGCTTTTCTGGTATCGTAAGCATTAACTATCTCACGCCCATCAATTACAACCTTGCTACCTGCTCTAACCGCATTTATCAACTCTTGGAGTAATTCTACCTCTTGGCTGTTGGTTTCAGCGTTTGCTTTAACCATTGCCTGATAAGTAGCCTGTGCGATTCCGTCTGTAATCTGCTGGTTGTTTGCTACGGCTGTTCTGTTGTTTGAGAACTTGCCAACTAACTCACTATGGTTAGCAAAGAATAAACCATCTTCCGGGAAACCACCTGTCGCAAATCCAAGTTTCTTTTTGAGTTTATCAAGCGAACTACTTAAACTACTTACCTTGTTTACAGATGAACTAACCTGTGCGCCATAAGCACTATAACTCGGTAAACTCGATGAATTAGAACTTGATGATCCCCAAGAACTTATGCTTGATGTAACGCTTGATACCGTACTCTTGATGTTATCAAGTGTGCTACTTGCGGTTTTCTTAACATTCTCAAACGCTGATGAAGCACCTGACTTGATGTTGCTCCACGCATCACTTAACTTGTCTTTGATACCGCTAAAGGCACTCGTTACGGACTCTGCTGCGCCCTTTGCCCATTCACCAAGGTTGTTCTTAAACTCACCCCAGAACGATGACGCATCTTCTTTAATGCCGTTCCATTTTTCCTTGATACCACTACGCAATTCGTTAAATCGTTCAATTACGCTATCCCATTTCTCGGTAGCCCATTCACTAATCTTTGCTCTCCACTCAACAAGAAAGTCGGTGAAGTCTTGAATGTAACCGCCCCATTTTTCGTAGATATCATCACGGAGTTTGGTCATCGCATTAAGAATCTCATCCCACTTTTCGGATGCCCATTCTACGATTTTTTCTCTCCAACGATCCTTGAACTCGTCAAAATCGGCTTTCATTAGTTGCCAACGGTCATAAATCTCACTCTTAATGGTGTCCATCGTGTTAGTGATTTCATCCCACTTCGATGTTGCCCATTCGGTTATAGATTCACGCCAATGGTTTATATGTTCGGCAAAGTGCTGTTGCATTTCACCCCAACGATCCTTGATATAATCTCTGATCTCGGCTACCTTATTTTGTATTTCATCCCATTTCTCCGTTGCCCATTGTGTTATGCGTTCATGCCAGATACCGATATGCTCTGTAAAGTTGTCGTGCATTTCCGTCCATTTCTCTTGGATAAATGCCCTGACTTCTTCTAACTTATCGGTAATAGCATCCCATTTAGCGGATGCCCATTCTTCAATCTTTGCAGACCAATTTTCGATGTGAGCAGAGAAGTTTTCCTTCATCTCTTCCCACTTCAACTGAATGTTGGCTCTGACTTCTTCAATCTTGTTGGTTATCTCTTCCCACTTGGTAGATGCCCACTCGGTTATCTTCGCTCCCCATTCAGCTACGAATGTGGTAAAACCATCTTTAATAGCCTGCCATTTCTCGGAAAGTGCGGTCTTTAATTCATCCCACTTTAAGCCGATACCATCAATGAATCCCTTGAATTTCTCTGCAAGACCATTAAATAACTCAGTTGCACCGGGAACTACCGTGTTATTCCACCAATCCTTAATGTCATCCCAATGTTCGTGAATAAGCAGGATTCCCTCACCGATAGCAAATACCGCCCCGGCTACCGCAGCTGCAACCGCAGCAGGCGCACCAAGAAGAACCGCACCAACTCCGGCAAGGGCTACACCAAGTGCCATAAGCGCACTATTGGCAAGTGTTACGCCATCATTCCATTGTTTTCCGAACTCAACGGCTGCAAGAGCTGTACCACCGAGAATACTTGCCACACCACCAAAGATTTTAAGCATACCGCTTAATTTACTCTGTGTTTGAGCAAAGTATTGTAATTCCATCGGCAGAAGTCCGTTTGACTTTTGAACCGAATCAGCTACCTTGCCATTAGCAAGTGCAAACTCACTCTTTGCCCCGGCTGCCTTACTTGCTGTACCAAATATCTTGTTAAATAGCGAATTTTCCTCGCCTAACTTATCACTACTACCGATGATGCTACCAATGATATTAGCAAGTAATCCCTTGCCTGTAATGGCTTTAGATATCTTGTTGCCTACTAATACCGCACCGATAGCAGATATAATGCCTGTCTCTAAAGGTGCTTTAAGCGTTGTACCAAGCCAAGCCGCCAAAAGTCCTGTTATGACAGTACCGATTATTTTAAGCACATTCCAAATGATCCTGCTCCATTCGATTCCGGCAAGGAAATCACCTATAGCCGTACCAACCTTAAACCAATCTATCTCTGAAAGTGCATTGCTAATGATTTCAAGGAAACCACCTGCGATATTGCTAACAGCTTTCCCAAGTGCTTTCCAATCAATAGTTTCAAATATCTTGTTGATAACACCGCCTAAACGCTTGCCAAGATTCTTGAAGTCAATCTTATCAAACGCTTCGTTAAAGGCATTTACGATGCTATTTAGGAGTTTAGACGCATCAATAACACGGCTCTCGCCAAAATCAAATACCGCATTGATTACATCATTGATATCTTTTGCGTTCTTTAAGGCATTAGCCAACTCCTGAAAATCAAGGGCAAAATTCTTAATCCATCCACCATTGACAAATCCAATGATGATATCAGCAAGTTTGTTAAGCAGACCTAATATGCCACCGCCTAACACCTCTGCCATTGTCTCTAATCCTTTGAACAGGATTGAAAGACCACTCCGCAGATTATCCCAATTTATGCCATCAACAAGTTTAGTGAATACATCTACAAGTCCGGGCAAGAACTCTTCAAGCATATACTTAAATCCCGGCTGTAGGAATAACTCTTGGAAGTCATCAAAGATACCAAGTATCTTGTCTGCCTGTTTCTCGATTGCCTGCAAGAATCCCAAGATGGACTCCAAAATAGGATTAAAGTTAAGTGATCCTGCCCAATCTGCCCAAGATTTTGTCATTGTCTCGATATGGGCTGTGATTCTCTCAATCAGGTTGGCTATGGTTTGAAGTATCTTGTAACCCTTTTCTCCCTCATTCCACGCTTCTCTAAACTGCCTTGCAAGATTGCCGACAAACTCAAAGACATTCCCAAGAGACTTAAACAGGTGTTCAAATGTCTTTTCTACCGCATCGGATTCCCAAACTCTTGCCCAATCCCTTGCAATATCCTTAAACAGTTTGCCTAACTCACCTGCCATATATTGCCATTTTTCAATGACATAATCACCGACAGCATCCCACGCTTCGCCTATGGGTTTCCATACTTTCTTTGCCCATTCAACAATCTTATCTGCGATTTCCTGTGCCTTGTTTTCAAGCTTCGCAAACGCTTCATCCCACGCTTTCTGATATTCAGACACCGCATCAAGGAAAGCCATATCTAACAGGCTACTCGGTGTCATATCCTCTGCGTTAAGCGTATCTGTGTTATCGTTAAGTATATTTAATTCATCAATGCCAAGAAGATTGTTCTTTAACTTCTTCGCCTGATCTGTAGCGTTCTCTAAAGAATCGTCAAGTGCGTCTGACTCGTCAAGTATGTCTGAAAGTGCTTCATTTGAGCCAGAACCGCCGTTTAACATTCCTGACAGGTCAATGTGCAACGCTCCTGCAATAACCGCCATAAGACGCTGTAAAGCGATTACAAGGGCATTGATGTAAGGCAATACGGCTTTCAGTATCGGCAGGAAGAGTGAACCGAACATCGTAGCCAACTTTGACAGGTTAGCGGTCAGCATACGAATCTGGTTAGCCGGGGTATCAAGTGTATCTGCAAGGTCACCCCACGCATACTTTGACGCATCCAGAATCATTATGGTACGGAGTAACGCCTTATCTGCCTGCGACAAGTCTTTAACTGTGGCATTGATACCAAGTTCAAGCAACTTCTCTTCCATAGCTGCGTTACGGATATTGATACCGAACTTGTCTACGGCTCTTGACATACCAACGATACCTGATGCCATATTCTGCCATACATCCTCAAAGTCCATATTCTTAACGGATGCAAGGTCAGCACCTATCTCTGTGAGGACATTAGACAGGATCACGGCATTGTCAGATGCAACGCCCATAGATGATGCTATCTGTGCAAATGTAGCCTGATAATTGAGCGTGGTGTTAGGATCAAGACCAAGGTTAGCACCACTCATCATCTTTAGGTTGCCGTTATCCACGGTGAAACCTGTCATCTTCGCAGTCAGACTCTTTGCGGATTTCGTGAAAGCATCAAAATAAGCCTGTGCAGAATCTTCTCCTGCTTCGCCCATTGTATCTACGGCACGATCAGCCACGCTCTGAAATGCTGAATTGAAGTAGTTGACGGTTTCAAGATAGTCAAAAGACTTCTTAATCGCTCCCCAAAACTTTGAAAGTACACGGATAAGCAACCAAAACTTCACATAAAGTGTACCAATAGCAACCGCAAACTTACTTGTAGATGCTGTTGCTTTGTCTACTCTGTTCCCATAGTCACGGAGTTTTGAAACTGTGCTACCTAAACTTGTAGCAAGGGTTTTCACGCCTAATCCAAGTGCCTTAAAAGGTGCTTTAGCAATAGACGCAAATACCCTGCCTATCGTCTGTCCGGCTTTTTCAAGTGACGCATTAAGCGCATCCATACTTACAATGGTAGTCCTGTTAGATTCACTTATAGACCTACTACCATTTGCGTAACTCTTCGCACCCTTGACAAACTCCGCAAGGGCTTCTGTCATCTGTATAATATCCCCTCTGATTTCAGGGGTTTCATTCAAGGTTAAAAGTAACTCTCTAAACGCATCTGTCAGCCGGGGCATATTGTCAATAGCCTGTGTTACGCCTTTTGAACCCATTGCCCTTATAGACTTGGTAAATGTCTCTACATTTGAAGCGTTTGACGCAAGAAGAGACATATTACTCATAGCCTGCCCCATCTTGTCAAGGCTTCTGGCGGTCATATCTATTCCAGCAGAATCTACGCTTGCCAACTGATTCAGATTCTTAACAAGTCTTGTAAAATCAGCCGTACCAACTCCGCTATCTTTCATAGACTTCATAGCGTTTGATAACTGATTTACGCCTGCTGAAAACTTTGCAAGTCCACTACTCTTGCTACCAAGATCAGACAATGCGCTACCGACACTCCGCAGATTCTTTTCAAGTGCCTGTAATGCTCTTGTTGCACTCTGCGAATCAGATGTAATTTTAATATTTAAGGAGTCTACATTATGGTCTGCCATATCTTTATCCCTATAAAACAAAAAAGGGAGAATGATTACTCACTCTCCCTCTTATCTTGTTGCTTCGACAACTCATAGTTTGCTTGCATCAGCCGTAGCGTACCGAATAACATTTCTGTCTTTCTTCGCTTCTCCGCTTCGGTCAATGCTCCACTATTATATTCGTTATCATCCGTAGCACCCTCTGATAGATCATAAGGCTTTGACGGATATTCAACCGCTTTCGCACCTTTTTTCTTGAATACATTTCCGATAGTAGATGCAATAGCATCACGGAAATATACACCTTGCAAATATGCAAAAGCATTATCTTCTTCTCTTTTAAGCCTAAATCCTTCTTTGTAAGCGTTTACTATCCGGGGATTCATATTCCAGAACTCATCCCAAGTGATACCCATTACATAGCAATATGGAAACCACTCTTTAGCAAACATCTCACGCAAGGTTGGATATTGCTTTACTTCTTCTTGCTCTTCTCTTCCGTTCCCGGCGTAAGATCGTTGTTCTCTCTGCTCTGCAACGCCCGAAAAAAATCTGACTTATCCATTTCCTCACTCATAGCTTCGATGACTTCATCAAACCTGCCACCTGCTATTACATGAGCTTCGATCTGTTCTCCGGCAAAATCTGATCCCTTGCCTGCACAAATTGCAAAATATGCACGAACTACTGACATAGGCTTATTCTGCATATCCTGTAAGGAAATGCCCATCTCTTCAAGATCACATACTGTATTGTAGGTAAATGGTTTTGCGGTGTAAGTTACACCATTAACGGTAAATGTTTTCATTTTGATTTCCTCTCTTTCGGTAAATGGTTGCACCAAAAAGGGGCAAGCCATTTCTGACTCACCCCTAATGATGGAAGGTATATAGTTTAATGAAAGGTGTTATCCTTAGTTAGTAGGCTCAACGCCTGCGCTCATACCCTTGTAGTCCTCCAGAATGAATGACAACTCAACTGTCATCAATTCGTTCTGCCCCATATCAGGCTGCGGTATGTGCTTCGGTGCTTGTACGATAGCAAAGAAACCATCGGTCAGGAAAGGTGACCATACCTCTGTCCAAAGTTTCTGACCTGCATCAAGACCGTTATAAGCGGTTATCATTGCTTCAAGCTGCGTGATAACTTCTGTTGAAAGGTTAAAGGTAACAGGGAATGTACCACCTGTGTCCTGTCTACCTGCGATGTACTTAGAGATTTCATCTTCAAGTGCAGATGCGTCTATCTGCTCGGTTTCAAGAGAAATACCGCCGATAGTATTGCAACGCTCCAACCAAGTAAATGTTGTCGGTTTAGTTGTGCCTGATCCGATTCCCCATCCGAACTTAACGCCCAGAGTGGAAACGCCTGCTGTTCCAACTGCCATTGTTTTATCCTCCTTATAATGATAGTGTGTCGTTTGCTCCGACTACACGATTAAATCTTGCAAGGAAACGCCATAATGTAGGCGATCCTGTGGGTAATTCCATAACTCCATAGGTTAGTGCATACCCTAATTCGATAAAGATGTTGCCTGCGTCATTGATGATTTCGTAAGCTTCATCATAAGACACCGAACTGAATGACTCGACCTGAAATGTAGAATCAACTCCGTTCTGTGCGTTTCGCATAAGATCATTACCAATCTGCGGTGCGCCTATCTGACGCATACATAACAAGGGTAATTGTGGTTCAGGATCATCTATATCGTGCAGATTTCGTGTAAAAAGAAGGTCAGCCCATTTCTGAACTGACTCTCCCTCACTATCTCTTTTTGTTAAGTCCTGCATACACATCTTAACGATGGTATAGACTCGATCATACACTTCGTTAGATAACACCTTGGAATACCTCTTTAGCAATCCTTATAATGTCTCTCCGCATCTTTGTACTCGCATTATACATAGGCATTGTGGCTTTAGTTCCGTATGAATGGTGAAACCGTCCATCTTCGCCATAGTAATTCCATCCACTACTATCGTAAGCGTGGGTTTGACCGGGATAAGTGCCTACTCCATATCCGTATTGACTCGACCAAGGGTTACCTTTACCCCTGTTATACTTAATGCCTGAACCAAATTCTATGAATAAGGCTTGCTCCCCGGAAAACTGTAAGGTTAAACTTGCAATTTCACCGCTTGCGTCTGTAAGAATATCCAATGTTCCGATAGGTTTATCTGTATCTATCGTTGGTAACGCTTCAATCACGCTTGCGCTTGCCACTTCGTAACCTTCATCAACAAGACGCTTAACAAACAATTCATTAGCCTTAACAATGGATGACTGATAGTTTTTCAACTCACCAATCAATCTGTTAATGCCACTAACGGATAACTCCGCTTGAATTGTTCTTCTTGCTCTCGTTCTACCCATTTCGTTTCGCTCTCTTGGCAAGTAAAAACCTGTCGTAGTAAAGAGATGACCGAACCTTGGCAACTGTATAATCTGCGCTGTTCTCGTCAACTGTACCGTCTGCTTTGTGCTTTGGTTTCGTTTCAAACCATATAAGGCTTGTTTCCGTGATATCAAATATTCCTTTAGGAGTCGTTAAGACCGCACTATAGTCACTCATATCAACGCCAAACTCTACCGCTTCGGCTCGTCCACCACCCATATTCATAGATGCCTTAAACGCTTTAGGCTCTGTGTAATGAGCAGGTATCTCTTTCTCAATCGGAACTTGCTTACCTCTGACTTCTACATACAGAACATTTCCGTCATCATCGGTCTTGTATTCTGTTGTTTTCTCTTTCCAATTTGCATAGTAGAAACTCTGCTTGTTGGCTCTCGGTAAGCGTATCATCTTGCCCTCACGAAAAGATATGTACGAATGGAACTACATCTGCCATAATCCTTGCTCTTGATTGAAACTGTCTTGACACGCCAGACTCGGTATGAGAGTTTTCAAAATCCATACCCTCTTTGTTGTAGTCATATACAACAAGGTTAATCAGGACATTTTCAAACTTCTCCAAGTCTTTTGATATTTTGTCATCCGTCCAATCATCAGGATAATGCCGTACATTGATAATTGATTCTCTTGCGTTGGAAATAAGCATTTCGATCTTCGGATTTTCCTCCGGGAACTCAAACACTACTTCGTTATTATCCATATGATATTGTGCAAGCCGTAGCTTGATCTTCTGTAATGTTGAGTAATCGCTCATTCTTATTTCCTTTTATTGTTGTTAGACCTTTTTGCGATATCTTCTACCGCTTCTTCCTTTGGCTGTTCAACGGGTTTTTCCAAGGCAGGTTTTACGGAAGATTCCTCTACCTTTTCGCCTGCCTTGTACCATTTACCGTTGACTTTCACCATATGGTCAAAAGTCATCATAGTTAGCACCTCGCTCTTTTAGTTCCCTGCGTTAACATTGATGGTAACAACGCTATCCATACCCTCATAGGTAGGAAGTACAATCTCCGATACAACACAATGAGTGTTGACAGGATGATTAGTGGTGTATGAATATACAGAAATACCTGTATCAACGATGGAAAGATCACCATCAAGTACGCCACCGCTTCTCTCTTCGGGAGTAGTACCGAATACTAACTCACCAAGGTTAACACCTGCGCTCTGTGCGGAAATGTAACCTGTGGGTATGAAATACTGTGAAACACCCTGCTCGTCAACATAGAGTTTGTTGTAAACTTCTACATTGATTCCTCTGCCGGACAGATAGCGAACAACCTCACCATCATCAAGACGAATACCGTTCTGGTATGCAAGGATGCCCTGTACCTGCTTCTTGGTGTCCTCTGCGTCAAGTACCATATTCCAAGTCTCTTCATTCATTGAGAATGTAGCAAGGGAATACCCGGTAGCAAGTGAAAACTGCTTCTTAATCTCGATCAAATCCTGTAAAGGAGTTGCGGTTGAGGGATTCTTCCACTGTGAAGCACCCTTAATCTCCTTAAAGTTGGTAGTCTTGTAGGCTACAGCATCGGTAGCGGTCATATAATCAATGTTAAATGCCTTGTCACCGATAACTACATTGATCTTCGGTACGCCATCTTTAGGTGCAAGCAACTGCCAAATCATACGCTCCGGCACAACTCTTGCTCCACGAATAAGATCAAGTGGTTTCTTAACGATCTGCTGTAATATCTCATCCCCTCTTTCGGGATAAGCAGCCGTAAATGTTGCAAAATCCTGCTCTTCTTTCTCTGTGAACATAATAGACTCACGGAAGAAAGGCATAGAATTTTCAATACGGCTAAAGCCGATTCCGTCACGAAGTTCTGCCTGTGCATCAAAAGCAGATGCTTTAAGGCTTACAGGAAGTGAATTTTTGCCCTTGATAAATGCAAGGTCAAGTCCACTCTGCTTTCTTGCTCCAAACTTGGTGCGTCCAAGATAAGGCGGTTCACCAAGAGAAGCCTGATAGCCATTCCAAAGAAAACCAATGGCTCTGGCTGTAGCATAATCTTTTAATAGTGCCATTTTCTCATCCTCCTATCTTGATTAGTCCATAAAGGTAACTCTCGGCGTAGCTGCCTTTGCATCGTCAGATACGGTGATCCCATTCAAAGCAAGTTTAGCGTTGTCGATAGTTCCCTCGAATACAACCGCACCGGGAGCATCGCCATTAGTAACATCAATATCTTCAAGGACATAGCCCTCGCAAGCATCATCGTTACTCGGAAATGGTGTTCCGGCTTTTACGATCTTGTTGCCATCAGCGTCAGCAGTTACACCTTCTTCAAGAATCAGAGCTTTCTTTGCCTGATAAGGGAAGAACTTTAACACGCCAACAGCCTGTCCATAGGTTTCGCTTTTAACTCTACCCATTGTCTTTTTCCTCCTTAAAGTTTGTAATAATCTTTATCTTTGGAATCCATGCTTGTACTTACAAAATGGATTTTTTCAGCCATCTTTAAGTCAGCAGGTTTCTCATCCTCACCATCGGCTTTACCGCCATTGCCCTGCGGATTCGGAGTATCTTTCAAAATCTCCTTTTCCTTGGCACTTGCAGCAGCCTTTTCTCTGTCGGAAATGATCTTGCCAAGCGTTTCAATATCCAGCTTTCCATCAGTATCGAATAACTTATCTGCGTCCTCACCAACAATGCCTTTTTCAGCAAGTGAAGCCTTTAACTTCATCTTCTCGATCTGGCTCTCCAACTCCGCAATCTTATTGTTTGCGGTTTCTGTAGCCTTGTTAGCCTTGTCAACCTCAGACAGATTAGCGTTGTTGATCTCGTCAAGCTGCTTCTGTAGTTCTGATACCTTGTCAGCCTGCATTTTCAGCGTGTCGATAGTTTTCTGTGCCTTGTCCTTTTCCTTGTTGGCTTCTCCATGAACCATATTCAGATAAGCCGTAATCTGCTCATCCGTAGGCTCTTCGATTCCAATAGACTTCAAGTTTTCTCTGGCTTGTTCTCTTGACATATATTCAATTCCTCCAATTCTGCCCGATTTTTTAACGATGTTCACTCATCTTTGGCTATAACCACATAACGCTGTGGCAACATTGTGTATAAAATAAAAAGAAGCCCTGTTAAGGACTTCTCAATACTTTTATGAATTTATATCTCAATCAGTTTTTCTGTTTGAGTAGATACAATGGCAGCGACAATTCACAGTTTCTTTTGCATCCTGAAAATCGCTATCTTCCGCAAATACCATCGGTGCGATCATCTTGCATCTGCCAACATTAAATGACTTGTCAATCTCGACTCTCTTTCCGTCAACAAGTTCGTGACTATGCCGGACTTTGTTATCACGCATCGTTATCCATATCTTGTGCGTGTAACCTGCCTTGATAGCATCGTCTAACTCTTCCAGATTGACCGTAGCCATTGCGTCATCCACGGCTATCGTAGTTGCTCTGCTTTCAGAAAAGTAATACGCATCGTCTGTGTGACGCATCGTTGAGTCAAGTATCTGCTCAACATTTGTATCTATATATTCCTCAATCTCACGATATATGTTGGTGGAAACCGTCCTGATTCTGCCATCTATTGCGTCCATTAACCGACTTTTGGCAAGTGAATGGTAAAATCCTATATTAACCTCGTTACCTACCCTTAAATCGGCTAATATGAGCATCAGAATGAGCATCAGAATATCACGAAAGTCTTTAGCAAGGTCTTTGCGTTCTTCCTTCTGATCCTCGTCAAAATCCTCTATCTCGTCAAAATACTCATCAATGTCAATCTGTGGGTGATTAGTAGGAGTATTTATCTCATCTTCGGCAACTGTTTGATAGCCACCATAAAGGTGTACTTCATCAAGTCCACCATATACAGCACCACGATTGCCGTATATATGTATATCGTTCTGCGAATGATCCTTGCTATCGTATCTGTGTAACTCGTCAAGGTAAGATGACGGATAAGCATAATTATGTAGTTCGTCTATCTTCGCCATTGTCAGTTACCCCCTGACTCTGTATCATTGCCGGATCAGTAGGATAAAGGATATCCATTCTCTGTTGTGACTCGCCTGCAACCTGTTCAGGATCAGACCAAATGCCAACTGTCTTGATTGCTCTTGACGGATTAACACCGCTTGTAAGCAATAACTGTAAGGATTCAACCTTAGTCAAAATGTTATCTGTCTTTGTCCGGCTGATCTTCACCTCAATATCACTCGGAAGTAAGGTAAAGCCCTGATTTATGCGTAATCGGTTAAGAATTATCCGTAACATCTGACGCTCTGCCCTCTTGAATATAGGCTCGGACAATTCTGCCCTCTTTTCAGCGTCATAATGCCCATTTCTTAACTCAACCGCACCCTTGGTATCGCCACTTGTGGAAGTCTGGCGATTAGCAAGACCTTGAATAACAAGCAATTTCTCAAACAAATCTGAAACCGCTACCTGCGATTCGGTCTGATTTAACTCACTTGAAAGCAGGTCAACATCTGCCTTATTTTCTGCACCATTGTTGGACTTAACAACAAGCGCACCCTCTTGGCGCATCTGTTGGAATGTGTCAATGTCTATAGCGCAATTAACAAACTTGATCCAAGATGACACGAACTGCTCAATGCCATTTGACCTATCAGATGCCATCTTATTGATTTCGTCTGTGATTGAGATAGTGATTTCTATATCAGACAAACGCCTTGCGTTATTCGGATATTCAATGACAGGAATAGCACCATTGCCATTTAAGGCAAATGATCCTTCAACTACTTTGCCATCCTGAATGACTACGAAAAACTCATTAGTGTAGACATTGTAAAGGTCTGCTCCGTTCTCGTCCTGCCGGATAATTACACCGTAAGCAGGTCTGTTATCCTGATAGTAGACAACAAATGTCTCTCTTGGATCACAAGTCTCAATGTAAAAATCAGCTTCATCAAGAAGTCTGTCATTTGCCTGGTTATTGCCAATATATCTGTATGCCGTACCGCAGATTGATCTCCAACGGCACAACTCAATGTCGTAATATTCCTTATCCTCGGACTCCATCAGAGTATTAAGCCTTTTCACTTCCTCTGATTTCTGTTCATCCGTTCCGTGAAGTACATACTGAATAGGCTCTCCTGCCATATCAGATGTTTTGGTGTCAACAATGTACTGTGCAAGGTTTTCAACTACTTTGTTGTTAACCTCTGGTCTGTTGACCTTCACTCGGTACAAAATAGGCTGATCCCCACGATAATACCGATCAAGGTAGTCTATTTCTACGGCATTGGAGTTATGACAAGGCAATGCCTGTGCTAAATCATCAGCAATATTCTCAATGGTAATCTTTGCCCGGTTGGTTTTGATGATCTTGCGTCCAAATACATCGTGGCACAACTCCGAAAAAGGCATAGTATTGTGTTGTATGGGCTGATTCCACTTAAAAACCATCGCTCACCAACCTAAATTTAGGCATAAAAATAGCACCTGCGGTTATCCACAAGTGCTTAATTAAAGTTACTCACACTATCAAAGTACAACTTTTTTATCGGAACTGTCAAATTTTTTCCTGTATTTTTCTAAAACATAGATAGAATTTAGTAAATTGTATGCTTTTTCAAATCGTTTTCTGATACCTCTATCAGTTATGCCTAATTCGTCAGACATTTCTTGGTTAGTCATAAAAAAGATATGTCTGTCAACTACTACCCGGCACAAGTCCACATTCGGCAAGTAGGTGTAAACCTTTTCAAGAATCTCATTTCTGTAACGCTCAAATTCCCTGATCTGGATTTCTAACCTCTTCTCAAATTCCTCGATTTGAGCATATTGCTTCGCAAGTTTATCTCCATCACAAGAAGATTGTACCCTGTCAACCTCATACATTATCGCCGTTAAGCAATAGTAGTCGGTTTTCATCTGCTCTAACTTCTCTTCCTGTGCTTCGATCTTGTCTATCTTGTTCTTTAGCGACTCGCTTACAAACTCAATCCAATCTCTCCCGGTCATAGCATCCCCCTAAATGGATTTTTCGGTATCTCTACCTGTGCCAACATTCCACCCTCTATAAACATTTCAAGCTGCGTCAATCCGTCAGCAGCATCATCATGTTCATTCTTGCCTATCGTTACGAATGTGCATAACTCATCCATTGCGCTCTGATATTCCTCGTCACGCACATATCGTGTGACACCATATTGCAAATCTTGTTGTTTTTGTACTTCTGTTGGTCTTTGGTCTGATAAAAAAACGAATTTTCGCTTAACATCATCAGAATATGCTATGATTTTCTGTACCTTTGCCATCGTTGAAGGTGCTTTCCGGGAAGAACAAGAGCATTTGTAGTGCTGTTCTCTTAACTTTTCATCTATGTACTGACAGTACAAGTCACCGCCTGTGTTTGCTTCAAACCTGATCTCCCTGATTTCGTGAGCCATAATTCGTGCCGTTACAAGCGGTATAGTTGTCTCTTTTGTGCCTTTGTTGAATACCCATCCGAAAATGTAAACATCTCCGTTCTCATATTCTGCACCGATAGGCATAGACAGACTATCTCCACCGCCCCAAGCAACATCACATACTGCTACTATCCTATGGTCACCCTCCGGCAGAATCCCATTGAAATAGCGCAACTCATCACTCTGGAATAACAGACCTTCACGCACATACGGTCTTTGCTGATACTTTGCCTGCCATTCTGCATCATTCAGCTTTTCTCGCATCTCCCGGTAATACTCGGTAGAAAATCCGTTATATCGGTAGTTAAAGTTGGATTCATCATTGTCATCAAGAGCAGGAATACGCCTGAATCTATACCCTTCATCTCCGTTATGCTCCTTGTAAATCCGTTCAAGCGGATCATAAACATTCCACAATGTACCTATCATCAACTCTTTAGCACCATCATTCTTACGGTCTACCATCTTGTTTAAGTATTCCTGATAGGTATTCTCCATTCGGATAGGTGACAATGAATGTTCCCTGTCTCTAACAAGGTCATCCACATACAGATAACCAACATTGTCACTACCAGATACATCAACCGCACCTGTCCAAGTACCATCTATACCTCGGCAGGTTAATGTTGCGAATCTGTCAGGCTTGTCAAGCGTTATCGTGAACTCATCCGCAGACTTGTCACGCAACATAACCTTGCTTTCTGGATGATAAAACTGATACATCTGATCGAAAGCATACTCTTCCGTGGAAATGAAGTTTAAGACTTCCTTGTAGAAGCCTTTTGCCAATATCCCGGAGTGACCACCCATCGCATTATGGCTATTTGGTCTTTTTAACATAATCCAAGTCAAAAACATAATTGCAAGGGTACTTTTGCCAGTCCTCGCTGGTAACGACAATCCGTAAAACTTTGCATCAGGATCATCTTCAAGCCATTGCAAATCCATCGCAACAGGATGCAACACCCTCTGCCTTGGCTCATAAAACCTCTTTGCAGGTGGTCTTTTATGCTCCAAAAACTCAATATACGATTCAAAAAGGAATGGAGTCTCCGCTAACAGCGAATTAAGATAGATTTCAGCGTACTTTGGATCGTTATGGGCAATATCATACCGCATTGCCTGTATTTTGCAGAATTTCGTCTGGTCGGTTAGGATTTTTTGATCCTCGATAGACGGAATCTTGCGCAATTCTATGTAGCAATAATCGGACAAGTCCTTTAATGGCTTATACGCTATGTTGTTCTCGCCCTTCTTCTTTAGGCTCTCATCGCACTTGGCTCTGATTTTTGCCACATCCTCTGATATCATTCGCCCCTCACAACGCTTATGATCTCTTGGATAAGGTTAAAGATATTCTCCTGGTCGTGTTCCCACACATCGTAATCGTCCAGAATCACTTTGATATCGTCTAACCTTTCCTGTATATCCTCATTTTCCATCATCTATTGTCCTTGCTATACTTAACAGGTCTTTGGTTACCCTTAATTCCTGCGCCTGATTTCTCATCTCTGTCTCTAATGTCGTTATGAGGTGTTTCGCATCTGCTATCTCTCTTTGCTTTACAGTTAACACCTCTGTAAGCTGCTTTATGATCTCCGTCTGCTTTTCAACAATCCCATATATCCCATCTTCATCGAATCTCATCGACTTTGCCCTGTCTCTATGCGCTTGCAGGAATCTTTCAAGGTCTTTCTTTACTTCTTCCATCACTTAAACCCTCTTTCCCCTCTCCGGCAGATGACTCTTCTAAAGCCACCTGCCTTAAAGAAAGGAGATATCAAACAGGAGATCACGAATGTCACATACTATTCTATGTCATATCTATGTCACATTTAAAGTGATTATGTTAATAACTACGCTGATATCTTGTGAATAAATAGAGCTTTTTTAGATTTTTGAAATTTTTAGAATCCTGATCCTGTATATCCCTTTTCTGTGTAGAACTATTCTCTATACTCTTAACCTACTCACAACCTTTATATATTCTCTGTGTAGTGGTACTCATATATACACTACATTTATGTGAGTTAGGTTTATGTATATTAAAGGGTTTTACTTTAGTGTATGGGTATTATAGTAATATATATATTATATATGGGCAGGTAGTATAAGTTAGTCAGATGTATGTTATCTGGGTAAGGGGTTTTTGGGATTTTAGGTAGTCGAGGGGGTTACCGCCTATAAAATAACGTGTGTTATACAGGGAGAGGGGTTGGTAGTGTGGGAACATTTGTTCGATTCAAACTATCGGATAAATTGCTATTTAACCGATAGATTCAAGAATACAGAAAACACCGAAAAGCCTGATATTTACGGCATTTATTAACCATTTTCGGAATTATTCTCGATAAAGTTTTGATTATAAGTTGACATAATCTGATCAGAAGTGCGATTTATGTTAACAGTAACGCTTGTTTTGCCCTCACTTGACCATCCAAAACGATGGTTAAGGGCTGCTATATATCCAACAGGGTTCTTTCCACTTTGTGCGCCGTTTTCTAACCCCTTTTCATACTCAGATCGTAGACTTTTGATGATGGCGGATACTTCCGGGTGTTGGCTTTCCTGCTTATCCCATTTCATAGCAGTAGAGTAATTTATACCACATATATCACAAAAGCCACTAATATTAGATATTTTATTATACCTACGACATATATATATATAATACTGACATAGACCATTTAATATATTATAATCATACATATAGACTATTTGACCATTGTTAGATATACCGGGAATATATTTATATAATATCTTTGTAGGCTTAAAGTAAGACATAGCGATATACATTAGAACTGCTCCCCATTCTTGTTGGGTAATGTCCTTGTATGACTGTATATCATTTTCCAGCTTGTAACCTTCCAAAAGTCCGTTTACTTCCTGAATGATCGTTTGTAGTTTGGTTTCAACTTCTGGATCAGAATTATTTTGATATTCAAATAAATCATTTTCGGCTATATCCGGCATATAAAACCCCCTGTCAAGTATCGGTAAATGGTTTATGTTACACTTTCAAAATACACCAATACAGGATATAAATCAAATATACCTCTAAAACTTCATAATTTGCCCTTAAAAGAGACTTTTATACATTCGTTATACATCTACACGCTATAGAGATATAAAAGGGCTTAAAAGGGATATAAAGAGACATAAAAAAATCTACCTGATAAACAGATAGATTTTATATTTTTGTGCCGTATATGTAGCCACTTTATATTGAATATTTTGCACCATTCCTTATAGGCAATACTCAATCAGATATTCGTGCCCGTCATACTCCACTATTGACACATCCGGAACCTTACGGGCTCTTACGTCCTCGATAGTCTCGCCTTCGTAGCAATTGCAATCCTTAAGACTATCAATCCATTCGTCAGGATTCTCAAAAACAATTGTGCCTTTATCAAGGTGCTTGATTGCTTCCGATTCTGTGCATTTATCCTTCATCAATACGGCAATTTCTAAATCTCTACTCATTGTATTTCCTCCTGTTTGTTCAACCTCTATGCGCCATATATGGCTTTGTGTGACGTTTCTTGATATGTGCCTGATAACTATCGACCGAGGATTCTTTCCTCCTTCTCAAGTCTCTCAACGACAGCGAGAATGATGAAGTTGTTGACCGAGTATCCGATCTTCTTGATGCGCTCCTTCGTCCCTTTTGGGAGTCTGACGTTTACTCGATCGACGGTCTCCTCATACTTCCTGATCGCTTTCCTTTGTGCTTCTGATGCCATGCCTGCTCCTCCTATCTACATAAAGACTCATAGGTTTCCTTGTCCATCTCTGTGTCTATGCCATTACTATCAAGCAATTCGAGGACGAAGACCAATGCGTCCTCCTTGATGAATCCCTCCCGATCTTTCCCCAAATCAATCATCCTCCTCCATTTGGCATCTGTCAACACAGATATGTCCTGTGACGTCGTAGAACAATTACAGAGGCGGTCATATACATCTGATGGCAGATAATCCGTCCATCGTCTAATATGCCCGTAAATCGCCTCACGCGAAGCTACAGAAAGTATATTATTACCATCATCTGTTTTTCTCATGCTCTCTCCTCCTTATAAACGTATGCCTGATATATGTTTTTAGAATCATCCATCGGTTCTCTGGCGATAGGAGCATGATCTTCCATGTACTTCCTGATCGTCTTTGGTAAATCCTCTTTTGATGATGTGATGTATGTTCTCGCATCGCTCACTCTCTTTGATTTCATCGATACGAAGAATTCATACGTCTGTCCATTCTTGGTGAATTCGATAATGTGCTTGATGTTATCATATGCTAATCTCATCTGATCTCCTCCTTCTTTCTGAGATTTCTCCCTTCTGTTGAGTCTACAATACTACTATGTGCCATAGATGTCAACACTTTTCTGAAAAGTTTTTCAAAAGTTTCATTCACCAAAATTCTTTATATATGAAGAAATCCGATCTCTGTCTTTCTTGTCATGGTGCATTATATAGAAGAAACTCATCCTCGGTTATGTGCCATATACATAATGCACAACTATGTGCCATATATTTTGTGTATTATTCCGACTTGTATATGTGCCATAGATGTGAGAATATATACTCAACAACAGGAACAGCGAGGGAACAGGATTCCATCTCAAATAGATTAAGTCTTGGAAATCAACACATCTACGAGGCGAAGATTGAAAGAGAAAACTCGCAGAGATTCAGAAGGAGGACAAATCAATGAA
>Ga0326511_10001562_pt1 | contig 18914 bp, 20 predicted proteins | sample 0_2496_0518_D_FD_203701 | JGI IMG/M metagenome (GOLD analysis project Ga0326511, IMG submission 203701) | Bovine rumen microbial communities from UC Davis, California, United States - 0_2496_0518 | ecosystem: Host-associated > Mammals > Digestive system > Stomach > Rumen | place: USA... | reverse complement strand
AGGGTAACATTGCGTACTGCCATCGGGGTACCTCCTTTTTTGGATTTCGTCCAGGCAAGGAAGCCCGACACGCAGACCGAAGTCTCTGTTTATCTTTTCACGGGAAACGCACAGACAGGGCGTATGTGCGGTTTACTTCGGCCTGCTGACGTGCCGGTACTACTTCCACCGTCCATGACGTTTCCTCCTTTTTGTATGATTTCCGGCTCTGCCTTGCGGGAGCCGGTTGCTTGTATTCTATCACAATGGCAAGCGGTCTGTAAAGGCAAAAGAGGGAAAGCAGAAAGCTTTCCCTCCGGTAAGCGACATACGATTGTTTTTGTCATCACCTTCAAAATCACCCGCAGGGGCGCAGGACGGCGGCGGTGCGCGGCGGCAGGGTCAGGCGGACCGCCGGGCCGTCATGCCCCGGCACCCAGGCCGAGCAGCGGCCGTGCACAAGGTTGCCGAAGCCGCCGAAGGCCGGGTCGTCCGTGCTCAGGACCAGCTCGTGGTCGCAGCCCGCGCTGACGGGTATGATATAGTCCCGCAGTGTCCGCTGCGGGTCGAAATTGAAGACAAACACCAGGCCGCCCCGCTCGAAGGCCAGCAGCCGGTCCTGCTGACTGACGAGCAGGCGCCGGGCATAGGCTTCGTTCAGGATTCCGTTTTCCCGGGCCAGGCGGATCATCGCCCGGTCAAAGTCGTTCAGCTGGCCGTATTTCAGATAGCCGTTTTCCACCAGGCTCCACTGGCGGCGGCAGTACTGATAGCTCCAGCCGTTTCCCTCCCGCGGAAAATCGATCCACTCCGGATGGCCGAACTCGTTGCCCATGAAGTTGAGATAGCTGTTGCCCCCCGCGCTCATCGTCAGCAGGCGCAGCATCTTGTGCAGCGCCATGGCCCGGTCGATTTTCAGGTTGTGGCAGGCCCGGTCCATGTCGGTGTACATCCCGGCCCCGGCCAGGCGGAACATCATGGTCTGGTCTCCCACCAGCGCCTGGTCATGGCTCTCGACATAGGCGACCGTGGGTGCGACGCGGGCGGTCAGCTCATGCCAGATTCCCTCCATGTTCCAGCTCTCGTCGCGCTGGTCCTTCACGAGGCGGATCCACATATCCGGCAGGCCCATGCCCAGGCGATAGTCGAAGCCGATCCCGCCCTCCGGCACCGGCACGCATATACCCGGCATGCCCGACATGTCCTCGGCAATCGTGACGGCATCGGGGCGGACCTCGCGGATGAGGGTGTTGGCCAGCTGCAGATAGGTCACGGCCTCGGGGTCGGTATTCGGCGAGAAGTACATCCCCATGTTGGTGAAGGAAGTCCCCAGCGCGTGGTTGCGGTAGAGCATGCTGGTCACACCGTCAAAGCGAAAGCCGTCCAGATGGTATTCCGTCAGCCAGAACTTGAGATTGGAAAGCAGAAAGTGCAGAACCTCGCTCTTGCCGTAGTCAAAGCATTTGGTGTCCCAGGCCGGATGATTGCCCCGGGGTCCGTCGTGGAAGAACTGAACCTCCGTGCCGTCGAAGCCGTTGATGCCCTCGACGGTGTTTCTGACCGCGTGGGAATGCACCAGGTCCAGCAGTACCGCAATGCCCATCCCGTGCGCCCGGTTCACCAGGTACTTGAGCTCCTCCGGATAGCCGAAGCGGCTGGAGGCGGCAAAGAAGCTGGAGACCTGATAGCCGAAGGATCCGTAATAGGGGTGCTCCATGACAGCCATCAGCTGGACCGTGTTGTAGCCAAGGTCCTTTACCCGCGGCAGGACGCTGTCGGCAAATTCGCGGTAGGTACCCGGACGGTATTCCTCCGTGGCCATGCCCACATGGGCTTCATAGATGAACAGCGGCCGCTCGGGGGAAAAGCCCTCGTCCGTCCAGGGCCAGGGCTCCGTCGGGTCCCAGACCTCGCAGAGCCAGTCAAAGCTCACCGGGTCCTGCACCACCCGCCGTGCATACAACGGGATGTGCGGGCTGATCTTCTCCCCGTTGCGCACGGCCGTGCGCACGCGGCAGCCGTCGTGCAGCGCCTCCTCCGGAAGCCGGACTTCCCAGACGCCGTTCTCGCCGCGGGTCAGGGGGCAGGCCGTCTCATCCCAGCCGTTGAAGTCCCCCATCAGGCTCACCCCGTCCGCAGCCGGGGCCCACTCGCGGTAGACCCAGCCCTCCCGGGTATGATGAAAGCCGAAGTATTCGTGTGCGTTGGCAAAGTCGCAGAGCCGCCCGCCTCCCGTCAGGGATGCCCGCACCCGGTAAAAACGGGCCTGCTGCTGTTCCAGATAATTGTTGTAGGGCAGAAGGGCCCGATCTCTCTCGACGATCGGAAGCATTCCCGCGCCCCCTTTCCGTCTGTTTCTGATACGGATTGTATCATAAGTCCTTCCCTGCCGCAAGGAAGGAAGCATCTGAAAAATCTCTTCAAAATGTCAGAAAGCACCGCGTCAAGCGGAGTCGGGGAAGCGGAGGCATCCGGGGATGCCTCCCTGCGGCAGAATCGGTTGACTCAAAACCAGAAAGAGGACCCGCCGGAAAACCGGCAGATCCTCTTCTCTTCTTTGCAGGCTTTTATGCCGCGGGCAGATCGCCTTCGGCAGGTACGCCGGCGGGTTCCGGTGCCTTGACAACGACCGCATCGGCCTTGCTGATGACAAGGTCCGCGCCGATGAACTGCACTTCATCGTAGCCTTCAACACGCAGGGTCCCCTGCGTGATGGCGTAGGTGCCCACATTCTCGCCTTCCTCTCTGGAAAGGGCACCCGTGACGACCACGTCCTCCGGCAGGCCTTCCAGGGTATAGCTCAGTTCGGGGTCGGGCTCTCCGTAGACCTTCCACTGTCTGTCCGCCCGGATGGCAGGCGGCCTCTTCTCCAGCGTCAGCTCCACAACCTGCTCTGCGCCATCCTCCTGCGGCGTCACGGTCAGGGCCTGGTCGAACAGGGGCGTATAATCCTGCGCCGCGGCGGAATACACATACTCGCCGGGCAGCAGACTCCAGCTGCCGTCCTCCTGCGGCGGCACGGCGTTCGGCTCGGGATTCATCTCGGTCGGGGCGGGGAAGACGGTGATGACCGCATTCTCCGGCTGAACTCGGAAGACCACGCGCTGGGGGACAAGCGGAATCTCCGTGAACTTCGCCGTCACGGTCACATCCTTGCTTTCCTCCGTCACATGCACGATGACCGGGTCAATGGCCCCGTCGCCGTCTGTGTCCGTGAAGAGCGCGGTCTCGCCGACGTACCAGCCGTCAAAGCGGCAGCCCTCCATGGCCGGGTCTTCGGGCCGGACCAGCTCGTCCCCGTCCTTCAGGGTCTGGGAGCTGAGCGCCTTGCCGTCCGCCATGAAGGTATAGGTCACGGTCTTCTCCTCTTCCTGCAGAGGCCGGCCGGTCTTGACCACGATCAGCAGGGTGGAGAGGCTGTCGGTTTGGAAGCTCCAGGAGCTGAAGCTCGGGGTATGGGTGGGGCTGAGGATGCTCACATCCCGGTCAGAGATCCTTCCTTCGGCGTCCCAGTGCAGGGTCAGAAGGGCAAACACGGTCGCTTCCGTATTGTATTTCTCCATGGCGGGGCCGGAGACCGTCACATCATAGGAGCCGGTCAGGTTCCTGCGGAAGCCCTCGCCGTCCGTCAGGTTCAGGACCGTCCAGTCGGTGCTGTAGAAACCGAGCTCCTTTTCCAGCGCCAGGCGGTCGAGATACAGCTCTTCCGCCTCCGGCGTCCGGAGCTGCAGCCCCGTCTCGGGTCCCGCGGCCGGGCCGGAGAAGGTCCCCCGGCCGGGGTCCTCTTTCCCGTAGACCGCCATCTCCCGCTCCGCCGGCACGGCCGGCTCGACACCGGTCGAGCCGTCGATGGTCAGGTGCATGCCCCTGTCCGTCGTATAGATGCGCAACTTGCCGTCGTCCGGGACGGTCTCCGTGACGGGGGTGGGATCGGTCCCCTGGGTATTGACAGCGTTTCCGCCCTGATTTTCTGCAGGCGGGGTCACCGACGGGTCGGTCTCCGGGACCACCAGGGGATTTTCCTGTCCTTCCATTTCGGGCGGGGTAAACTCGCCGAGGCCGGCCAGGCCCGCGATCGGGTCATTGTCCGCCAGCGCCCCGACCGAAAGCAAACCCAGCATCAGGACTGCCGTCAGCAGCAGGCTCAGCGTTTTCTTTGCAGTACGTTTCATTTCCTTCCCCTCCTCTTATCCCTGGTAATAGGTATCCATGGCATAGCTTCCGTCCGGGAGTTTGCTGTTCAGGATCTCATCCCTGACCAGCATGCCGGCAGCATCCAGGATCTTTCTGTGCGTCAGGGTACGGATGCCCGCGCCCCGGTTGTCGGTAAACGCCTGTTCTTCGTGGGTCAGCAGGATCCGGTAGCCCGGTCGGGTCAGGTCATAGGGTGTGGCAGTCAGGAACGCGTTCTGTTCGCCGCTCCAGGAATTGTCAAACAGGATTGGCATATAGTCAGAAGCCGTCAGGGCGCTTCGGATTTCGATGAGGACCTCACGAAGCTGCGTCGCCTCATCGACTCTGCAGGTCGCGGAAATGCGGATCGGCTCAGTCCGGGTGTTGCGGAACTTCAGGTCTGCGGCATTGCCGCCGTCGTCCGGATTCGTCACAAGGGCGTCAGTGCCCGGCTGGATAAAGGAGACCGGGAAGGAGTGGTTCGTACGCTCAACAGGTTCCAGCAGACCCAGGAGAGCACTTGCATAAAGCGTGCTGGACACCTGGCTGACGCCGCCGCCCATCTCCGCCGTCGCTTCATCGTTCGCGTCCACGGGAGCGACCTCAAAGCCTGCCTCTGCCGTGCGCAGGCCGACGGCCTCGTTGAAGGAGAAGACCTCGCCGGGCTGCAGGACGATGCCGTCAAGCTTCTCGCAGGCCAGCTCGATGTTATGGATGCGCTCCGCTGAGGAACCCCAGTAGCTCGCAGACGCAGCACCGATCACGTCACTGTAGGCATCCCGCCGCTGATTCTGGACCGTTCCTCCGCCATAGTATCCGCCGCCTCCGCCGCCGCTCGGGGCAGGGGCCGGAGCCGGTCCGGGATCAGGTGCCGGGGCAGGCTCGGGATCAGGCTCCGGAGCTTTGTTGATGGTCAGGACCGCGGAGGTAAAGGTGATCTCGTAGTTATCGCCGGCCGTCAGGGTCCCCTGGGTGATCGCATAGGTCCCGGGGTCCTCGCCCGCCTCGCGGCTCAGGGCACCGGTGAGGGTGTCGCCGGCCACAAGGCCTTCCGCGGTATAGGTCAGCGCCGGGTCCGCCTCGCCGACCGTCTTGCTCTTCGCGTCCGCCGTGACAGTCAGTCCCTTTTTCGCGATGGTCGCCTCCACACAGGCCGGTTTTGTGTCGTTGTGGTTCTCATCTCCCTTGACCATGTACCAGACATAATAGGTCTTGGCATCCACACCGGTGGGAATGGCTTCACTCCAGCCCTCCGTCGGGGCTGTTGTTGCATCCGTCCCCAGAGCATACATCATCGTGCCGCCCTCGGCCTTGCCCTTTACGACCAGCGGATGCTCTGAACCGGTATATCCGAGGCTGGATTCCACCTTCGGTTTCTGATCGTCCGGCAGGATGATCTCCTTGCTGCCGACGGTCACTTCCGCAGGCCTGCCCGCAGGCGTATCATTTGTCGCTTTGACGCGGACAAGGTAGTCGCCGGGAATAAGCCCATTAATCGTATTTTGGCTTACAGCTATCCATGTTTTGCCGTTGTCGGCAGAATACTCCATGGTATTGTCAACGCCTGCAATGGTGCCATCCGCAGTGTTTGCATTAGTGGCATTATTCGACGTCAAACCAGTCGGTTCGGATGGGCGGGATACAAGTGTTACTTCCATCCATTCTCCCGGTTCTGTACCTTCCCCTGCCGATTTTCGAACATAAAATTTCGGGGAATTACCGTCAAGGATAGTTGTCAGACTGACCGGGGATTCTTCTGTCGATGTACCGTCTGTGGATATCTCATAACCGCTTTTTGGCGTAGCTGTTTCATCTTTATAGTTGATTATATATGTGATGGATTTCCTTTCCGGATAATCGTTTTTTGAACCTAGTATTGCCTCGCTAAACGTATCGTTCCATAAGACCCATTTGTTCTCAGAATCATCACTCTGAAAGAAGTTCCATGGATCCGAAACACTGGATTCTGTATTATAATGTGAGCCATATCCGGTTGTAAAGACTCCAGGAGTCTGCATATTCACAGAAATATTTGCTCCGGTGTTTAGCATTCCAATAATTTCAATCTTGCTACCATTCGATACATAAACATTACCTCCATCATTTCCGGTAATAACTGGTGTTCCTGAAATACGGAGGAATGAGTTTCCGCTCAGGAGGCGCACCGCACCTTGTCCGCCATTTGATAAATGATTCCCCGTAAAGCTGCCACCCGTCATATTGAATTGTCCATTACTGACATCAATAATGCCGCATGTGGTATAGACATCAGAAACAATCCCGCCCTCCCAGTTGAGAGTACCGCCCTGAATCCAAATGACACTATCATTGCTGGAAGTTCCTTCACGGGTAACTTTGCCTGTTCCACCACTTGATGAATCCTTTATCGTTAATACGCCTCCGGATGTAATATGGAACAGTGTTCTGTTGTTATAACCACCGTCAGCTACTATACGGATCGTATGTCCTGCTAAATCTATGGATATCGTACCAGACCCTAACTCAACCGGCCCATTCCTGTTAACCGTGATGTCAGAACTCAGTTTATACTCTCCAGGACTGGTTGGCAAATAGTTAACTTCATTCTCTGCAAAGGCTGTCATGCCCATCCCCGGCATCAGCCCGACGACCATCGCCAGCGTGAGTAAAAAGCTCAGCAGCTTCCTTCCTGATTTCTTTCTTTTCGTATTCATCTAAATTCCTCCTTGAATTTCTTATATGACAAAAACCGCCGATCCTGACAGGGTATAGTACCCCCCCCCCCATCAAATCCGACGGTTATCCATCACGAACGAAATATTCAGTTACCTCGAAAAGAGCGCAGTCAGCCTGTTCTGCTCTGTACTGATCTGTTCTGGTCTGGGAAAGTGTAAAACTATTTCTCATAGCTGTCAAGAATCTTTCCAGTTGTATACAATAATCTATCCCTGCTCGTCATCACCATATCTTGACAATATCTCGCGGTGCTTACAGGGATACTACTATATTTTGACATATTTTACATGATATTTCAAGAGGGTGTTCCAGAATGTCACAAAGAACGGCAGGCAAGCGGAGGCATCCGGGGATGCCTCACTAACCAGAAAGAGGACCCGCCGAAACCGGCAGATCCTCTTCTCTTTTTTCAGGGTTTAGTCCTCCACGACGGTCAGCAGCTCGCTGAAGCTGTTCATATTCCAGTCCCCTGCTCCGTGCCGGGCGGCGTCGCCCAGGCAGGCGACCTTCATGCCGCCGGCATGTCCGGCCTCGGCGCCGGAGACGGCGTCCTCGACCACCAGGCAGTCCGCAGGGTCCATCCCGAGGTATTCCGCGGCCTTGAGGAACACTTCCGGGTCGGGCTTCGAACGGCTGATGTTGTTGCCGTCCGAGACGGCGTCAAAGTAGCCTTCCAGGCCGATCTGCTTCAGAATGAAGGGGGTATTCTTCGAGGACGAGCCGATGGCCAGCTTCAGTCCCTTCGCCCGCAGGGCATCCAGGGTTTCGCGCACCTCGTCGCTGAGGTCCGCGGGGCTCATCTGCTTGAGGGATTCCCGATAGATCTCATTCTTCTCCGTCGCCAGCGCGACCTTCTCCTCTTCGCTGAGTTTGGGTCCCGTGTAGGTTTCCAGAATGATTTCCAGACTTGCCATGCGGCTGACGCCGCGCAGGCGGTTGTTGATCGTCCGGTCAAAGGGGGCGTTCAGTTTGTCCGCCAGGGCCTTCCAGGCACGGTAGTGATATTCGTCCGTAAAGCAGATGACACCGTCCAGGTCGAATATAATGGCCTTGAAATTCATATGGTCTCTCCTTTTAAAAAAACCGCCTGAAGGCGGTTTTCTGATGTGTTTCCGGGAATTATCTCAGGTTCTCGAGGTAGTCGACGATCCTGCCGACAGTGTAGAGCTGGGCAGCATCCTCATCCGAGATGGTCACGCCGAACTCGTCCTCGAGGGACATGATCAGTTCGACCACATCCAGGGAATCGGCTCCGAGGTCGTCGATCAGGTTGGTATCAAGAGTGATGCTTTCGGGGTCCAGCTCGAACTGCTTGGCAAGGGCTTCTCTCACTTTGTCGAAATACATGCTTCTTCCTCCGATCTGTTTGATAACAAGCGAGTTGTCTTATGCTCAGGCCCACTCGCGGCTCTGCGGCTTGCGCGAGGCAGGCTGTTCGGAACGGACATAGCTGACGACCACGCGGCGGTTGGGTTCGGTGCCGGTAGAAGCTGTGGTCACGCCCTCGTAATTCTGCAGGGCGGTATGAATGACGTGCCGCTCATAGGAGTTCATCGGCTCCAGCGCCATGCTGCGTTTATACTTAATGGCCTTCTCTGCCATCTTCTCGGCCAGCCGGCTCAGCGATTCCTCGCGTTTGGCCCGATAATTCTCGGCGTCCACGCTGATGCGAAGATGCTTCTCGCTGCCATGGTTGACAGCGTAATTGGTCAGGTGCTGAATGGCGTCCAGCGTCTCGCCGCGGCGTCCGATGACTGCGCCCATGCCCGGGCCCTGCAGGTCGACCAGCAGGCCGCCGCCTTCGCGCTCGGTGATGCTGATGTCGGCCTCCAGACCCATGTGCTCCAGAAGGCCGGTCAGGAAACTGCGTACCCGCTGATAATCCTCGGGCTCATCCGCAGACGCGGCAGGCGCCTGAACAGGCTCGCTCTGCTTCGCCGGGGCAGCGGTTTTGGTCTGGGCAGCAGGGGCTTCCGGGGCCTTTTCCGGAGCCGCGGCCGCAGGGGCCGCCGCTTCGGGCTCTTCGTCTTCGCTCTCCCAGCTTACCCGCACACGGGCGGGGACGGAACCGATGCCGAGGAAGCCGGGCTTGGCCCGCTCGATAATCTCAACCGAGACATCGTCCCGATCCAGGCCGATTTCTTCCAGGGCGGCGGCGATGGCTTCGTCATCGGTTTTCCCGGTTTTCTCAAGATAGTTGATCATGCACTTACTCCGTTTCTGCGTCTGACGCCGCTTCCGGCGTCTCGGTTTCTGTTTCAGCGGCGGACGTATCCGCCTCGGTCTCAGCCGCGGCTTCCGGAATCAGGACATCGTCCTCGACACTCTCGTCGATGGATTCGGCATCTTCCGATTCCTGCGCCGCCTTCAGCGTCGCCTCTTCGGCGGCCTCCGGATTGGAATACCGGTCAGGCACATAGGCCCGGCCGCGGGCGTAGCGGCGGTTGCCGACCTGCGAGGCAGGCTTCTCGGTTTCCTTGACCCCGAGGCGCTCGCGGCGCTCGGCACGCTCGGCACGCTCGAGAGCGGCCTTGCGCTCGTCGCTCTTCTGCTTGTCCTGGGCCTGAATTTTCTTTTTGCTGGTGTTGCTGTTCTTTTCGGTCTTTCCCTCGGCGCGCAGGCGCTCGGTCTCTTCCTTCTGGCGCTCCAGCTCCCATTCGCGGGCATCCCGGGCAGCCTTCTTCTCGGCGTCCTCGATGTCCAGCTGCTTCATGAAGACCTTGGTCAGAACATAGTCACGGATAATGCCGAAGACAGAGTTGGCAATCCAGTAAACACCCATGGCGGCCGGCATGACAAAGCAGATCCAGATGCTCATCAGGGGCATCATGAGGTTCATGCTCTTCATGGTGGCGGCGCTCTGGTCGTTCTGGGCCGTCGGCGGATTGGTAGCCTGGCTGATCTTCATGGAAACCCAGGAGAGGAAGGCCGAAATGAAGGGGATCAGAAACAGCCCCAGGGCAGGCCCCCAGACCGACGGCTTGCTCCAGTCGGTCGTCATGAAGAAATTCCACTGCGGCTGGTCGCCCAGGTTCAGGCCCAGAAAGCTGAAGTCGATGTCAATGAAATTGGGGTCTATCTTCCCGGCAAGGCCGCTCTGTACGAGATCCCAGTGGTCATGGGACAGTCTCGTAAGCACGATTTCCACATAGGCGTTGGCGCGCTCAGGTACGGTGTAGAGACCCTGCTCGACAAAGAAATCCTGCAGGGTTGTGACAAACTCGCTCGACACGAACATCATGCGTGTCAGAGGCTGGCGGATAACGCTGTAAAGAGCGATCAGGATCGGGAAGGGGATCAGCGACCAGAGGCAGCCCGACATGGGGTTGACGCCCTCTTCGCGGTAGAGCTTCTGCATCTCGGCATTGAGCTTCTGCTGATTTCCCTCGTGGCGGCGCTGCAGCTCCTGGATCTTGGGCTGCAGGCGTGTGGACCGCATCATGCTCTTCTTGCTCTTGGCCATGAACGGAGTCAGGATCAGGTTCACTGCAAGCGCAAAGAGGATGATCGCACAGCCATAGTTCCCTGTCAGATTGTACAGCCAGATCATCAGCCAGGCAAAGGGTTTGGTAATTGTACTCCACATGGTTGTATCCTCAAATCTTTTCCGATTCCTCCGGGAATCGGATCATAGTAGCCGGTGCGTTCCGTTCTGCCTCAGGGAACCGGATCATAGATGCCGTGTTTGCCGTGGTAGAAGGGGTGGCACCGAAGTACGCGGCAGAGGGCAAGCCACCCGCCCTTCAGGGCGCCGTATTTTTCAATGGCTTCCATCGCGTACTGGGAGCAGGTCGGGATAAAGCGGCAGCAGGGGGGGCGGGCCGGTGAAATGTATTTCCGATAAAAGCGGATCATTGCCAGCAGCACTGTTTTCATTCTTCTCCATCCTTTTTCAGCAGATGAAGCTGTTCCAGACAGCGGAGCACATCCGCCTCCAGCTTTCTGTAGTCCGAACCTACGGCGCGCGTACGCGCCACGAGGATCAGGTCATATCCCTGCCGCAGGGAGGGCGCATGCAGGCGCATCACTTCGCGCAGGCGGCGCCGGACCCGGTTGCGCGTCACCGCGTTTCCCAGTTTCCGGGACACCGTAAAGCCCACGCGGTTTTTCTCCCGCCGGTTTTTCCGGCAGTAGATCACCGTCCGGGGGCTGACCGCGCTCTTTCCGCGGGAATAGACAGCTCGGAAATCGCTGTTCTGTTTCAGGCTGGTCTCAGGATTCACCCCGTTCACTCCCACAGCGGCGGAAAATGCCAAAAGGGCGGATTACGCCGCCCTGTTTTAAGCGCTGATCGCCGCTTCCATCCCGTTTTCTTCAGGCCTGAATCAGGCGCTGAGTCTGGCTCTGCCTTTCGCTCTGCGGCGGGCAAGAACCTTGCGGCCGTTGGCGGTGCGCATTCTCTTGCGGAAACCGTGTTCCTTGCTGCGCTGGCGCTTTTTGGGCTGATACGTACGAAGCATTGTCTGCACTCCTTTCACAATGATACTCAACAATCTCCGCCGAGCCGGAAACCGGCAGGGTCAGTGCCTGCGGAGAAAGTAGTTGACAAATGAAAAACACCCGACGGCAAAGCCGCCGAGTGGTTATTATAGCCTAAAGCCCCTCAGTATGTCAACACAAAAATCATGTTCGTTTCTCTATACCATATCCTGCGGATAAGATCTCCGTTCTCCTCTAAATCTGCCCTGCTGCCGGGCAGATGTCCGTATGCGGAAGCCTGTTCGTTTCCGGGAGGTCCCGCTTATCGCCGGAGCTGTTCGGCCTTGTTAATGATGAAGTCTTTCAGCCACTCGCCCGCTTCTTCGTTGCGCAGGGCAAAATCGATGATGGCTTCCAGATAGCCCTTCAGATTCCCGGTGTCATAGCGGCGGCCTTCAAAGTCGACGCCGCAGAAGGGTTCGTGGCGGACCAGCTCCTTCATGCCGTCGGTCAGCTGGATCTCGTTGTTGCGTCCGGGAGGGGTTTTTTCCAGAATGTCAAAGATGGCCGGGGTCAGGACATAGCGTCCGAGAATGGCATAGTTCGAGAATTTCTCTTCCAGGGTCGGCTTTTCGTTCATGTCGGTGATGCGCCAGACCCGCTCGGAAAGCCGTTCGGTCATCCGGACAGACGAGTACTTGACGATCAGCTCGTCCGGGACCTCATGAATGGCGACGGCACTGCAGCTGTTCTCTTCGGATGCCTCGACCAGCTGCTTGAGGACCGGCTTTTCGCCCAGCATGATATCGTCGCCCAGCAAAACCGCAAAGGGCTCGTTTCCCACAAAGCTGCGGGCGCGCCACACGGCATGGCCGAGGCCCTTGGTCTCCTTCTGGCGCAGAAACAGCACATCTGCCATATCCGCCACTTCCCGGATCACCCGTGCTTCCTTCTCTTTTCCGTCCCTCAGCAGGCGATCCTCCAGGTCAGGGGCATAGTCAAAATAGTCCTCAATGGGCGACTTGCCGCGGTTGGTGATGATCAGGATCTGCTCGACGCCGGCAGCGACAGCCTCTTCGACAATGTACTGCAGAACAGGTTTATCCACCAGGGGCAGCATCTCCTTGGGGATGCTTTTGGTGTTCGGCAGCAGCCGCGTGCCGAGTCCGGCCGCGGGGATAATGGCTTTTCTGACTTTCATGGTTGCACCTCGTTTGTTGTTTTTGTGGGGTGTAGTGAGAATTCACAGCCGCAGTAGTTCTGGCGGTAGATGCCGTACTGTTCGCAGAGCTCTATCGAGCGCAGCTCCCGCCCGCGCTTCTTGAACTCGGAAGGGAGCCAGCGTACACCGTACTCGCGGGCGAACTGTTCGCCGAGGGCGTTGATGCGGACAGGGTCCTTGTGCCGGGAGAGGGTCAGCGTGCTGCAGAACCAGTCAAAGCCGCCCTCCGCGGCTGCCTGCGCCGCCTCGCGCAGACGCAGCCGGAAGCACTCCGTACAGCGCCGGCCGCCTTCGGGCTCGTCCTCGAGACCGGCAGCCGCCCGGTACCAGGGGTCCGGATCCCGTGCAATTTCGTAAAGCGCAATCTCGCCCGACGGATCCATCGCCTGCAGCAGCTTTTTCTGGGCTGACAGGCGCCGGTCAAACTCTTCCTGCGGAAAGATGTTCGGATTATACCAGAACAGCGTCACCTGGAAAAACCTGCTCAGGTCCTCCAGCACCGAAGAGGAACAGGGGCCGCAGCAGCTGTGCAGCAGCAGACGGGGTTTCCTGCTGCCGCTGCGCGCAAGGATCTCGTCCATTTCGCGCTGATAATTCCGTTTTTCCGTGTTCAGCTTTCGTCACGCAGTGCCTGCAGTTCCCGCAGGCGGTCAAAGATCCCGTCACACAGGGATGCATAGTCCGCGTCGCTGCCGGTGCGGGCAAGCTCGGTCATCTCCGAAGCCGGCTGGAGCAGGGGTGTCAGCGCCAGGTTGCCCAGCATGCCCTTCAGGGCGTGCGCAGCCTCAAAAATCCGGGGGATCTCTTTGCTTTCCACCGCTGCTTTCAGGCGTTCAAAGCCGGCATCTTCGGCCGCCATGTTGACCATCTTCAGGTAAAAGGCCTCGTTGTTCATGCAGCGCGCCAGGCCGCTTTCGACATCGGCACCAAAGGTTTTCAGCTTATTTACTGTCAGCATGCCTGCTTCCTCCTTTCCTTTTATTCATACAGGAAGACGCTCAGTCCACCGGGATATCTGCCTGCGGCGAGAACCAGTTCTCTTCCGGCTCTTCCTCTTCGGACTCGCTGACGCTGTCAACCGCGTTCTCTATCAGCTTGATCATCTCCCAGACGGAACGGAACTGTACGGTCTTGTCTTCTTCCATCCAGGTAATGCGTCCCTGCCAGCTGCTGTTCTGCCGATGCTGAACCCGCACGATGAAGGTCCCGATCTCTCCGTGCTTGGTCAGCAGCATTTCGTCACTCATGATCTTCTTCCTTTCAGGGTGGATATTGTTTTTGTCCGCCGGCGCCTTTGCCGGCAGAAAGCTGCGGCTGTTGGTTCCCGGATAAGGGAAATTCAGCCAGTCGAACAGCTTTTCCATCCGCAGCGTCATCTGTCCGATTCCCTGGAACGGAACCGGTCTGCTGCTGTAGCTGTGATAAAACTCTCCGGCAAGCTCCCCGTCGTTGTTTTCGCGAATGCAGATGACAACGCCGTTCGGTGCGCCGATATACCACTGTGTCCTGTCCATGACTCATCCTGCTCCGACAAGTTTTCTTTATTCTGCTTCGTCCTGCTCAAAGGGCGGGACCCAGAAGACCGACTTGACATAGTATTCGATCCGGCTCCGCTGCCGGCCGACGATAAAGCGGTCGCTGATCCGCTTCTGGACGACGCCGCAGTTTTCCCTGGTCGTGTTGACCAGCAGGGCGAGAAACTGGCCCTTGCCGTACTGGCACATGGCATCTCCGCGCCGGATGGAGCTGCGTAGCGCATCGCCCATGCGCCGGGACATCTCATCCAGCATCGGCCCCTCCCGCATGGGGTTGCCCTTGCCGTCGATGACCGTGCAGAGCATCAGGTACACCGACTGTCCGCCGCGCTCCATCATCCTCTCGACCATCCGGTAGATTCCTGCGAAGATCGGATAGCTGCAGAGATAGCCGCCCGGCGTGTTTTCGCCCTTCTCGGTAAGGTCGGCCTGGATCTCATCCAGAACCGCGTGCTGGTGCAGGATGCCGTCGCCCAGCCGGTCGAGCTGCTGCATCATCTTTTTGGACGGCCGCAGGCCCTGCTCGCTAAAATAGAACTCGGCCGTATCGTCATACAGCTTCCTGGCTTCGTCATAGCGGCCCAGCGAAACCAGCGCTTCCATGGTCAGGGTTTCCCAGTCCGACAGCGGGTCAATGCTCGCCGCATAGATGCCCAGATCCTCCAGCTGGAAGAAATCCTGACGCTCGCGCAGCAGCTCCGCCGCACGCTCGACACAGAGGCAGAACATCTGCTTCAGCCGCCGTGCCTCCTGCGCCGCCCAGACGGCAGCCGTCTGACTCGGCAGGAATTCTCCGGTGTACCAGTGAACGGCTTCCTGATAGAGCGCCAGCTGTTCTTCCGGATCCCCGGTCCCTTCTGCCTGATGGAAGAAGCGTTCAAACTCCGTCGCGTCCTCCTGCAGCGGGATGCCGTCGGTCCAGAAAAAGACGCCTTTACGCTGAATAATATAATTGTCCGGCGGCAGCCCTGCCTTTTCCAGTTTTTTCTTTGTGTTGTAAATCACGCTCTGCAGCGCGTGGTGCACGTTGCTCATGTCGCGGTCGCCGAACAGCAGCTCTTCCAGCCTGTCCCGGGTAACCCCCGTCTCGCGGTTGTGCATCAGGATCTGCAGGAGGCAGGTCAGCTGGGAATCACCGGCTTTGGACCCGCCGGCTATCAGCTTCCCGTTCCAGCGAACAGAGAAGCCCCCCAGCATGCGAACATACAGAACATTCGGTTCTTTTTCCGTCATTCTCATGGTTCTCTCTCCTTCCGGGCACTTCAGACGCTCTTACGTGCCCAGCCTCTTGACCATGTTTTCGTAATTGACACAGGACAGCAGCGCGGTGTCACGGGTGATTTTTCCCTCGCGGAAGAGCTTCAGCAGGCTGCCGTCCATCGTGCACATGCCATCGGCTGCACCGGCCTGCATGGCCGACTCCAGCTGGTGGAGCTTATCCTCGCGGATCATGTTCTGGATGGCTGTCGTGGTTTTCATGACCTCAAACACCGCGATCTGTCCGCCGTCGGCCGAGCTGACCAGCTGCTGGCAGACCACGCCCTTCAAAATCTGCGCCAGCTGGATCTTCACCTGCTTCTGCTGGTTGGCCGGGAAGACGTCCAGAATCCGGTTGATGGTGTTGGCGGCACTGCTGGTGTGCAGCGTGCTCAGCAGCAGCACCCCGGTCTCCGCGGCCGTCATCGCCGCCGAAATGGTGTCATAGTCGCGCATCTCACCCAGCAGAATGACATCCGGGCTCTCACGCAGTGCCGAGCGCAGCGACTCCAGATAGCCCGGCGTGTCGATCGAGATCTCGCGCTGGGTCACGATGGCCTTTTCATGATGATGGATGTACTCGATGGGGTCTTCCATCGTAATGATGTGGCAGTCGCGGCTGTGATTGATGCGGTCGATCATGCAGGCAAGCGTGGTCGATTTCCCCGTTCCGGCGCTGCCGGTGATGAGCACCAGACCTTTCTTGGTATCGGCCAGCGAGAGTACGCTTTCCGGAATGCCGAGCTGCACCGGGTCGGGCAGGCCGAAGTGGATGACGCGGATGACCGCGGCCAAGGAGCCGCGCTGCCGGAAAACATTCACGCGGAAACGGCCCAGATTCCATACCGCAAAGGAGAAGTCGTCATCGATCCCGCGCTCCAGGTTGCCGCGGTTTCTGTGGGCAAGCTCATAGATATTCTCAACCATCGCCTGGATTTCCGGCGGCTTCATGATATTGTCCGGCAGGCGTTCCTGATGTCCTTCGCATTTGAAGGTGACCGGCAGGCCGGCAACCAGGAACACGTCGGATGCACCCATGGAAATCGCTTTCTGCATAATCTCGAGTATGGTCATATGGATCAGAACCCCCCGTCCCAAAGCTGGCCGATGCTTTCGTCCTCTGCCCAGTCTTTCGTATGCTGCCACTGCAGAATGTCCGTTTTTCCTTTTTCGTTCGGGCAAAAGCCGATGCTGAGACTCAGGTCATCCTGTTTCAGGACCGTGTGGTAAACACCGTCTTTGTCCCGCTCCCAGCCGGAAAGCCCGTAGTCTGCGGGGTCGGTTTCACTCAGCTCCTGCCGGAACGCCTGTCCCTGCTTCTCCAGCGCATAGCGGCTGCGGACCGTATCGGCATATTTCTCCGCGAGCCGCAGATCGGCTCTTGCCGTCGTAAAGCTCAATATGGCAAGCACCGTCAGGCAGATGCTGATCACTGTCAGCAGCAGCGTCAGCGGCCCGAGTTTGATCGGTATCTGTTTCATGCTGCCCCCTCCTCTTTGAAGGAAGCGGTCTCGAGGCTGTAAACCGGTTGCTCCGAGCTGCCGTAACAGACGCGGATCTCACTGGACACCATGGTCCCTTCAGCGGTTTTTTCCGGCTGCCAGCTCACCTCGACCCGAAAGGCGCCCAGGGGGTCAGGGTTCTTCCCGTCATCATACCGGGCCGTCACGCCGGACGTGTCGGGCAGCACTTCGGCATTGCCGTTTTCGTTCAGAAGGGAACACAGTTCCGCAGGGTCCCTGCTTGCGGAAACCGCCTCGGCGGCATTGCCCGCCAGCACCACCGCATCCGTCAGCTGCCTTGCGGCGGCCGTCTGCTGTCTGGCCAGGCCGAACACCTGGGTCAGAACCAGTATGATCAGCAGGAAAACAACGATCAGGAGCAGTGTCTCGAAATAGAAGGCCGTGATCTGTCCGTTTCGTTTCATGTGCCTGCCCCTTCCGAGCGCAGATGCAGCAGAACCTTCCCCGCATCGCAGCTGACCGTCAGCAGGCCGTCGGCCGTCAGAACCGGGTCAAAAACCGCCGTCTCGCCGATGACCTGGGCGTCCTCCGGACGAAGCCCGGCATCGGTCCGGGCATAGTCCTCGACCAGCCTGCCGTCTGCCCGATAGATCCGCAGCGCATACCCGCTGCGGCCTTCACGGAGAATCAGGACTTTTCCGACTTCCCCGTCCTCGTCAATGCGCACCGCGCCTTCGGCATCATATCCCTTTACGGTTGTCGACAGGTAGGAGAGCAGCGCCCGGCTCTGCATGTTCCGATTCTGCCCGCCGACGGTGCTGCGGTAACTCTGTGCACCGAAGACCACCAGCAGGAAAAATCCCGCCAGAAACAGCGCCGCGATCCCGATCATATAGAGACCCAGACCGGCATGTCTGTTTCTGTTCATCGCTCTCCCTCCCTTCTGATTCTTTGTCAGCAGTCAGCAGAAATAACAGGGTCTGCCCCGCTCCTCCGAACAGCGGCCCGTCTGCTTCTTATTCCTTCCTGTTTACGACCTTCACGGTCGGCGGAAGATTGGAGGCAAAGGCCTCATAGCTTACATAGTAATCCTTCGTGTTCACCTGCAGGCCGTAATTGTCCTCCAGATACTGCAGGTTCGGCGGATACACGCCCTCCACGGCATAGCACTGCAGCGCGCTGCGCCGGACTGCCTCGCGGATTGCGCGCGCACCGCTGTCCTCCAAGTCTGTTTTCGGGTGCCGGAAAACGGACAGCAGCAGAACCGCCAGCAGCACAGCTGCCAGAAGCGGCCACAGGAACCGTCTCCCTTTCTTTTCCGTCCTGTCTGAATACATGGCTTTACCCGATCGAATTCATCATGCCGATCAGCGGCAGCATGACACTGAGCAGCGAGAGCCCGACCGTCACCATCAGCACACCCGAAAGCAGCGGGTCCACGGTGCCGATCAGCCGTTCAACCAGATTGCTGCAGTTTTCCTCCAGCAGGCCGGTCAGCCGGTCCAGGACATTCTCCAGATTGCCGCTGCGCTCGCCGGCCAGCAGCATCCTTCCGTAAATCGGCTCAAAGAGCTCTTCGTCATAGGCCGCCTGTGCGAAGCTGTGTCCTTCCTCCATGCGGCGCGCGCAGCGCTTCAGCTTTTCCTCCACCGGCTCGCAGGCCGCCATCGGTATGCTCTTCAGTACGGCGTCGTCCTGCATCTCTCCGCTTGCGAGGAAGATGGAGAGGGCAGAAGTAAAGCGGAACATGCCCATGTTTTCGAGGATCGCCGCGCAGGTTTTGTTTCTGCGCAGAATGCGCTCGACCTGATCCCGTTTCCCGTTGTTCCAGAAGTGCAGGCCGACGATCAGCGCCAGCGCGATCAGCACCATCAGGATCAGGGCAGCCCAGCAGAAGACGAAGGCCCAGCGGACATAGCCGTAGCTGGACACGCTGAGGCTTCCCGTCAGGCTGTTGTACACATCCCGGAACGCCGGCAGCACCAGCACCAGCAGCACCGCAAGCACCGCAATGATCAGCACCAACATCGCCGCCGGATAGGTGATCGCATTGTGCAGTTTTTCCGCAATGGTCTTCTGATCCTTATAGTAAGCCGCCAGCCGGAAGAGCGTGTCCTCCAGTCTGCCCGAACTCTCGCCCGCTTCGGTCAT
>Ga0326511_10001561_pt1 | contig 18919 bp, 23 predicted proteins | sample 0_2496_0518_D_FD_203701 | JGI IMG/M metagenome (GOLD analysis project Ga0326511, IMG submission 203701) | Bovine rumen microbial communities from UC Davis, California, United States - 0_2496_0518 | ecosystem: Host-associated > Mammals > Digestive system > Stomach > Rumen | place: USA... | reverse complement strand
CGTCGGCGGTATCATCAGTCACAATGTCAACCTTGATACCCGCATTCTCACATGCGTCGATTATTTCAGAAAGCGTAGCATTGACACGGTAGATGGTAGCTACGGTTTCGGCGGTGATAGTGTCAATGTCGATATCAGAGACACGGCAACCAAACTCTTTTGCGAGACGTGACTTTACAACACGGTCGCTCTTGCTGTCTGAAGTGATAGCAAACTCTTCAAGTGCAAGCTTTCCATCCTTACGCACGATGTAATGACCAGCGACGGTGTACACGGACGAAACGCTCTTGAAAGTCTTAGCCATGGTTAGAACCTTTCTACTAAATACCGTTGGCCTATCCAACGGACACAGTAACCATACCAAAAATGTGCTTGTAATTGCAATGCCAAATCATTGAATCTGAAAATAAACAGAAGTACCATTTCTATCGATGATTGCATTACCTATCCTGTAATAGTTGCCATATTCATCTATGCCTAACAGGTTGTCAAACTGTGTTTGATTTACCATGTCTATAAATATGACATTGCTTTTCTTACCATCGCAGAACACAAATCGCTTGTTACATCTTGCGCGTTTGTCTAGTTCTCTATCGTCTGCAATATTGCATTTTATATGTGTTATAAACAGTGCATATACAATTAGTAGTAGATAGCCTAGTAATGCATACTTTCTAGATGGAAAATTATTAAACCATTGAACGATATCGTTAATCATTAGGTACCTCAATTTCTACAAATACGTGTCTCATTTCTCGTAGATGCTCTAGGCATGGATAAACACGTATCCTATCCGCAATAAGTCTATTACCATTAATAGTATCCCTACGGTAATAAGTTTCTATCAGGAATTCAGATCTACCTACTTTACCGTAAGCCCTATCAAAACTACCACCAATAGTACCAGCAAAAGCGTATATTCTGTATCTCCTATCATACGGGAAACGTGAACCGAACACGCCATTAGTTAGCTTATAGTTATGTTCTATGATACTTTCTGCTATTCCCTCAATGTAATTACTTTGCGTTAACATTATCCTAGCCTACTTTCTGTAATTGCATTTTCCAAACGCCATGCGCTAAAGCACCCACGCCAATACAAGCTATTGTCGAAACTGTTTCTAATTTCAAGTTGGCTATTCCTATCAATGCCCTTAATAAGATAATCCCTGATATCATAGTAAGTAACATAGCGCATATACTTACTACAAAACGTGCTTAGATGCTTTCTTGTAGTTGCAGAGCAATTGAAATTTTCACCAACATACATGCAATAGCTATCATAATCAAACACGCAAATCAGCGTGCTATAACTCACAAGTGCAACATGCTTGCTATTGCATATGTCTTTGCCGTCATAGTAAATCCATGCTTGACACTTGTTTAACTGTTTCTTGTTTAGCATTGCAATAATCCTTTCTACTTTTCAGCAATTGCCATTACATAGCCTTTTACATTTGCGATATCAGTAACATAATAACTATCAGCCATAAGGTTCTTAATGTGGATATCTGCAAACGTGTAATCGCTTTGGAGCTTCATTAAAGCGTCTGTGTACCACTTGTAGTACTCGTAATCCGCACGCGCATTAAAATCACTGTTGTAATAGGCTTCGGTGTAATACGCTTCTTTCATTCTGAAGCCATGATGCAGCTTTTCCTTGATGTAGCCAATTGCATCGTCTACAGTCTCGCACATATCCAACGCTTCTAATGCCGTGTAAATTGCGTCCTGAATACCCTCATAAGCGTCTGTGTAATACATTGTCTATCCTTTCTACTTTTGACTGTACCGCAAATCATAGGGTATAGGCTGCAATGTTAATCCTCAAAATACAGTGAGTAAGCATCAATTCCAAACAGTTCTTCAATAGCCTTTTCTAGTATCTGTGCCTTTTGAAATGCCTTATCACTAGCTCTTTCATATATCTTATTGCGTGCGTTATCTTCTGCGTATTGAGAGAAACGGAAAAAATCGTTCAGCTCTTCCTTATACATTTCATACAGCTTATCGAACATATCTTTTTTAGTCATTGTCTTTCATCCTTTCATAGTGTCTAGGAACAGTTACGTTTTTCCTATACCCTATGATTTGCGGTACCGTTTATTTTGGCTTGTGTGACTAGCTGCTTGGTACGTTGTGGGAGTCGAAAAACCACGTCTTGTTACCCTGTTTTGGGCATTGCTCTTACCGCTGAGCTAAACGTGCTGCTTGCCTTGTCACACTTGCCATTTCTTCTTGCTATTCTCTTTTCAAGGTACTGTGTCTTTCGACAATTACATATTACGCCCATGCGCTACATTTTCAAGCGGCGATTTGTAGTACACAATTTGAACACAAATTGTAGCAGAGCAAAGGACAACGCAAACTGTCGAAAACTCACAACACAATCACGCGACAACAGAATCACGCCGAAACGACGTATCCATGCATAATCTAACCGATTAAGCACCCATTTCATGCATAAAAATCGACCATTTGACCTCATTTTTACCCAAAATGGCCCTTGACCTGCGCAAACTCAAGCCCCTACGGCGCCTTAAATTGACACGATGCATAAACATAATGGGCTACAAGTCATTGCCCATTTATCTACACCTCAAATCGTCTTAGAATCGGTTTCAACATACTTATGAACAAATCGCTTACTTTTCAACAATCAGTACGTGCATCAGAATCACACGCTTATGCATCCGCAAATCAAAAGCGTCTAATATCACACATGCCAACTTGCTATAAAAGCCATATTAACTCACACAAAAAGACATGTCTTTTCGCCGCCCTATTAAACGCACGCGCACGCGCACGCACGCACGCACCAGAAACGTCCAAATCTTTTGAAAAGCAAAAAGCCCGCTCCGCGATAGGCACGGAACGGGCTAAGGGGTGGGGTCAAATTTTGGCCCTTTGAATTTACTCCCCCCTCCTTGCGTCAATGACGATACTCATAAGTTTCCTCATTGACAACATCAAAGCAATTCTTGACACGCAGTCTTTTTGCATTAGGGCCACACGACACAAGCGCGCTGAGAAGAATGCACATGATGAACGTTAGAGCAAGCGCAACAGCTTCTTTCCATTCTGCGTTCATTTAAGCTCCACAGTAACCTTCATGGAATTGTCTTCAAAAGTATGCAGCTCGGCTGGAATAGGAATCTCAGCAGTATTGTCGATAGGATTTCCTTCAGGATTTGCGTACTTCATCCAGCCTTCCTTGTCCATCCAAGCAACGTCCAAATCCAGCTCGCCGTTATATCCCTTCAAATGTCCGTTGTTTGAGAACTGCCACATTGCGCCAAACTGCCACGGAGAGCAACCACCCTCATACTCGGGCATATCCTCGAAGCTGGGACAAATCGCCTTTGGGTAGAACGCTTCCCACAGTCCGCACGTCATGGGAATCTGCGTGTTGTCGAACTTGCTGCGCTGCCCGCGATTGCTGCTCATATACAACATCGGATACACGCCAGTTATTGCGTGCAGCTTGTCAACGAAACGTTGGCACCATTCGCCAGTCTGCCCAGTCTCCGTGTCAAGAACAGGAATTCCGTGTCCGAAATATCCCTTGCAAGCGTTGTAGAAGTACATGGCTTCCGTCTCAGGTTCTGAGTTACGCGCGAAATGATAGAATCCGAACAGTGTTCCGTTGCTTATGCAGGTCTGCACGAAGTAGTCACAAGTTGACTCCACAAATCCAGTACCTTCCGTTGCCTTGACTACTACAAAATCAAGACTGTTCTGTAGTATTACAGAACGCAGGTCTATACTGTCCTGCCAACTGCTTATGTCGATTCCACGTAGCATGTCTAACCTCTAATTCATAATAATACGAGGTATAACCTCAGCAGTTGTGCTATTAATTGTAAGCAATCCTGTTGAACTGATACTAAATGACATATTGATAGCGGTATCACCATCAATTGTAAGTTTTGTGTTTGTGTAATAATTGCCAACTGTTATCTCCGTATCACGTTTTGTAAACGTAATCGGATAGGATGCACTCATACTACCCCAACGACCAAAGGTTATAAAAACATTGCTGAATTTAGCAAGATACTCTAGAGGCAGTTGGCGCGTGCCGTTCGCTGCAATCATCGGGAATTGAAGAACGTTCTTTTGATTGCATGGTAACATAGGCGTAAATTCTCCCGATTCGTTTACGGTAATAATATTACTAGAATCACCGTGAGAGTCGAGATAATTGTCTATGTACTCAATCTTATATTTGAGATAGTCGTTGTCTTGTCCGTAGATATATTGTCCAATGCTATTTTCCGAGAACTTGATATTAGCTGTTCCATCAGATTTGACAAGTCGCGTGAAGTTGACGAACGTAGTATTCCTTTGCTCTATAAGATTGTTTATCATATACATCTTGGCATTTGATTCTCCACTTACGATGTATACGGGATTGTCGTTCCAGTCACTTTCACCAGAATATACAAGATTATCTGCTGGATTTCTGATGATAGAGTTTGCAACGCTTACAAATGCGTTAGAAGCGTGAATGCAACTGTAACTGCAACCACTGAACGTTAGATTTGTGAACGTGATGCCTTCGAACGGACCATTGCCATAGATATCAATGGCATATTCACCCCAAATAGAGCTTTCGGAACGGGCACCAACATACGCAGGGTCTTGAATTTGCCTATTCATAAGCGAAGCGGTGGTGATAACACAATCACTGACAACTACCTGTCTCACATGGTCATTGTTAGTGCTAGGGGTACCTATGAACGTACCAACCGCATCCGTAGAAACGTCGCTCACAATAGCGTTTCGGAAACTTCCGGTAGCAGACTTCTCTGCATAGATGAAATAGCGGCCGACAAAGATAGACACATTAGAGATGGTCGGGTAATCCATGCGCTGGGCGTGCAGGAACGTAGAATGCGCACGGACATATTCGACATAGTTATCATAGTTGAAGTCTAGCGCGGTATCGACGTTGTTATAGCCAACGTTATTAAAGTAACAGTCATGGATGTTAGTGAACTCATATACAGAATCGAAGTGCAAGCACGTGGTCAGATAAGCGCCATAAATATGGTCAATCTCCACGCGCCGTATATTCACGAATTCAAAGCCCTTATTGCAGCCATACAAAAACACATTATAGATATGAACGTTGTCGTTTACATGGCTTTGCTTGTCGCGTCGGTTCTTGATGAGATAATCGTAATTCTTGTTTATGCTATCTATGCTAGTAGGGCATAGGTCACTTTCCATAAAGGCAAGGTCGTGTATGGAAACTTTCCTATCGGTAAAGATGGGCGTATTAATTGTATAGGGATGTAAGACGGTGCCCTTGCGACACTTCATGTCTGGCAACGTACCGAAAAGCTCGCCGTTTTCGGGCATTGTAATTTCTCGTATATAGTAATCTCCGCTTGGGATATAGACAGAATCCGAAAGTTCAAAACCTCGATTAATATAACTATCAATTGGGTCATTATATGTGCTAGGTAGGCCAATTTGGCGAAGTGATATATTGCTACCTACAATTAGAGTAGCATATAGGTTGTTTTCAAGAGATATCACATCCATATCGTTAGCAGTTGCATCTTCGGTGACAATATATCGACCTGCGCCACCATCACCCGATGCATAAAAGCCGTTAGTGTAATAGGTTTTACCCACTTGAATTGATGCAGCGCTCTTCATTGCATCAACTGTATCAAAAGTTTCCGTATGTGCATCGACATATTTTTTTACGCTGTTCTCTGCGCTGAAATCATCCTTTGGGAGAAGCGTATTAATGTCAGCCTGCGCTGCGTTTGCAGCAGCAAGGGCATTGTCCGCAACTTCACGCGCAGCAGCAGTATCACGACGATATTGCTCAACCTGCGCATTATAGTTTCCAGTAATCGCCCAGAACTCCTGATTGGTAATCTCGACACCCACGGGAACGAACTGCCTAGACGTGTACGAGTTGCCCTGATACAGAACGACGCTCAAAGGCTCATAGGTTCCCGTGTTGTCCCACTCGATGGAATCCTCGCCCTTTCGACCGAAGATTGGTACATACCTAGCGCCGATATATTGGCGCGTTCCAACGACCTTGAAGAATTCCTCAAGAATCTGTGCGATTTGCTCAGGTGTGAAAGTGTTATTTGGCATGTCAACTCTCCTAATAGTTCAGAACCAGTCGGCCATAGTCGTCGCTTGAGTAATCGGCAATCGTGTCAAAGTAGACAGTCAGCTGCCACACGACGTTTGCGCAGAAATACCCATCATCCGTAAGTCCAAAGAAAACGCCATGATTGAGGATTGCCTTCATTATGTCAGTGAAATTGTCCTCAATCCACTGTTTAATTTGTTTCTCGTAGAACTCGTCAAAGTGGCCATCCATGAACTCCTGAAACTTAACGCGCAAGCCGTCGATTTGCTCCGTGTTTTCATTGATAGCCTTAGCAAGCTCGTCAGAGTAGCACACCATCTTGACGAACTGCTTGCACAGCTCCTTGAAGCCCTGCTCCATCGTCGGTACGTCGGTGTAGAACTTTGGCAGAGCTGGTGTGAACTGCGTGAACATCGCATATGGCGGTATTCCTACATATGTAGGCTCATTGCAGCAACCCAATTACGACACCTCCTTCTCGTGCATCGTCAGCTTAGTTATGGAAGCGTTCAGATTGTTGATTGCTCCAGTAAGCTCCTTCATGCTGGTGTTAATCATCCAGAAAAGTCCGCAACAAGCTACAATCGGAAAGCCTACCGAACCAATTGCCTGAATGATTTCGTTATAGTCCAATTTGTCCTCCTTTCTAGAAGGCGTTCAGGTTCATCGTTAGGATGCAACTGAACAGTGGTTCCAATTCCTTTATAATCATCAGGTCAACATCGTCATAAGACTTTAGCCGCTCTGCAATGTCTGCGATGCTGTCCTGTCTGATTCGCTCGAACTCCATGTCCACGCCAGTGCTTGCGTAGTCGGAATTTGCGCCGCTTAGCTGCGTCTGAGGAAAGTCCGAATAGATGTTGCGCGACTTGTAATACTCAGAACCAGCACCAATAAGGTTAGGCGAATCGTCAACAAGACCATACAGATAAATGTACTTCGGCATAATCTCGCGCATGGTACGGAGGAATTCGTCCTTCCACATCATCACGGGAATCAGCGCAATGTCACGGTACTTGTAATGCTCGACAATCTTCTGCTTCAACTGCGTGTCCTGTTCGTCGGAATATTTCGGGAATTCCCAAGTTCCGTCAGACCAGTCGATGTAGCCATCCTGCACAAGCTCCCCAAGCGTCACGGAAGTGACGGAGTTGAATCGCGGATATTCGTCAAGTTCCGCATACTCGAAATCGTCAATCATGTCACTCACCAATCTCAGCAATGGCCTGAATGTCATGCATGAAGTTCCAGTTCTTGCTGAAGTTGTCCTGCGCCCAGACTACCTCGATTGGGCCTTCCAGCATGTCACCGAAACGCTCCGTAAGTTTCTGCGCCGCCTTTCGCCTTTCGTTAAGCGAATTCAGCGACACGAGAGTTGCGGGCCTTTCCTGAGCGGAAATCTCATCTTCCGTCTGACGCTCTGCCTTGAACGGAAGGTTAGGTGAGCCAAGCATGAAGAATACCTGATTCCATACGAACAGCTCATCCTCTGCAATCTCGTGCTCCTTGTAGTCAACTCCAGTTGACAGAATCTCGTAGTCAATGTCTTCGATTCCGTTGGTGGCGAGAATTGCCGGTTCACCATCTGCAACGTTTCGGAACAGGTTCACCATGTCCTGACGCTTGCGTTGGTCGCCCTTCAGGATGAACGGCATCTGCTGGTGGAAACGGTTAGTTCTCTTGACAAGGCGAATCTGCGCCAGCTCGCGTGCATAGAGGTCGATTCCGTTCATCAGCGGATAGCGCGTAGCGTTGTCATATACAATCACGCCGTTGGTGTTGTCACAGTTGAACTTAGTTCCGTTCTGTCCAAGCGCCTGCCACTGTGACGGAATGTCATACATGTTCGGTCTGCCATTTCCACACACTTGCAGCGACATGAACGTACCGCGCATCTTCTTAGGGAACGCGATGGTGGCCATTCCGTTGAGAAGCAGCTGCAACTCAAGGTAGCGTTCGTCACAAGTCTTTGGCAGGTTAATCCAGCGATAGCGCGACATTGCCATCTGAACAATCAAGTTTCTGTAATAGCTGTATAGGCGCTCGTTGAGGTCGATTGACTGCACATAGTTTCTAGGCAAGCATCCAAAATTGTTTCGACGATGATTTCTGTTGCGGTTAGCACCACTACGTTTAGACATTCTGAATCACCGTCCCATCTGCTGCTACAGTTGCCCAAGGTATGGGCTTCTCTAGGACAGAGTATAGCACATCATGGGCATCATCGGCCATTGACTGATATGCCGCTGCTTGTGCTGCCGTCTGCTGCTGTATGGCATCCAGCTTTGCCGTATGTTCATCAGAATCAAGTGCTTCTTGCACCTTAAAGGAAATGATAGATTCTATTTCCTCGTCAGACATTCCTTGATAGGTGTCAAGTGACAAAAGCGTGTTAATGTCACGAACGATGGGGATGATTTCCTCATTCTCAGTTGGCATAGATACTCACCCTTCCAATCTCGTCTGGATTAGACCAGACAGTTACGCCCTTCAGGAACATAGTCTCGATTGCGGAATTCACCGCATTGTTGGAACTGCTCCTATCGTCAACCCAAATGTCAGAAGCCTTCCAATAGGTGAAGTGCTTCATTAGCTTCAATCCAGACTCGGCTACATTCCACACCTGATTCAGCGCATATCCGAAACGGGCGAACATGTCACCAGCCTGACGTATCGCGGAGTCGCTCTGCGTGCGCACCTTTATCTGTATTCCTCGCGTCTCGTAATAGTCGGGAGACATACTACCAGTATAGGAACCAATTTGAATAGGCGCAGCGTTTCCAGAATCCTTGTACCTAGAGCGTGCGCTTGCTTGCGCGTTCTCAAGAATCTCCTTTGCGTTCAGTATTGCGACCTCTCTGGTGTAGCCACTGTTCGCGTTTGCCGTGTCCCTAGTCCTGTCTGCATTTGCGCGCATGGTCGTAGCGTCATTGTTGGTGTTGGTTCGTTCGCAATTAGTCGTGTTCGTTGTCTGCGTGTTCATGCAGTTGTTGGTATTACTGGTCTGCGTTGACCTGTCTGCGTTCATTTCATACTGATTTGCGGCATTGGCAACTTCCGCATGTATGGCAAGCGATGTGTTTCTTGACATGGTTGCACCAGCAACACTAGCGTTGCATTGCGCTACAAGCATGGAGTTTGAGCCATTTGCGGCACCTGTTGTCGCAGCCGTCATTGCTCCCAACGCAGCGGAGCCACCGACTACGATTGCCGCGCCTACAGGCCCAGTAGCACCAGCAGCCAAGGCACCAGCAGCCATACCTATGCCGCCAAGACCACCGTTCACGGCAGAAGCGTTGATGTTGGCAAGGTTGGTCGAAGCGGCACAAGCGATAGAGGTCTGGTTCTCCACCACAGTTGTTGAGTCGATGCAGTTGTTTGTCGATGAGTTGTCACTCGTTATCTGCGAGTTGTTGTTGCTCATTATTGTTTGACCATGCGAATTGGCACTATTTGTGTTTGCCGTGTTGCAAGCAGTCGCAGCATTGTTGTTCGCAATCTGCGTGTTTATGGTGTTTGCCATGTTCGTGACCATAGTTGTCGCACTTGCGTCAACATTGGTATATCCAGTGTTTTCTGAGTCAATGGAGTTCTGCATAGCCGTGTTGGTACCACGCACAGAAGTATGGTACCCGACAAGCGCGTCACGCCTAGCGTTCTGCATGGAGTTGTAATTATTCAGATTGTACGCAATTTTACCGCTCATGTATACGGCATACGTCGGAATGTCCCAATCGAAGCAGTTCTCGTACCAATCCCCGTTTGGCATTGACTTGCTGACGGAAGAACCGTTTATCCTCTGCCACGTATAGGACTCGCTGCCAACGCCGTTTATACCGTCAAAGAACACGCGCATGTTGAGGAACGGGAACGCTAGGCTTGTAATCGCGCGTGCGTGCATCCCGCTCGTGTTCTCAATCTTCACGTCAACCTTGCGTCCGTCGTTGTCTGTCAGCTCGATTGACGAATATGGGAACGTGTACAGCTTTGCGAATCGCTGGTATTCCTCGGGAAAGTCGAACATGTCCTTTGACAGCTCGATGTTTTGTGCGGTGGACTCGCGACCAATGCACGGATAGAAGCGATACCCAGCGACCTCAATCAAGTCACCGATGAACGATATCATGTCAAGCGGTACCACGACGCACGCAAGGACGGAGCGCAGGAAGTTGGGAATCCTGCTCATCATTCCCTGAATCGCGTTTCCGTCACCGAAGCAGTATTGAGCGTCGGTCGCATATGCGTACACGCCATTGGGCAACCTGTCCTTGCCGCCATTGCTTGCTGGTACGGACAGGCCAGAGTAGTCTCCCGCATCGCCGAAATTGTAGCCATTCACCTGCAACTGATATCCGTACCTATCGCCAGTGTTTGAGTATGTCGGATTAGTCCAACTGTCAGAACTCCAGCCAGAAACGCTGCCGATGTTCACAATGTCAGACGGCGAAATCGTGCTTAAGAAAACAAGCCATTTCTCACCATCACCAAACGGCATGTAATCGGCATTCCTCACGATGGTGTCAGAGCCATAGTTCACGTCGGGCGCGAGAAGGTACTGATTGTTTGCGATGGGATTTGCCAAATATTCGTCAACATCAGAATAGGCAACAGGCGCATGTCCTCTGTCAAGCACCATATAGTTTATATCCACGTCGTTCTGGAAGTTCATCCAAACGTCTGGAATGACTCGTACCTCGGTGGTATTCGGAGCCCTATACGAGATAGTGTCGATGAAGAAGTACCACCTTCTAATGCCGTTCGTAGTCTCGAAATCAATCGGATGGTTTGCGTCGGTTGCGATTGGCATGTCAACATACAGATAGTTGTACCGTGCCATCACGTCATATGGAATGGGCAACTTGATGAAGCCTTCTGGAACAACTCGACATGCCTGTTGCAAGTCGATTTCAAAGTAATCCTCTATTGAGTCAAACCACGCATCACGCTCTGCGTTCGTGTCGAACTTGACAACGTCGCTATAGTCGCTGTTCCAAATTACGTTCACCAGACGAACCTTCGTGAACTCATTCCATCGCGTGTAATCGAACGTATTCTGGAACTCATACACGTCAACAGTCTGTAGGTCTGGGAATTTGGTGTCTCTCCTGAGATGTGGGAAGTCCAAAGAAAATCACCTCCAAATAAGAAAAAACCGCACCAACCCAGTTGCAGCTGAGTCGGTGCGGTAAAACCTAACGCCCTGCAAAGCGTCGGTTTTGCGTTGGCTACTCGGTCACGGTTGCCGTGACGGAAGTGGTCAGCTCGGTAGTCTCGCCAGACGGGTTGATGTAGGTCGAAGTGATATCGACGGTAATCACGTCACCATTCTCCAAATCCTCGCCGACATGCAGACGACCAAGCCTGTCAACGAACGTGCGTGCGGAATTCACACCAGCCGCATCAGCACCAGAGCCACGCATCACGGATACCTCATAAGTGCCAGCGGTGGGTGCAAGCTGGATAGCGTCACCAGTGTACGAAGAACTACCCTCGGTCAGCGTGCCAGTCAGCGACAGCGTAATCTGCGTGTAATCGTCGGGTGCTGGAGTCGCGTCCTCAATCGTCGCGTTCAGTGCGGTAAGTGCCTGCGTCACAGTCGGGATGGAAGTACCCTCCTGAGTGGTGAACAGAATCGCAGGAACGAAAGGCGAAATGGAGTAGATTCCCCAATGATGCAGGAAGTAGTTCTGCCCAAGCGTCTTAGGATTGTAGATGGAGGTAGTCTCGTACTCCGTGTCCTTGCACATGAAGTAATCGTCAGTCGTGAGAAGCGCCACGGCACCAGCAATCGGGAACTCGTCAAGGACGATGATACGCTGCTGAACCTCTGCCTTCTCCATGTTGAACAGCACGGCGAGCGCATCCACGTCGATTGAAGCTTCGACCTCGGGCGTGATGAAAAGCACCAGCTCATTCGGACGTGCAAAGACGGGAACGTCCTTAATCTGGCCGCTGTTATAGATGGTGGTCGGGAAGGTCAGCTTTCGGCGATACGTCCTGAATTGCTTCAGAAGCGCCTTTGCAGTAGCTTCGTTAGTCGGTGCCGAAACCTGAACCTTGAAATGGCCCCACTTATGCTCATACTCTGCAATGAGCTGCTTCATAATCTGGAACTCGTCATACTCGTCCGAATTCATCGGCACCTCAAGAATGGCGGCAACAAGACGGTTCAGGCCACCTTCCTCGGTGAACGCAGTTCGCAGCTCGTCACGGTTGATGGTAATGTCGTACCTATCCTGACGATTCTGGGAGTGGAACCACTGTGCAACGTCAGGACGTGCCATCTTGAACACGTCCTCTGCATCGTCGATGTACGAATGCGCGCGAATCCACTTAGGGATGATTTCCTGAATGGTGGAGCCATACGTCAGACGCGACTTCTTGAACACCGCGAGCGGATTGCGCCAAGTCTGCTGATGCACGTAAGTCTCACCAATGCGCATCACGAGCACGTCGATGAACTGATTGTAATAGTTGCGATTCATGGGGTCAAAGAGAGCGTCGATGGTTGCGTCGATTCCCTCCTGCGTAGGTCGCGGAATCCTCTGTTGAAAATCGTTAGTTGCTGAAAGCCAAACTTTGTCGGCAATGGTGGTGTTAGTCTCAGCCATTTTCTAAATACCTCTTTTCTTGTTAGAGCGAAAGGTCCAAATCTGCGATGGTTCGCGTGTCGATGTAATCCTCATCATCTTCCTGCGGAGACTCGTCACGGATTACAGCGCCGTTGTCAATGACAACAGACTGCGCGTCTTTGATGGAGCGGATTGACTCATCCATTGCACGCATTTGTGCGCGCATTTCCTCCATAAAGGCACGCATTTCCTCGTACTCGCCAGATTGCTTCTTCTCTGCGCTTTCCTCGGTTTCCTCGATATCGCGCGTATCTGCGTCGGTATCTTTGACTTCCTGTTCCTCGTCAGTCTTAGCTACAGAATCATCAACATCTGCCATTTCTAACCTCCCCACTACAAAATAGAAACTTTTTCCAAAGCAGAACGGCCGCACAGGGATTTTCCCTGCACGGCCTGATTATAGCATAGACGGTAATCCTCTTGCACCTGTTGAAATGCGCATTTCCTACGCACGCACGGAGCGCCGAAACCAATCGGGGATGTTCGCTGCCGCGCTACTCACGTCGGCAAGGGTACCACCTATGAGGACATTGTATCATCGTATGCCAAAACAGCGCAACACGTCATAGAATCTTCTCTTCACATCAACACTCTCGTAGCGCAGAAGCCCCATATAGTACACCTCTCCAAACGTCTGGAAAAGTCTGCTAGTCCTCTTTGCCGCTATGTAGTTCACCTTTGCATCGTCGTTGGAGAAATAGTAAATCGACGTAGTTCCGTTAGGTATGTAGTCGGTTACATGATAGTACCCATTTATGTAATCCACCCACACGCCGAAATGGTTACCGTTGAAATGTATACCAAAGCTGAACTTTGCGTTCTTCGGCTTCTTGCATACGAAATCGCTTGTCATTCCAGTGAATTCGTTCATTGCGGAGACGCGCCCAGCTTCGGAGCCAGCAAGCATACGTCCTGCTACCGTTCCAGTCAACTTCTGTTGTGCGTACTCTCCTGAGTCCACATAATGTAGCAGAAAAGTCTTGTTTGCAAACCACCTAAAACCAAACGACAAGTCAGAGGTCACGCCATAATGACCAAAATAAGGATTCCCAAAGTCGCAAGCGTTGCCCAGAAGATAGAGTCTAGGCCGTATTGATTTAGTGTCTGCCCGTTCGCGCGAAACAGTATCGACAATGTCAGCAAGCGTAGCGAACTCATTAGGCAGATAGCTATGATAACGGTCAGACCTTTCAATAACAGCTTCATCTAGAACAATCCTCCTGACTTTCTTGAACGTGCGCTTTTTCATGCGTTGTGCATCGGTCATTGCTATGAAATAACCAATCTTCTGCCATTTCAGTTTTTGTTTTGCGTTTTCTTCCTCATCCTCATTTGGCTTTTCGGCAATGTAAGCATAACGCGCGTCAGTTCTAAAGAAATAATTCTCATTTTCAGGCAGTTCTTCCAAGCGTCCAAAATAACCATCTGCAACACCACTCAACTCGTTCTTATATCTGACGACTTCCACAAATCTTGAACCGTCACGTTTCCAGTCCTTTATAAACTGTCTACGCAAGCCAAAGGTCTTACCGTAGCCACGCGCACCTACAACCATGGTAACGTCAGCGTCATACGAAAACGTCTTTTCCCAATCATAATACTTAGGCATTTGAACCACCATAAAAAGCATCGTCGCAAATCACATGATGAAATTTTCGTAGCTTGCATTTCTTGCAACGATTAACGTCTGAAAATTTCACGCTAGTTTCGGCACAACAGAACTGTTTGCTATCCGAGTCGTAATATAGTTCCTCGCAAGTCAAGTACACAAACTTGAATCGTCGCGTGTTGAACTCCAAGTCCCTTCTCATAGAGAAACCTCCATCAAAACATCCCCATCGTCATTCTCAACATACGCCTTTCCTAAGAGCTCATTATATTGCAAATATCTTGTACGTGTGATTGGCTGGTATCCATACCAGCCTTTCAGCAAGTTAAGACATTCCCTGTTTGTTATCTTTAGCGTCTCACCCAACCACCTGCCAGACGAATACAATGACGTACTCTCATGAACGTCAACAAAACACTCTTGTTTCTTATAGTCCACAATCGTACGTTGGAATCTGTCCGTAACTCTAGGATGGTGCGATTCAAGCGAATACGATATCTTTGGGGATACGAACACGTTGAATCCCATGCAAAGCGGTAACGCCTTTTCAGCGCCATATTTCTCAACCATCCTAGTAATAAAAGTCTCGACATTGAACTTGTCACTAGGTCTTGACAGTCCAGCGCAAGTCACATGTGCCTTATCGTCGTATGAAATCCTACACTTGTTCCAACATTCCAAATGCCACTTGTAATGGTTGCCCTTGTTCTCAATCTCGAAGCCGCCGATGCCAGTAAGCGGAGAGGAATATTCTGGAAACGTCCTGCGCAACCTAGCCATTGTCTTGTCAATCGCATTTTTGGACGCTATCGCAATCGGCTTTAGCGCCTCATCAATCTCCTTGTCAGTTACGTCAAAGTCACAACGCATCTTCATTGAGTCTGTGTCACCACCCAGAATGTCAACGCGATTTCCAAACACTTTCTCGATAAGTTCCATAGCTATAACCATGTGAACCCTCGAACCACCGACGATGCGCATTCCATAGGTGTACAACACGCGATTTGTCCGCTTACTCTTCTCGTCAAAGTTTGATGGTGTCGTTATCGTGTTCTTGTCCACTACCAGCTCGCCACAATCACACTTGTACGTCGGTTTTAGAATGTCCTGTGCCATCGTGCCATAGATTCCGTTGAACATTCCCTTGACGGTTCCCGTGTACCATGACTTGAAGAATGAAGCGGAGCACGTGCCGTCCCTCAATTGCTGCGCTATTCCGTCTGGTATCCCAGCGACGTTGTATGGATATGGCTTTCCCTCTATGTAATGTTCCGAAATGAACTTTGCTTTGTCTTTCTGCGCATATAGCACGTTTGACTGTGCCGTTACGAAGTCTGGTGGAAACCTGAATGACCATGTTCCGTCGCCGCCGATTGGATAAAAATAGTCCCACTCGTACACGCGAGACATTGCCCACAGTTCCAACTCCGTTATGTGAACCACGATTTCGCTTGCTTCATACAGCTTGCCGAATGCGAATACGGCATCCTCAGAATGTTCGTCGTGCCAGCCATGCGATTTCAGTTCTTCCTCGCTTGCCACATAAGTCTCGCCATCCTCGTAGTCACCAAACAGCGTTGCCTTGCTCAGAAACTTTGACTCAGCCAAAAGACCGATTCCCTGCCGCTCGAAAACCGTGTTTCGTTTGAGCCTGATGTTCTGGAACCTAACACGAGAATGGAACGCACAATCAAAGGGCCTATCGTAACGCTCCAAAACCTGCTCGACACTTGTACCTAGCACCTTGTCGCACATTTGCTTCAGCTCTGACGGATTGCAAACCCTGAAATCCTCGGGTATCCTCCTGCCATTTATGAACGTGTGATGCATAGAGGTCACGTCAACACTTACGACGTTCTGAACGACATGCATTGAGGTCCTTGCAGCCGTGAAAGTGTATCCGCCACGAAAGCACGCCTTTCTCAATCCATATTGACCATATGTCTTTGGCGCTTCCTTCCTGCATAGCTCCAGCATTGCCTTTTCAAGCGAAAGAGATTTGCCTGTCTGTCGCTTTACCTTTGCACGTCCGATTGTGCGTCTTGCCATCTGCCTTACGATGCTTGTCTTTGTCAGTACCCTGTTGCCCAAATCCTCTTGTTTCAAAAAGTCGTTTGCGCGTAGAAGGTATCGTAAATAATGCGGAATGACTTGTACATCCCTTCCAGCGTAGAACAGTTCTTGCTCAGAAAGCGGAGTCTCTGGAGTACGTAGAAGGCTGTAATCCCAGTCACCGACTGCCTTGTCAAGGCCGCTAGTCCTTCCCATCGCCGCAAGGCCGCGCATCTCAAGATGAAAGGTGTCCCAGAATCGGAGAAGCAGATTGTCCGTGTCGGATTCATACAAGTCCACTGTGTACACGTTAGTCGAACTTTGGGCATTTGCGCGTATATCATATCTAGCATTCAAATCCTCCATCAAAGGATGCAGGTCAAACATAAGGTTATATGCACAAACAATTGGTACTACCTTTGCGAACTTCCCCCAATCGACATACTCGTCAATGCGATTCTGCATTTCCTGCTCTGTCCTGTAGAAGCTGATTTTATCGTCCCTGTTTACCTCATAGTTTGCTATATCTATGTCACGAATGTCATTGTCAATGAACAGCACTGGAAACGCTCGTGTCTTGCGTAAGTCTCTCTCATCCTCATCTAAGTAATTTGTCGTTTCTGTGTCATATACAGAACACAGAGCAAACTTACGCCGAATCATAGGTTACTTCTTTAGGTTGTCTAGTGTACCATTGTTACGATGCTCTATGTATGCATCAAACATTTTTTGCGTTAATGCACCACTTGAAATATTCGCCGCAATTGAACCTGTTTTTGGTGCATTAGGGTCATCTTTACGATACGATTTTTCTTGCTCATCTTCCTGACGTTTTAAATCAATAAGTAATTTCTTTTCTTCTTCCGTTAGTGGTTCATCGCGTTGCGCTTTTTCCAAAACTTCTATCTTCTTGCCAAAATAAAAATCAAACGCATCAAATATATCTCTCAAATTAGACGTTCCATAATGCTCTTGCATTGCTGCGTATCTGGTTTGAACATCCTTGCCTTCCCAACTTGCTTGTGTTGCGCGCATGAAACCACGTGCTTGCATTTCCTTCATTGTGTCAGTCTTTAAACCAGCTGACGCAGTTCTCACTTGTTCTGCAAACTGTTTGTTCGATTCAAAAGCCCTGTTTCTACCTCGTGTACCTACAGATTTGTTCAACAGTTCCAACTGACTGATTGCCGCTTCCCTGAACGCTTCTGTTCTTCCAGCTATCCTCTTACCACCTGAATAAAGCCTTGTCTGCTCTGCAAGTGACTGCAACTTTCCTATGGTTGTCTCAATGCGTGCCCTTGCGCGTTCGTCTGTCGTGCGTGCCAGCTCTATACGCTGCGCGACTATTCGCCTTTCTGCCGCGCGTCTCGCTGCCTTAGCACGATTGGCTCTGTTTTCCATTACTCATCCTCGACAATCAATCGCCTGCTTTTTAGCGCCTGTTCCATCTTCTTCATCATGTGCGCATAAAGACCACAATCGGCGCAATGCAGAGCTATGTTTATGAACAGGCTTTTTCGACTGTCACAGAGCCAACCTGTTCCATCCGTTGTCTGTGACATGTGCGGACATTTGAAGTCCTTTTGCTTAAGCATTTAAATACTCCTTAAAAGAAACGCGCAACACCGACATGCAATGTTGCGCGTTGTTTGTTATGAAATGCTATGCACTAGTCAAGCACGAAATCCAGCGTCTTGAGCGTGCGACCACCATCAAGGTTGATGGGCTTCACAAATACGGTAAGCCCCTCCGCAATCTCGTCAGGCGTGAAGATGGTGCGAATCCACTGAGCGCCACGCGCGATTCCGTCCGACTGCGAGAACAGCGCAGAGCCATCCTCCTTGATGAGATACGTGTTGGTGCATTCTGTACCACTCTGCGTGCGAATTCCCTTCGTGGTCATGAGTCCGACAATCACAAAGGGCTTGTCTCCTGCATCCTTGAGAGACGTTGCAGCATTGAGCGCCTTTGCAATCACCATCTTGTCGCGCTTAGTCTCGGCAGCGAGCGTGCAGAAATAATCGTCGTTGGAGTTAGTGGTCATAATCTCGTTAGCCATTGTCGTTTTCCTTCCTCGGTTTGTGCGGCATCCTGTCCGCATTGTCTACAAACTTTTCGATAGGCATTGAAGCCCAAAATTCGTCGTGCTCGATAGTGTCAGGATTGATTAGGAATCTGTCTGTCTGCAAAACAGTCTTGACTTTGCGCGTCATGGAATCTACGTCATGCTTCCCCCAAACTTTAATGTCGAAAGGCCATTTTTGATTGTTCTTGTCGTAGTACTCGCCTTTGCATCGTGTGGTTTGAATCAGTCTGCCAATTCGGTTATGTGCCATTGCGTGTTTCCCTCCCCTCTGCTATCCTTTGGCGTAAGCCAATTGTAGCACTTATTGGAGCCAATATGCGCGAGAATCTTTGTGAAGAGTTTGTGAACTGCTATGGTTTGTGTGGTTGTTTTTGTTGTCTATGTGTGCGCTATGTGTGTGGTCAAGATACATACCG
>Ga0326511_10001560_pt1 | contig 18927 bp, 33 predicted proteins | sample 0_2496_0518_D_FD_203701 | JGI IMG/M metagenome (GOLD analysis project Ga0326511, IMG submission 203701) | Bovine rumen microbial communities from UC Davis, California, United States - 0_2496_0518 | ecosystem: Host-associated > Mammals > Digestive system > Stomach > Rumen | place: USA... | reverse complement strand
GGTGTAGCCGAGGGACGGCTGAATCAGAGCTTCAGCGCAGGCAGTCTGTCAGTTTCGACCAAGACCAAATACTTTCTTGTGGAGGAATAATAAATGGACAAGTTCGACATGATCAGCAGCATCATCATCAAGGTGGACAAGCTGATGGACGCCAAGGGCATCGAGAAGGCGACGCTGGGCATTGAGATCGTGCAGCTGCTGAACACCATGGCCAAGGGGCTGGGGGATGAGGACAAGGCCCACGCGGCGGAGAAGAAGCTGCTGGAGGACCAGCTGAAGCCGGTACCGCCGAAGGACGGGTGCACCCGGGTGGGCGGCGAGACCATCACCTACGACCTGGAGCCCGAGAATCTGAAGGAATTGGAGGCGGGGAGAGATGGCGCGGACGATGACGCTGAATGACGGCACGGTTCTGGAGGTGCGCAGCTGCGGCGGCGACGACGAACTGCTGAGCTTTGCGGCGCAAGGTGACCACACCATGCCGGAGATGGCGCTGCTGCTGTCCAGGCCGGAGGCGACCGGGCACATCACGGTGAAGGGCGTGGAGCTGGTGGACACCTACGACGGCTTCACGGAGCTGGTGCTGCTGAGCTCGATCGCATACCCGGGCTGCATCTATGCGACACTGAGGAAGGGGGGCGCGTGACATGTTTTCGGTAGACGAAGCGACGGGAAACATCCAGCTGAGCGTTGGGGACACGGCGTCCTTCAGCATCACGGCGGTGGGCTACACCTTCGCGGAGGAGGACAGGGCGCTGTTCACGGTGAAGGACCCCAGCGGCGAGGTGGTGCTGGAGCGGGCCTATCCGCTGGCGGAGGAGGAACCGGGAAACGGGGTGTTCATCGTGCAGCTGGCCAACGCAGACACGGACTATCTGCAGCCGGGGGGCTACAGCTGGGACGTGCGCTACGTGCTGCACCCCTATTATGACGAGGCAGGCCGCATCGTGAGCGGCGACCAGGTGATCACGCCGAAGGCAGCGCTGACGCTGACGCTGCTGCCGGTGGTCGGGGAGGTATAAAAAATGGCTGACAACATTCCGAACATCGACTTCAACGTGGCCCCGGGCGATACCGTGGCGGTGCCCGTGGACGCCACGCTGTCCATTTCCGGGCAGGCGGCGGACGCCAAGGCCGTGGGCGACGCCCTGGCGAACAAGGCGGACAAGAGCGAGCTGGCCCGGTCCATCCACGTGAACGGCCAGGGGGCGGACCTGCAGGGCGAGATCATACTGACCGCCGAGCACGTGCCCATGGACGAGAACGAGACCGTCACCGTGGCCGAGGAAGTGGCGGCCCTGAAGGGCAGGACCGGCGCGGACATCCCGGTGAACGGGGAGGACGGCGCGATCAGCATCGAGGCGGCGCTGAACGCGGCATCGTCCGGCGTGACGGTGCAGGGCGGCGCGGCCGTGATGGCGGGCACGGTGACCGACGACAGCGGCAGCGTGAACAGCCTGGAGATCTCCGGGAGGTCGCTGCCGCTGCGGGACGACGGCGCCGTGCGGAGCGTGAACGGCATCGCCGGGGACAGCGCCGGGAACGTGCGCATCACCAACGTGGAAACTGCAAACAACCTGGTGGCGGACGACGCCCAGAGCAACGTGGCGGCCTTCGTGCTGCGTACCAGCGGCGGCGGCACCGCCATAGCGAACGGCAGGGCGTGGCTGAACCAGGTGCGCGGCGCGATGGAGCACACCGGCGTGGTGGAAGAGCGGATCGACATGACCGTGGAGCCCGCGGCCCGGGAGGCGGGGCAGCAGGCCATCACCGCGACGATAGACCGGGCGGCGTTCCGGGCGGCGGTGCCGGAGAGCGGCACCATAACGCTGGAATACGGCACGCAGGACTGGAGCGAGGACCCCGCGTCCATAGGCATCACCGTGAGCGGCACGCCGGTGGAGGGGGACAGGATCACGGTGGAATACGACAAGGCGGACCGGGGCCTGATCACCCCGGCGACGCCGACGTCGTTCCGCTCCACCGGGTGGAACCTGTACAGCCACGCCAGGGGCTACGCGCGGGTGGTGAGGTACTCGGAGATCTACGGCTTCCGGGTGGCAGGCGCCTACACCAGCCTGACCTACAGCGAGACGGAGACCGGCGCGCGGCAGACGATCACGCCGGTGGACGGAGCGTTCAACGTGCCCGGAGACGGCTATGTGTGGGTGGCCGGCGGCAACGCCAGCACGACCGCCATCTACATGACCTGGAGCGACTGGACGGACGGATACGAGGGCAGCTTTGCGGCATACACCGAGAGCGCGATCAGCCTGGCCGCGGTCATGGCCGAGCACTTCCCGAACGGGCTGCTGGCCGTGGGCGGCACGGCGGACGTGATCGACCTGGACCTGAAGACCGCCACCATCGCCATTGAGCGGCTGGACTACAGCGAGGAGACCATCGCCCAACTGGAGGCCGCCGGGCGGGCCTATGAGGCGGACGCTGACTACATATACGCGGTGCTGGAGGAGCCGGTGACCGTGACGGACATCGGCGTGAGCAACCAGTTCACCGTGAACGACCACGGCATGGAATACGTGACCGGGACCACGGTGGCGCCGGTGCTGATGCTGCTGTACGGGCAGAACCTGCGGGACAAGCTGCGCATGGACGTGGTGACCATCAGCCAGCAGAGCCTGACCAGCGCGCAGCAGAGGCAGGTGCGGACCAACCTGGGCATCACCCCGGCGAACATCGGGGCGCTGGCCACAAGCGGCGGCCAGATGACCGGCGACATCAACATGGGCCAAAACGCTGCGGGCGCCGTCGGCCATGTCATCTCCTGGACAGGCTCGGACGGCACGCTGTACTATATGCGCCCAAGCGGGGCCAATTTCCAGATCGTGCGCAGGCCTCCCGGAGGTTCGTCCCAGGCAGTGCTGAACATTAACGCGGACGGGACGATTTCGACGAGCGTCGCGGCGGCATGGAGGACCGGGCTGGGTGCGGCTGCGGCAAGCGACGTTTCCGACCTGATCATCAAGCGATCGTTCACGTTGACCACGGCAATCAGCTTGAATTCCCTGGCTTCTACATCATTTGACGTGCCGGTAACTACTCCGACCGGGTACAAGCCGATTGCTGCGCTGGAGGGGCGCGTGAACGGCGGTATATTCGCGGTGACCGTGAACCTCATTAACAACACCACGGCGAGGGCCTATGTCATCAACGCCGGGTCGGGAGAGCGCACCGGCACGGGCGTGACCGTGGACATTCTGTTCATCAGAGACATCTAAGGAGGGCACGAGCATGGCCATTGACTTCAAGAAGTACATCATGTCGACCGGCACGCACTACATCGCCAACTCCGGCCACGACGAGAACAAGCAGTACCACGGCGGCAAGGCGGGGGACCAGACCGGCCACGAGTGGGAGTTGAAGGGCTGGTACAGCCGCCCATGGACGGTGGTGCTGCGCTGGCCTGACCCTGCCGTGGGATTGAAGATCGCCCAGCTGGGCATCGCGGCGGCACTGAACAACAAGATCGGCTATGACCAGTACCAGCGCAAAAGCTACTGGACGCAGCTGGAGAAGGCGGGCTACGACCCGTCGAAGATCACCACGCCCTGCGAGGAGGATTGCACGGCGGGCGTGACCGCCAACTGCAAGGCGGCGGGGTATCTGCTGGGCATCAAGGCCCTGCAGGACCTGCCCATGGACACCTACAGTGGGAACATGAAGTCCCGGTTCGTCCGGGCGGGCTTCGTGGCCCTGACTGAGAAGAAGTACCTGACCAGCGCGTCCTACCTGCTCCCCGGCGACGTGCTGCTGTATGAGAGCCACCACGGGGCCACGAACATCACCTACGGCAAGAGCGTGCGGCCCAAGGTCGCGCCGGTGCTCACGCCCATCAGCGGCGGGGCGGCGGAGGTGCCTCCCGTCGAGGCCGAGGGGCTGCGCAAGGGCGACGAGGGGTCTGCCGTTCGGAAAATGCAGGAGGCCCTCCTGCTGTGGTACGCCGACGCTCTGCCGCTCTACGGCGCGGACGGGGACTTCGGCAACGAGACCGAGATGGGCGTCAAAGCTTTTCAGCAGGACGCTGGCCTCCCGGTGACCGGCATCTATGATGAGGCCACCCGCAAGGCATTGACCGGCATCGGCAAGGCCCAGAAGGTTCAGATCACCGCCAGCCTGAACGTCCGCACCGCGCCGGGGACCGAGGGCACGAAGATCCTGGGCGTGGTCCACAAGGGCGACACGCTGCCCTATGGCGGCGAGACCCGACAGGTGGACGGGCGCGACTGGTACCTGGTGGAGTACCAGGGCCGCAACGCCTGGGTGTCCTCCAAATACAGCAAGGTGGTGAACTGACATGGGCGCTGTACGCGGGACCACGCCGGACTATGTGCTGGCGCTGAACGGCTACACCCTGACCAACGGCGAGACCTATTCCAAGCGGGTGTACCTGGGCATCAACGACAGCCCGGACAACTGGCGGGAGATACCCGACGAGGAAGTGCCGGAGGAGGGGGAGCCGGAGGAGGAACCCCATGACTGACCGTTCAATCCAAATCTTCGTCGCCCGCGCCGACCTCATTCTGTGCGCCCTCCTGCGTGTCGCCGCCGCCGCACTGTGCGTGGTGATCCTGACGGCGGCGGTATGGGCGGCGCGGGAGTGGGTGGAGCGGCGGGACATGATCGACTATGACGCTCCGGGGGTGGATGTGACCTCCGAGGGGCCGTAAAGGAGTGTGGGACCGATGGAAATTGTTGGAATACTGACAGCGTGTGCCCCGGTGCTGGTGGCGCTGGTTGGGATCATCCCCACGGTGATCTCCAACCGCAAGAAAACGCAAGAGACGCTGGAGCAGAACCGCAAGGAAACCAAAGAGCAGCTTGACCGGGTACAGCGGACGCTGGACAACCACATCAAAGAGGACGAGGACGACAAGGCCCGCAATCAGCGATACCGCATACTGCGCTTCTACGATGAAATGTGTGAGCATCGGCGGCACAGTGAGAGCCACTTTGAGGACATTCTGGACGATATAGACGATTATGAGGAATACTGCAACCGTCACCCGGACTTTCGTAATTCAAGGGGCCATATCGCCATGAAGAACATCCAGGCGACATATGATAAGTTGAAAGCAAACGACGGGTTTCTGACCCATGAAAAGGATAAGGAGGAATGACTATGGACTGGAAACAGAAATTGACCTCCCGCAAGTTCTGGGCCGCTATCGCCAACTTCGTGACCATGCTGGTTATTGCCTTCGGCGGCACGGACCAGACCGCCACGCAGATTACCGCCATTATCATGGCGGGCGCGGGCGTTATCGCGTGGATCGTCGCCGAGGGTATGGCTGATGCCGCTGGCGCGAAGGCCGACGTGTACATGGCGCAGGAACAGGAACCGCCCGACGATATGGAATAATGAAAGCCCCCGAGGTATAGCCTCGGGGGCGATGTTCTTTTTTGGGTGCTATTTTAGGTATTCCGTCAGCGCCATTTCCACGACGCGGGTCAGCGCCACACCATCCTCGGCGGCCCGCTGCCGGGCGGCGGCGGCCAGCTGGGCGGGGAGAATCATGTGCAGGGCCACCGGCTCGGCGTCCTCGTCCGGGAGGCCGAATATCTCCTCGTAGTCGTCGGCGTCCAGGTGCTCCTCCGCCCACTGCCGGGCGGCTTCCACGTCCAACGGGATGATCTTCTCGCCACCGGACCACTGGTTCTGCCCGATGCTCCGGGCGTATTTCGTCATCGGGCCACCCTCTCCGTGGAGGAAAAACTCGCCGGTGCGCTTCTGGTACAGCGTCTCGCTCCAGCTGTGGAAGCTGTCCCCGCCGCCGTCGATGCCCAGCTCGCGGGCCTTGTCGGTGTCGTACACCTTGCCATTGATGATCTTCTTCATGGTGTCCTCCATTTCTGCCCGGATTGACGGCTCCGGGCCGGCCTCGTTGGAATCAGTCGACGATGTACCTGCCACCCTCCATGTGAAATGCGCTGATCCCGGTCTCGTTGGTCAGGATGACGGCCGCTTCCTCCTCGTTATCCGGGAGCTCGCAGCCGTTCCCGACGATCATGTCCCCGTCGGAGTTAGTGTCGTGCTCGTCGTGGATCAGGATGCCAGGCATTTCCTCGCCGTCGAGGATGTAGTCGATCTCAGTGAATCGGGTGCCGTTGATGGTGATGCTCTTCATGGTATCCTTCCTCTCTGCCCGGTGGGGGCGGTCCGTGGCGTCTCTCTCATTTACAAGTCTATTATACCATAGAGTTTGTACAAAGTCAATACTAAAATGGAGTATATATAAAAATTAACATAATGACGGGCATACCCTATTTATACCCTAAATAATAGATTTGGATTGATTTTGATTGATTGACAAAGCGCCGTGTTTACATCAAAATTGCAATCATTTTCAATCAATCGCAATCAAGTTGTTTTTGTAGCTATAAAAAGACATAAAATTACCTCCTCGCTGTCTGTGGGGGCTGAAAGTGCCCGCCACAGTGTATTTTATGCGGGGAGGCTGAATTGGTGCGGGGTTGCGCCGGAGGGGCGTTTACCCTAAATATTACCCTAAATATTGAGGGCGTCAATATAGGTTGACAGCTTATCGGCTCCGGCCTTGCCCGCGTCCTGGGTATAGGCGGCGTAAACGTCGAGGGTCATTTTTGCGGTCTTGTGGCCGAGGTTGTGTTGCACAGTCTTGACATCGGCCCCGGCGCGGAGCGCGGCCACTGCGTATGAATGGCGCAGGTCGTGGGGGTGCAACTCGGGAATGCCTATAGCGGCCCCGGCGGCGGCAACGGCACGGGAGATAGTATGCCCGCCATGGGCTTGCCCGCGCCTCTGGCGAAACACCAGGCCCGCGCCGAGTTCGTCCTCTTCCCAATTCTTACCGGCGGCGAGGCGTTGTTCCGCTTGGCGTTTGCGCTGGTCTTTGAGGATGGCGACCACCTGGGGCGGTACGTGGATCAGGCGGGTTTTCTTGTACTTCGGCAGCGTGAAACGCTGCATTTTTTTGTTTTTTGGGCGAAGCTGCTGCCGGACGTTGACCGTCCCAGCATCGAGATCGACGTCTATCCAGCGCAGCCCGCCGACCTCGCCCAGACGCAGCCCGGTCAGAATCATAAATTGCAGTTCGTTCGGGAATCGGGTGGCCTTCGCCGCTTCAAAAAATGCCGGGAGTTGTTGGCGGTCAATGATGTGAAACTCCTTTTTCGGCGTGCCCGCAAGTGTAATATCGGCGGCGGGGTTTTCGTGAATCAGCTTCGACTTTTTGGCCTGATTCAGCGCGGCGGAGAAAACGGCCATGTAATTCTTGACGGTGGATTCTGCGAGTTTCTTTCGCTTCAGGGCGCTGAGTAAGCGCTGGACATGGACGGGGCCGAGGTCGGCCAGCTTCACCACGCCCAACACGGGGATGAAATGCCGGTCAAACATACCCCGGTATTTCGCCACGGTGCGCTCGGCGGTGTCGGCGTTGTAATCGGTCAGCCATACGTTCAGCCATTGCCCCACGGTCATGGTGGACGGCTGCAGCCACGTGCCCGCGTCCACGCTGTGCGTAGCGGCCCGCAGGGCTTCGCCTACGGCCTTCGGCGATTTGCCGTATACGCTGTGCTGCCGCCCGTCAGAGCCGGTATAGCGGCCCTCATACGTGCCATCCTTGCGCTTGCGGATGCTGCCCATGCCGTTGGCGGCGCGTGTGCCGGATCTGGACATGGTGGTCACCTCCTTAAAATCCCTTCTTTATCTTCTTCAGCGGGTCGGGCTTGTATATGCGGGTGTAGCCGACAGGAACGCCGAAAATGGTAATCTTGCCGTCGTAGTCCTCGAACTCCGCCATGATGGGCGGGTATGCAGAATTATCAGAAATGAGCGTGAGGCCGGTCTTGCGGTAATAGACGTGTTTCAGCGTGGCCTCGTCGTCCAGGAACACCACTGCAACCGCGCCCTCCGGGACCTCCGGGCGGCACTTGATGTAAACCATATCACCGTCCAGATAGGTCGGCTCCATGCTGTCGCCCTTGACGGTGATGGCGGCATCGGCGTTGACGGGGCTGTCCACGTACACGCCCAACTCCTCCGGGTCGTAGATAGGCTCCCCGGCTGCCACGCTCCCGATCAGCGGGACGCGCTGGTGGTGCAGCGAGGAGATGGGCAGGACGTTCGATGGGAAGGGAGGGGCGGCATTTAGCGCGTCAAGGGCCGCTTTTTGTTCTTCGCGGGAGATCAGCATGGACATGGGAACGTTTAGCACGTCCGCGATTGCCTCCAGTGTCACATAGTCCGGCTCGCGTATTCCGCGCTCATAGTTGCTTACTGCCTGCTTGGACAACCTCAGCCGGTCCGCAAGCTGCGCCTGTGATAATCCGCGCTCCTTGCGGATGGATGCTATCATCTTGCCGACATCTATCATGGTGTTCACCTCCGTCAACAGTATGTTACCACGTTTTACCCGTTTTGTCAACAAATCGTAACACATTTTGCATGAAAAAGCATAAACGATATGTTGACAAAAGACAACGAAACGTTTATAATATAGGTGTAATCAAGATTGAGCGCTGCGAGCGCGGGAAGGGAGAATTCAAAATGAAGAAGCTGCTGATGGATGCGCACATGGCACTGGTACGCAACGGGGAGTATCACGCCGCAAAGCTGGTGTTGCGGCTGCTGCGAAACAAGATTCTGCGGCTCGGGCTGGATGACGATAGCTGCAGCGTGGAACTGCTGCTGTACGGCATGGGGATGACACCGCACTACTCACGCAATTACAACGTAGCGACCTACACGCTGAGATGAGCCGAAACGGCCTCCGGGCCGTCCGCCGAGGATTCACCACCCGGCGCTGACGATGGCAGGTGAGAAAGGAGACGGGATGATGGACAGCAAGAAAATCGGCGAGCGCCTGCGCAAGCTGCGCGGCGACCAGAGCCAGGCCGAACTTGGACGCGCCATCGGTGTGACCTCGCAAGCAATCTGCTATTACGAAAACGGCTTGCGCATACCTTCGGACGTGATAAAGTGCAAGATCGCCGAGCACTTCGGGCGCACCGTCCAGGAAATTTTTTATGATTGACGGTCAACAAAATGTTGTCCGCGCGTAGGAGGTGGCCCCATGGCCCGGAGGGTGGCGACCTGGTACAGCCGGGGCGGCTGGTACAGACTGGAGCCGCCCGGAGGGGACCGGGGCGCGGAGTATTGGTTCAGGGAGATCGAGCAGGTGCGGGCCTTCGCGGAGGCTTGCGGGTGGATATTGAGGGAAAGGAGGCGAGGACATGGACAGCGCCGGGACGATGGCGGCCCTGCCGCCGGGGACGCCGCTGCTGGCGAAAACTCGGAAGGCCGCGCAGATATTCGACATGAGCGCGGCGACGCTGTACCGGCTGCGGCAGCGCTACCCGGATTTCGCGGCGCTGACGGTGCGGACGGGCAAGGACGTGCTCTATGACGTGCCGAAGTGCTACGCATGGTTCGCCCGGTATCTGGGGACGGACGCTGTGGATTAGCAACGGATTGGCGCAGCTGAGACGAGACCAGACCAGAGCCGCAAAGGCAGAGCAAGGAGAGGCGCCGCAAGGGCAAGGCGTTGCAGCGAACTGCGACGGCATTGCAGAGAACCGAGAAGCGAGGGCTAAGCAAGGACATGCTCCGAGCAGCAATGGCACGGCGAACGTGAAAACCGTGAAAAACGCGAATATGGGAAGGGGATAACAACATGGAGATCAAGGTAAGACTGACACTGACGGACGAGGCGCTGGGCATGATGCCGACCGACAAGGAGATTCACGAGACCTACATCGCGGGCAAGGCCCCGGACGCGCCGAGCATCGAGGAAGAGGTTGCGGCGGTGGGCGTGAACGAGGTGGTTGAAAAGACCATGACCGTGTTCCCGAAGCTGGAGGACGGCACCCCGTTCATGTGGGACTACCAGATCAGGGGGTTCTTCAAGGACGCGATAGGGATGCTGCGCCGGGTCAAGACAAACAAGTGCGCCAAGCTGACCAGTTACAAGAAAGTGGTGGACGGCCTTGTGTTCATCAACGAGCGCCGAATCCCCATCCACTGCTCCGGGCCGCTGGGCGACTGCCAGAGGCCGCTCCGGGCCGACACGATGCAGGGGCCGAGGGTAGCGCTGGCGCACAGCGAGAGCGTCCCGGAGGGCAGCTGGATGGAGTTCACCATCAACCTGCTGGACGATTCGCTGGAGGGCGCGATTCGCGAATGCCTGGACTACGGCAGGCTGCGCGGTCTGGCCCAGTGGCGCAACAGCGGCAAGGGCAGGTTCGAGTGGACCGAGATCGGATAAGGCAGGGCATAGATAGCGAGGCAACGGCACTGCCCTGACGCGAGGAGAAGAGCGAAGGCAACGAATAGAAACGCGGGGCAAAGGCTTTGCTGCGAGAGGAGATGATTCGCAACGACTTGCAACGGCAGAGACGAGACCGGCAATGAGCAGCAACGGCATGGCATCGAGACGATGGAGCTGCGGGGCCTTGCGACGGCAATGCGAAGACTTGCATGGACGCGCACAGAAAGGCCCCCGGCGCAGGGGACGCGCCGAGGGCGGAGGCTCAGGGAGACGAGCCAGGAAGGGGAGATGGTTTGGGAAAACCATCACTGACATTATAGCACAGGAAGGGAGATTTGACAAGTGTCAAGGATGTATGAATTGACGGCAACGTGGGCGGCCCTGGTGGACGCCTACGACATGGCAGAGGACGCGGACGAGCGGGCCGAGGCGCTGGCGGCGCTGGAGGACGTGGAGGCCGACATGGCGGACAAGGCCGACGCAATCGCGCGGATCGTGCGGAACTACAAGGGCGAGGTCGAGGCGTTGAAGGCCGAGGAACAGCGGTTGACGATGAAGCGCAGGGCGAAGGAGGCCGCCATTGACCGGCTGAACGGCATCATGCTGGAGGCCATGCAGACCACTGGGGCCGACAGGGTGGAGACCAGCATCGGCAAGTGGAGCGTCCAGAAGAACCCGTGGTCCTGCGAAGTGCTGGACGCTGCGGCGGTGCCGGAGGAGTGGCACATCAAGGTCGAGGACAAGATCGACCGGGCCGGTCTGGTGCGGCACTTCAAGGCCACCGGCGAGATGGTGGACGGCGTGGAGTACAAGCAGACCACCGGCATCCGCTTTCGGTGAGGGGGTGCGCGAGATGAAGCCCATCACCATCACCCGACAGCAGGCCGAGGATCAGCAGCACATCAATGCGGCCTACCGCCACGCGCGGCGGGTGCTCCGGGAGCTGTCGCGGGTGCGGCACATGGACGGCGAACTGTCGCGGGTGCAGCGGGGCATGTACACCGTGGAGGACATCCTCAAGCAGTACGTGGCGACGCTGGACGGCACGGAGATCAAGGAGGGATAGAGCGTGGCGGACAATATGCGGTTTTACGAGGCCGCGCGGGAGGTCCCGCAGGAGGCCCAGAAGGCGTTCAACAACGGCTCATTCTCCGGCACCGACATCAACCCGATGTGGCGCATCAAGAAGATGACCGAGCTGTTCGGGCCGTGCGGCATCGGCTGGTATTACGAGATCACCAGCGAGCGGGCCGAGGAACACCACGACACGACCATGGCGATCGTGGACATCAACCTCTATATCAAGGTGGATGGCGAGTGGAGCAAGCCCATAGCAGGCACGGGCGGCAATGCGCTGGTGAAGACCACCAAGACCGGCAAGCGGGCCAGTGACGAGGGCTATAAGATGGCCCTGACGGACGCCTTGAGCGTGGCTTGCAAGGCCCTGGGCGTGGGCGCGGACATCTATTTCAGCAAAGACAAGACCAAATACAGCGATTCAGAGACGGCAAACACCGGGACCGGGGTCAGCTTCCGACGCGGCGACGACCGGGTGGGCGCTACGCCGACCACCGGCAGCCGGGAGGCGGCGCGGGCCGTGGGCGAGGCGAAGCTGGAGCAGATGGACGCGCAGGTGGCAGCGGGCGCGAGCGGCCCCGCCACCGAGACGCAGAAGAAGTGGATCACCGACAACGCAAGCCCCGGCGATTGGCTGAACATCATGCAGAAATACGGAGCGAACCTCGAACGGTTGTCCATGAAAGCGGCAACGCGGGTCATTGAGCAGGTGCGGCAGAACAACGCCGCGGCGACATGAAGGCCCGCCTGTCAGGTCTGGCGCGGGGGATGGACGGCGGGTATCTGCTGACCATCTCCACGCCGGACAAGGCCGTGGAGGGCCTGTGGGACGAACTGCGCGAGGCCGACGTGGCCGTGGAGGTCAAGCGGTGGCGGCGGCGCAGGAGCATGGACAGTAACGCCTATGCGTGGACGCTCATCGACAAGCTGGCGGCGACGCTGAACCGGGACAAGCTGGACATCTACCGAGAGGCCATACGGGGCATCGGCGGAGTCAGCGACATCGTGATGGTGTCCGACAGGGCCGTGGAGCAGCTGGTGAACGGATGGCGGCACAACGGGGCCGGGTGGTTCGCGGAGACCATGCCGGGGCGACAGAAGGGCGTGACGACGGTGGTGCTGTACTACGGCAGCAGCGTGTACGACACAAAGCAAATGGCGGCGCTGATCGACCACCTGTGTCAGGATTGCAGGGCGGTTGGGATTGACCCGACGCCGCCCTACAAGGTGGCCGGGTGGGAAGCATCCGCGCCGAGAATGAAGGAGGAGTGACCTATCAACAAAATCATCATCATCGGCAATTTGACCAAGGCCCCGGAGGCGTTCACCACGCAGGGCGGGACGGCCCGGAGCACATTCACGGTGGCGGTACAGCGGCGATTCGCCAACGCCCAGGGCGTGCGGGAGGCGGACTTCCTGACCGTCGTAGCGTGGCGCGGCACGGCGGAGTTCTGCAACAAGTACCTGACCAAGGGCCGCAAGGTGTGCGTGGAGGGTAGCTTGCAGACCCGTTCCTATGACGCGCAGGACGGTTCAAAGCGGTGGGTGACGGAGATCATCGCCGACCACGTTGAAACGCTGGACAAGCGGCAGGAGGGCGAGCAGCGGCCCGCTGACGGTCCGCAGGAGCCGCCGAGGCAGCAGCGGATGGTCCTGCAGCCTGGACCTGGTGGGGAGTTCGTTGAGGTGGACGACCCGGACGACCTCCCTTTTGACTGACGGGTTATGCCTACCACACAAAAGGCATTGAAACATGGAAGAACTGCTCAGATGCCCGTTTTGCGGTGATGTTGCCTCCAAGATAAGCGACAGTGGACGATATGGCCCGTTTGGTTATGTAGAGTGTGAACTCTGCGGAGCGAGGACAAAAACCAGAAAGATTATATCGAGAACCAAATTCGATACCGATGAAGAGTTCTGGGATCAAGATGCGTTTGAGGCCGTCGTACGTTCCTGGAACCGGCGAACTGAAAAGGGTGGTGAAGATGCCTAACAGGATACTGAAAGAGAGCATCCGCACCAGCAAAAAGGTGAACGGGCTGACGGATTTTCAGTTTCGAGTGTGGGCGTACCTGATCACATACGTTGACGATTACGGGAGGGGGAGCGCAGAGCCTGACATACTGAAGGGTTTTGTGTTCCCTCGCCGGAAGGGCGTTACCGAGGCCAACATCCGCGATGCTTTGTCTGAAATGGCGTGCATGGGCTTGATTCAACTCTACGAGGTAGACGGCGATTCGTACCTGTGTTTTCCAAACTGGCCGAAGCATCAGACGGTGAGGGCGGCGAAAAGCAAGTTTCCGGCACCTGTAGGGGCTTGCGAGCAAATGCAAGCAAATGATTTCAACGGTATGCAGACGCAAGCAAATGCGCCCGTATTCGATAATCGAGAATCGTTATTCGATAATCGAGAATCGGGATCGAGAATCGACGCGCGCGCGGACGCTGATCCGCTGGTGATGTATGCGGTGAACAACCTGCAAACCATGTCACCGGGCAACCTTCACGAGGCGGCGAAGGCCAAGCGCAAGACGAAGTTGGACCGCTCGCCGCAGGACAATCCCGCGCTGAATTTCGAGCAACGGGAGTACAAGAACGAGGACTTCGGGGACGATTTCTTTATCGACCTGGACAAGTACGGGGAGGGGTAAACATGGACGTTGGATATTTCTACGAATGGGTGGCCGAGGGTGCGGCCTTCGGGGTCAAGGCGTTCTGCGCGGTGGCGGTGTTCGCACTGATCTGCGCCGCGCTGTATGCGCTGCTGCTGCTGGGAATCAGCGCGATTGAAGGGAGTGAGCGCGATGCCAAGGGCAAGCGGCGGCCCGACTGAAGCGCAGGAGGTGAGGGCATGAGAACACCGAACCTTTCCGGGAAAAAGTTTGGGCGGCTTACGGTACAAGAGCGCACGATGAAACCCGGGAACACTCACAGCGCCTTTTGGCTTTGCGTGTGTGAGTGTGGAAACAAGAAGGTTGTAGCCACAAGCCACCTGCTGTGTGGAACGGTCAAAAGCTGCGGATGCCTTAGGAAGGAGCAATCAGTTGAGCGATTCAAGCAAGCCGCAGCGAACAACACTATACACGGTGAGGCCGGAACAAACCTATATGATGTTTGGCACAATATGCGACAAAGATGCGAAAACCCGAAAGCCAGAGCATTCCGATGGTATGGCGCGAAGGGTGTGAAAGTCTGCGATGAATGGCACGATTTTAGTGTGTTTTCAAAGTGGGCGCACGCAAACGGGTATAAGGATTTGGTCGGAATACCGAGGCGTGAGAGGCTTTCCATTGATCGCATTGATAGCAATGGGGACTATTGTCCAAGCAACTGTCGATGGATAACGGTAAGTGAGAATACGAGGCGAGGGGCAAGAACGAGGTGGGAAAATGCAGCCAGTCGCAAAAGAAGCGCAGGAGCAGACAACGCTCTTTGAATGGGCGAGATTGAGTATTATTAAATACCCGGAATTGGAGTTGTTATTTGCAATCCCCAATGGCGGTAGTCGCAATCCCATTGAGGCAGCCCACCTCAAGGCCCAAGGGGTCAAGCCGGGAGTGCCGGACATCTGCCTCCCGGTGCCCTCCGGGCGGTTCACGGCCCTGTACATCGAACTCAAGCGCCGCAAGGGCGGCAGGGTGAGCGAGGAGCAGAAGGGCTGGATTGCCGCGCTGAACCGGGTCGGCTGTCGGGCTGTGGTGTGCCGGGGCTGGGACGAGGCCCGGGAGGAGATCGAACGGTATTTGGGAGGGCGGCTATGAGGGTGCTTGTGGCGTGTGAGGAGAGCCAAGCTGTAACCATCGAACTGCGACGGCTGGGGCATGAGGCGTATTCCTGCGACATTCAGGAATGCAGCGGAGGACATCCTGAGTGGCATATAAAGTGCGACGCGATAGAACTGCTGAAAATGCGGTGGGACATGATCATCGCTCATCCGCCATGCACCTATTTGACGGTATCTGGAAATGCATATTTCAACGAAGAAAAATGGGGTGAAAAAGCGGTTGAACGAAAGCGGAAACGCGAAGAAGCAGCGCGGTTTTTCATGCGATTTGTAGAGGTTGATTGTCCGCTTATCGCCATTGAGAACCCTGTAGGGTACATGAATTCACATCATCGGAAGCCGGACCAAATCATTCAGCCGTGGATGTTCGGACACCCGTTTACAAAGCAAACCTGTCTATGGCTTAAGGGGTTGCCGAAACTGGAACCAACGAATATCCTTGAACGTCCCGCGGGAGGATGGGAGAATCAGCAATTCACGAAGGACGGGCGTTATGGAGGGTACGGCGGCAAATGGGGTTGCAAGGCTGACGGTAAATGGTTGCGGTATGGTGACCCGCTGGTGGCGAAGGAACGAAGCAAAACTTTCCCAGGCATTGCCCGCGCAATGGCTGAACAGTGGGGAGGATATGCACAATGAGGGAGTGCCCTTGTCACAACTGCCCGCGACGGTCAGCAATCTGTCACGCGCAATGCCCGGATTATCCGGCATGGGTGGCGGAGCTGAAGGCCGAACGGGCGGCAGAACGCAAGACCGCCGACGCGGACGCGCACACGGAGGCGGTGATCGAGCGCAATCTGAGGCGCGGGAAACATAAGCGGAGGAGGGGACAGAGATGACCAAAGGGTTCGGGGAGCGGCTGTTGGAGGCGCGTAAGGCGCGGGGCATGACGCAGGAGCAGCTTGCGCAGGCCGTCTACATCCGGCGGCAGACCATCGGCAACTATGAGAGTAACGAACGGCTGCCGGATGCCGAGATACTGGCGGGGCTGGTGACGGTGCTGGGCTGTGATGTGTACTGGCTGCTGGGCATCGACGGCGCCGACGCGAAGATGGAGCCGGTCATCAACGCTAAGTGGCGGTACTACACCAATGACGAGGGACGCGCCCGGTGGCGCTGTAGCAACTGCGGCAAGCTGTGCCGACGCGACCCGCGCGACAAGAAGCGGTGCTCCAACTGCGGGGCGCGGATGAGCAAGGAGGCATGAAGGCGTGGAACTATCCGGGCAGATGACGCTGACGCTGGACGGGCGCGTAGAGGAGAACATCACGCGCCAGCGGCGGCAGACAAATGAGTATCACAGCCGGGTGTTCACGGACCGGCCTCAGTATGCGGATTACGACGCGCCCCACAAGTTCATGGTGATCCAGAGCATCATCGCCAAGCGGTTGGTGGAGCATCCCAACGCCATATGCAGCTATTCGGGCGGGTCGGACAGCGACATTATGATCGATTTGATCGAGCAGACGCGGGCGGGCTTCGACCTGCCGCCGGTCAAATACGTGTTCTTTAACACGGGGCTGGAGATGAAGGCCACGAAGGACCACGTGAAGGCCGTGGCAGCCAAGTACGGCGTGGAGATCGAGGAGCTTCGGCCCAGGGTGAACATCGTGCTGGCAACCCGGCGCTACGGGGTGCCGTTCGTGAGCAAGATCATGTCGGGCGGCCTGGAGGAGTGGCAGAAGAAGGGCGTACCGCTGACCATCTCCGACGAGTACAACGAGGCCGTGGACAAGGCAGCGAAGCGGGCGGAGCTGCGCAAGCGCTACCCTGGGTGCGAGAGCCTGATCAATTTCCTGTGCTGCTGCAACCGGGACGGGGAGCCGAGGCCGAACATCCAGCTGGTGATCAACTCCTCGAAGTACATGCTGGACTTCTTGAAGGAGAACCCTCCGGAGTTCAAGATCAGCGCGAAGTGCTGCGACTACTGCAAGAAGCAGATCGCCCACAAAGTGCAGAAGGACTACGAGATGATCATCACCGGCGAGCGCCGGGACGAGGGCGGGATGCGTTCGGTGCCCAGACAGGGCGAGCAGAACAGCGCCATGTGTTTCGGGGAGACCGGGAGCGGCCAGTGGCGGCTGAGGCCGCTGTACTACGTCAGCGACAGTGATAAGGCGTGGTACAAGGACTACTACGGGGTGCGCTACTCCGATGCTTATGAGGTGTACGGGCTGACCCGAACGGGCTGTTGTGGATGCCCCATCAGCTACAAGGCCGTGGACGACCTGGAGCTGATCAAGCCCCATGAGCCGAACGTGGTGAAGGCCGCGTGGAACATATTCGGGGATAGCTACCGGTACAGGCAACGCTATAACGAGTACAAGGCGGCGCGACGCGAGGACGAGCGGCGAAGGGCGAATCAACTGGAGGGGCAGGAGACGATGTTCTCAGTGAAGGAGGGGAGCGTATGAGCAGAGCGTTGGTAGTAGTCACCCACGGCGACCAGAGCATGGCGCAGCCCATGGCGGGGGCGTTGGTGGAGAACATGACGCGGCAGGTTATACCGCTGGACGGCGACGAACTGGCAGCGGTGAAAGCTGAACTGGCGGCGGTCAAGGCTGAGAAAGCGCGGCAGGATGCCCGCGAGGGCGTGCGGGAGTACGCCGAGAGCGTGGCATGGCGCGAAGTGCAGGAGGGCATGGCCGTGAAGTACGCCGTGCGGCAACCGGGGCCGGTGCGCGGTGCGCTGCTGCTGGGCTGGGCGTTGATGTGGGCCGCAATCGGCGCGGCATATGACAGGCTGAGTGCGATCAACAGGGAGGCGTGAGCATGGACAGACGGACGCTGATGGAGGATGCGGCGCATTACTCCCGATACCGGCAGGAGTATGCGTCACTCCGAAGGGCATATCTGGAGGACAGGATAACGAAAGACCAGCTTAAACAGATGCGGGAGATGATTAAGGACGGCAGACCGGGGGAGGCCATGGCCCTGCTGGATGCGTTGATGTATGGGCGGGTGTTGCGCTGATGTCCTCAAAGGAGAACCGCGCGTATTATCTGAGCCGGGGGCTGTGCCCCAGATGCGGCGGAAAGAGCCGGGTCGTGGAGGGCCGTGTGCTGTGCTGGGAGTGCCAGCAGAAGAAGGACGCGGGCCAGATACAGATGCGCAATGCGTGGCGGGAAGCTGGACGGTGTACGCGCTGCGGTAGGGAGCGTGACAGCGATAGGGTGTTGTGCGCGTCCTGCCGAGCCTACATGAGCGATATTCGCCGGGGAGGCGCGAAGGCAGCGAAAGATCGGCGTGACAGGCTGCGGGAGGCCGGTATGTGTACCCGCTGCGGCAAGACGTGGGCCGAGCCTGGACGCAACTGGTGCAAGAAGTGCCAACAGGCCCACAAGGCCGACACCAAAGGCGAGGAATACCGGGAGAAGGTCAACGCGAGGCGCATGGAACGGATAGAGGCTGGGCTGTGCATTGACTGTGGGAAGCCCACTGAGGACGGGGGCAAGCTGTGCGAGAGATGCAGGGAATCTCGGCGCGACAGTATGCGCAAATACCGGATATTGCAGAGGATTAAGCGAGAGGCCGACGAGGCGAGGAGGAGAGTATGACCACGTTTGACGAGTACCAGTGCGAGGCACGAAGGACGCAGAACACAGCCCTGCCCGGATGGGCGCAGCGGGAACACGCACTCTATGGGCTGGCGGCAGAGGTCGGGGAGGTGCTGGGGCTGCATCAGAAAGTCCACCAGGGCCACCCGATGGATGACACGGCCTTGCGGTTGGAGATAGGCGATGTGCTATGGTTCGTCGCAGAGTTGTGCGATGTGTACGGCTGGCACATGAGCGAGATCGC
>Ga0326511_10001559_pt1 | contig 18933 bp, 5 predicted proteins | sample 0_2496_0518_D_FD_203701 | JGI IMG/M metagenome (GOLD analysis project Ga0326511, IMG submission 203701) | Bovine rumen microbial communities from UC Davis, California, United States - 0_2496_0518 | ecosystem: Host-associated > Mammals > Digestive system > Stomach > Rumen | place: USA: California... | reverse complement strand
TTCTACCTGAGTAAATATCTTCAGCTGAAGGTAATTTACCTGAAATCTTATAGGTCTGTATAAGCTTGCCATAATCCCATTTATGAACACCATCAGGTGTCTGGTACATATACTGAGTTAATTCAGTTCGAGGGATTAAATTATTATTAAGATTTATAAATTGAATTTGAGTAGTTACTATATCACTGGTACGTGGATTTATAAATGTAACAGGCATAGTAAATATAGGATCAAATTCCTGATCTGTATTTTGTCTCTGGTTCCATTGCTGTTCAATATCTCTTAATACTTTCTTACCACCTAAAGCATTAATTAACTGGAAACAGAAATTATTATTCTGAGGTAAAGATAATTTACCATCAGAACTAATAGAGACAGGAATACCAACTACATCGCCCTTATTAACATTTTCTGTAAATTCACCAAATCTAAGAATATTTATATCAATTGGTTCATTTGTTGAATGATCTGTAGTTAATAACTTTGCTAATTCATCTACTGTATTAGAATTAAATCCAGCATTAGTTAACATAGAACTCTTAGCTGTCAGTTGTAACCAAGTAGCAGGTGAAAAATTAACAGTAGAATTATTTACAACATTTATTAATCTTTGAGCTGCAACAGATGTTGCATCCATATCATTATAAAATTCACCAGCTAATGTTCTGGCTATATAACTAATATCTATTCTTGAATTTAATCTGTCATAGTTATCACTTGTATTAGAGATGATATCTCTATCATATCTGGTATCAATCTGAATAAAATTATTAGAATAAATTTTATTCCTACTTCTGACTGTATTTTTGATTTCATTACCTAATTCAGTTTCACGAAGAGAAAGATACTTAAGTTTTCTTCCTCTTAAATCAGCATCAGGTACAGCAAATGATTCCCAAGATCTATGTGAATTAGGTCTGATTAACTTAGGATTACCCCAGAATGCTATAGAATCTACTAGGTCAGAATCTACATTATCACTTAAATAGCTAAATACTACACTCTGTACATTAGGTCTTTCATCTTGCTTCTGTGATAACAATAAATTAGCAACAATAGCATCCTGAGTTCTTAATGCACCAGTCTGACTATGATCTGCCTGTAAATCTCTGGTATATACAATCTTAGCATTCTTATTGATAACACCAGTATTCTGTAAATGCTTTAATCTAATATAAACCAGAAGATCTGTAGTGTTATGACCCTCAACAAGAACTATATCCTGATCCCTAAGAGTCTTACCATATTTATCCTTTAATTTATTATCAATAAAATTATGAATAAAAGTAGTAGCTGAAGATGAAGGTACATTAGAAAGAATACTACTCTCAACTATCTGATTTTCTCTGAGATTATCCCATGCTATATCAGTATCTTTATGAATAAAGACATTACTGCCTGATTTAGCATTAGATAATACATTGTAAACATTATTATCTAAATTATCATTAAAGGTAATAGAAGTACCCTGACATGCAGCATTCAGTAAATTTAATTTTTGGTTATAGTTAGCATCAACTGTATTGATATTATTTTGAGTATTATCAATCTCAAGTAATATCTGAGTTTTAGTAATTGTTTTAACATCTTTATTTGCTAATCTGGCAAATACTGTATCAGTGATTCTCTTAAGATCTGGTCCAATAATCTGACCTAAATCAAACTGTTCCTGTAAAGCACCAGTAATAGCTGAATATAATTCACTTCTGGTTTTATTTTGGTTTGCATCCCAATCATTAAATGATTTAACAGTTTGAGTAAACAGATTTCTATTCTGTAAATCTTCATCAATAACACCGTTACGCATTGATCTGCTCTGTACATTGTGCAACATATCATTCATTGCATTTAAGGTCTCTAAAGCAGTATCCACAAACTCACTATCTCTGTTTATAACTGCTCTGGCAGCTTTTTCTATAGCTGCTACAGCTCTTGCTGCATTAGCAGGTTGTGTTTGTCTTACTGCATTTATAAGATCTTCTATTGAAGCTTTTTGATTAAGAATCTTCATATCAAAGATATTACTTTTAAGAGTAAATTCCTGATTTTGATTTCTAGTTGAATCACATAAAGCTTCCAGAGCTTTCTTATAATCAGTATCCTGATTATTTTCAATTAAAGTATTAAATATTCTGACATTCATACCTGTAGTATGATAATTTAAATTACCATTAGTATTTATGCCATTTGAGTAAGTTCTAACACCATTATTTTCAGTGTAAGTAATATTATTCCTTTCACAGAGGAATTTAATCATACTTACAATACGACCTCTCATTTGAGGGTCAATTTGCCCATTTTGAACTAATACAGCTGTACCTTCAACAGTACCAAAGTAACCATTAGAATAAAGATTCTTAACATTTCCATTAAGAATAGACTCTAACTGAGATATTCTGTTTAAATCATCCTGAACTGCTTGTACCTGAAGTTCATCTGCATATTTATCTAATCCAAGATCTGCTATATTTTGGTTAATATCAGTCATACCAAATTCACCAAATGTACTAGCTACAAATTCCTGAGCTTCAGGTGTGCTACCTAAATCAGATTTAATTTGAGTATTAAATACATTAATAGCATTTCTGACACTTTGAGCAATATAGAACTTGGCATTCTGAACATACATCATTCCCATATGTGCTTGGTTAGCTGCTTTCATTGTTTCATTGAAAGAATCAGCACTGGTTATCATTGCATCAAACACATCACGGAAATGTAAGTCTTCTATTACATTATGAGCAGCACCAGCAATATAAGAATCTATAGTATGGTTAGCTTCAGGGGTAAGAGCAGAGGATTTACCTTGAGGTAACTTACCACCAGCAACACCTGCTAAGCCTGTAGTACCATCTACACCTGGGTAGAATGTACTAATAGTATATCCTTCAATATCATTAAGGAGTTGTTCAATCCTAGGCTTAATATCTCTCTTAACCTGGGCTTTAAGCTCACCACCAGCTAAACCAGCAGATACACCTACTTTAACGTTAAGAATATCATAGGCATATTGCTCAATCTTATCTCTGTCTTCTCTAGTAAAGCGAACTTCACCTAATTCTCTTCTGGTTTTATAAATAGATCTAATTTTGGTAACTAAACCAATCTCTGCTATAGCAGATACTATAGATCCAGCTTGTGCTATTGGTCTATTATGTACTCTGGTTATTCCAAGAACTTTATCTGTAGCTTTAGAAATAGCTACACCAAGAGTACCTTTAATGAATTCATTAGCACCATTGGTAGTATTATCTCTGAAAGATATACTTACTCTCTTCTTATCCCAGCATTTCTGTACATCATCTCTAGTCGCTCCATCAAAATATAATTTACCATCCTTTTTGGTTACTGTTACTTTTTTAATATGAGTATCACTCCAAGGATTATTATTTGGATTAGCTGCTATTTGAATAACAAATGTATTATTGTTGGATAAAATTAATAACTGGTTTAAGAAATTATCTAATGTATATGAATAATTAGCTCCCTGTATCTGGTCATTCCACTGCTGATATGCTAATTCATCTGCCTTAACAGCTAATGATTTCATTCCAGCACCATATACATACTGAGTCATGAAAGGCTTCATCATATTTCTGGTTACATCAGGATTAAGTAAATGACCTACATCCTGAGTATTACCATACATAGGCATACCATAACCATCAGCAAATAATGACAGTAAAGCTAAGAGTTTCTCACCTGCTCTTTTATCATTATTGGAAGTAAGATTAACTATAGCTTCTCTGAAATAAGTACGGAATGTCATTGATGTATCCTGAGCAGTAGCAAGATAAATATCAAGAGCTACATCAGGATCTTTTGCTACCTGAGCAGCAAATGCTGCATCAGATCTAAGCCTATCAAAGAATTCTCTGGTTTTAATACCAGTCATATTAAACAGACTGTATCTTGGATCATTAGCACTGGTATTTCTAAGTAATTCAAATGCAGTAATATCATTGAACTGACCATTACTTAAACCAGGGCCTGATGTTAATCCATCACCTTCATGTACAAATCTGAAATAAACATTATTAAATGCATTTCTATAATGTGAAGTAATATTATTACGTAGATTAATTAATTCAGTATTAGTAAATCTATAAATTTGATCATTACTATTAGTATGCTGGAGAACATGATTACGATATGTATTAAGCATGTTACCCATATCAGTAAAGATACTAGGATTGGCTCTATACATTTCAATGAAATTATTTAGAATAGGAATACTATTAGCATTCTCAGTCCAATCACCACCAGTAAAACTAAATTTCTTATAGAATTTATTATCGTTAATAACAGTAGTAAGTCTGCCTTCAGTATTTACTGTAGCTACTTTATATCCTTCTAATACATCATCGATAGCAAGTTTAATCTTGCCATCTTTATCTGTTATAACTCTTAATGTACCATTATGATCAGCAGCATATTTAATTTCATCAGTAAACCGCTTATCAAGTAATAAATCAGTTAAATTACCACCTAATGACCAATCACGTTTATTCTTACTATGTCCATCTCCAGCATCAATATTTCTCCAATAATTTACTCTGAAGACTTTATCTACAGATAAGCCAAGATTAGCGGATAAAACAGCTAATAAATTTGATATACCTGATAAAGTAGGGTCATCATGACCATGTCTGTCTCTACCAGTAAATATATTCATAAGTTTGGTTTGATCTAATGCAGTAGAGAATTCAATATCATCATCTACATTAGCAGGATAACTTAAAGCAGTAGACCATACACACCTATTACCTTTGGTTTCACGATCTGACATAAGAGAACCACAGGTATACAGACGGTTATTAGGAGTAACTCTATGATAGAAATAAGCTAAATGCCATTGAGTTAATTTAACTTTCTTATTGTTAAGGGTAGTATTTATATAGAGTTTATTATCAGGTCTAACACTACTATCAGTATATGCTGTAACCAGATTATTTAATCTATCCTGAATATCCTGCTGGGTTGCATTATTATCAGTTAAATAATCATAGAATGTTTGATCTGTATTCTGATTAGCATCATGTTCAAATAACCTAATACCTAATAAGAAATTGATTTCTTTTAATTTATCAGATATTGCTGTTTTAACCTTACTTCTGGTAGTTTCAGCATACTCACCAACACCTTTAATATCATCTAAACCAAGAGCAGTATATAACTTATAATGAGGACTATTTTCATAATCAGCTGGATTATTTGAATTTTTAAGTTCAGTTACATGATTATATAGATCTATAAGAATACTATCAGCTTCATTATTAGTAAGCTGATTAAGACTATATCCAGCATCAGTAAATAACTTTAAGTTATCTAATCCAGAATAAACATTAAATCCTGAAGGTTTAGAATCCAGATTAGCTATAGATAAGATATTTGCATCAGGAGCAAAGATTCCTGATTTAATATCACTATATAAGTTATCACCATCTATGAATACAAAAGGATTCTTTTTAGTACCACTTTGTTGATTAAAGATAGCTCTGGATTCCCTATCTACAAAGTTTTGATTAATGATACCTACAGAAGCTTTATGACCACTGTTATCTGCACCAATAGCAAGATAACAGATATTATTCATATGGTTTCTAAACTGAGTAGCATCAAAGGTGAAGTTAGTAGAATTATCCTCGAAATAGTTAACATGTCTGGTTAACTGAAGAGTTCCATCGTATAACCTATTAATAGCATCACCTATTACTAAATTAGGATCAGCACTTAAAGCATTAAGTAATGCATTATAAACATATACCCTATCTTCATCATCTTTATAAGTTTTGATGAAATCATCAAAATGGGCATCATTGGTTACATTAGTAGAATGACCATTATTATCACGATATTCTGCTAAATTTCTTAATGTATTAGTACTTTGATTACTCCATCTCTCTTGGTTATCAAGATATCCAGCATGATCTACAGCTTCAAGATTAGTAGGAGTTCTGGATCCATATACTCTTTCAAAATAATCTATATGATAGATCTGGTTCCATTTGGTAATCCTATTAACCTGATTCTTCATCTGATCATATTTATCTTTATTCTTCTCATCAAAAGTAACTAAGCAAACACAATTTTGATTACTCATATTTGATGAAGAATCATGTACTTCACCAGTTTTAATATTTACAAAATTAAGCTTAATGTAGTGTTCATGCTCTAATAACTGTAATGCTCTTACAGCAAATCCTTCTGCTAATTGCTCATTACCTGTGTTTTTAACAAATGGTAATAATTTCTTAATATCAGATGTAATAGTATTAAGTAATTCATCTCTATTAACACCTTGAAGGGTTAATAATTTAGCTCTTGCTGCAGCATCTAAATTAACAAATTTATCAAGATGTTCTTCATCCTGGCTTGCTTCCAGTTTATTTGCTGAGAATGTTCCGTTAATAGCAGCTTGAATACAAGCAGCCTGAAGGGATTCAATACCTACTTTAACATCATTTCTCTTAATAAATAATCTGTCTACAAGATCTCCAGCACCATACTTAGAATTAATATAAGAGTCATTGGAGATTCTTCCAAACATATGGGCTAATTCTTCTGTACTCTTACTGAATTCAGCAAAATCACCAGCCCATTCAGCATTTGTAGCTAAAATAGAATTAGTAATAGATGATGCAGAATCACAATGTAAGAATGCATGATTAAATTTATGCTCATCAATAACTAAAGTATCATTAAGATTTGCATTATTGATAAAATGATCAAATACAAATCTACCTATATCATTACCATTATCAAATGCAACATTTACCTGATTAGTATGAGTACCTGTAACTCTGGTATTTCTTACATTGGTATTATCAGCTGCTCTGGAGGTATAAATTTGTAAAGCATAGTCAGTTTTACCTTGATTATATCTGGTAATACCTCTGAAGAATGCTCTGATAAATTCTTTAGAATCTTTGGTAGTAATACGTTTGATAAAATCAGGTCTGCTCAGATTTGTATTATATGAGTTATCAATTACCTGATTGATAATATTATCATCAGTATATCCTTCAGTTTTAATAGCACGCTTGAGATCATTTATATAGCTATCATGATTAGCATTGTTTTGTAATCTATTCTGAAAATCTGCAACTATATCAAAAATCTTTTTATAGATGTCTTCTGTAGAATGCTTACTCATGTAAGCATCAGGATTTATAGGTATAGGTGCATTAAGAGTATCAGCTGGAGCAATACTGGTAATTACATCTAACCCAGCTTTTAATGCTCTATTAACCTGACCACCTTCATTAAACTCAGTTTGTAAACTAATACTATGATTTAGATTCCCAGAAACATTAGATATATTAGTTAAAGCAAGTACAGCTCTTCGATAATCTATATAATTTCTTACATAAGTAAGTTCATTAAGATTCAGAGCATTACCATTTGCTGTATTTATTACCTGATTTCTAACTTCTAAAGATCCATTTAGATATCTACCATTAATATTAGGGAGTATATTATTATCAACTAAGTTTTCTAATTGGGTTCTTTGAGTCTGCAGTATACCTCTACTAACAGTAAAATATGCCTGTCTTGACTTATCTCTGATATAAGATAATTTATTTACAATATCTATAAAATGCCTGATTTGATTCGGATATTGAGGATTATTAATAGTTTGCTTAATGGTAGGATCATTAGCAAATATTGATAATAAAACACTATTATTTCCGCTAAATCTACCAAAATTAAAATTTTTGAAATCGTCTCTAATATCTTTAATACTTAAAGTATTATTATTAAATAATGATTGAACGAAATAATCATAAACACCAACTCCGTTAGAGCCAGCAAAAGGTTGTGTAGCAATATTCTGTATTTTAGCAATAATAGTTGCAAAATTATCAGTTACTAACTGCTCTAAATCAGGTGTTACTCTATGATTATTAACAGTTGTTATATTTTGTACCCACTGGTCAAAATTAGTTCCTTTAGTACCATATTTATCAGATGCTTTTGCATCATTATATATATCTCTTAATATGAAACCAGTAACAGATCTAGCTCGTTGACTAGCTATATTCTGTAAAAATTGAGCTATTCTAGGTGCAAAATTCCTGTTATGCATTAACCTTCTATAATTAGAAAGCTCAGAAACAAGATCTGCTGAATCTGCAACATATAAATTATCATCATAGATATTATTATCTAATATAGTTCTATTATTATCATACTGTTCTAGTTCATTGCGAATATCACCAAAATTATAAGTTTGATTATTAGTTTGGTTTACAAATCTAATATTACCATGTGTATTTATTAGAATATCTTCAGTAAAAACATGTTTAATCTGAGTTGTACCATCAGCTGATGTTAAGTTATATGTCTTAGAGTCTTTTGTTAAATCAGCGTCTTGTAAACTTTCGATAAGTCCCTTGGTTCTAAGAGGGTCATCATTAGCAACTAAAGGATTAGCATTAGGTCTTCTGGTTAAATACCCAATTAAACCAGATATAATCTTACGGGAAGTTTCTAATTTACTAAGTTCATCTTGTAAAAGATTTGTAGCTTCATTAGGTTGTTTGTTATTTAACCTGCCTCTGACTAAATTAACAGATCTCTCAGCATTTTTTTGGTATTCTAATAAATTGTTTAAGTCATCCTGAGATATATGAATATTATCTCTAGTAATACCATCTATAGCTTCAAGCTTGCCAATAGTATAAAGAATATTACCAGCTACATTTACAACTCTTTGCTGTATAGTTTTAGCTACTTCAACTGCTCTGGCTTGATCCTGTGGATCCTTAGATTCCATTAAATCTTTAGAATCTTCAATTAATTCCTGAGTTGACTCACCTAACTTACTAGATAACTGTTTAACAGACTTATCAAACTTCTCTTTATTTTTTTCTTCTGCTTTTTCTTGTTCCTGACGATATCCAGTAAGAGTATGTCTCATTTCTCTGGCAAATCTACTCATATTAACTTTAGTAGCTCTGCCTATAGATGTACCAATAGACTTGAAATCTCTATTCTGAATAATATTTCTGGTTTGTTTACCAAAATTAATAGCATCAATTAAATCATCAAGACCATCTACATATTTAATAAGAGCTAAACCAGCTCGTCTTTCACTTTGGTTTAATTGATCTTCATTATAATCATTTAGTCCAGCAACAATAAGAGCTACTATTTCTTCATTTGATTTGAAGGATGTTTGTGATGCTATATTAGGATGACTATTAATGAATGCTCCGTATTTATTTACTGCAGCAGGTTTTCCTGTTACATAAGAAATAGCATCATATGTTAATTGTAAAGCATCTTCTGTAGATAAATTTCTATAAGCTATTCCAGCACCAGTAAAAAGACCAAATGCACTATAATTAGCACCAAAAACATTATTAATAATATAATCTAAATCATTAACTTTCGTATCAAATGTATGCTTTGATTTAAGTTCATCCTTATGGTCTATATAGTATTTAGCCATATTACCATAAGCTTCTAAGATATTATCTTTGGTAAATGAAATCTTATTAAATCTAAGTGATTTCATTCTCTGTACAAACTCCATAACTGGAGCAAATACAGCATAGTTTATAGGAACTATTCCATAAGTTTTCTTGGATTCATCTGATTCATTAGGAGTTATATCCTGTACTACAAATACAGCATCCATATGATATTTCTTAAGAGAATCCTGAAGTCTCTTCTTACCATCAGAACCAGTTGCAGATAATTCTTTTATCTGATTATCAGATACCTGATCTAATACAGTTTCAGAGGATTTAAGAGCTTGGAATACAGGATCTATTCTTGCAGATATATCCTTGAATTCCTGATTAACCTGCTCATTAGATAAACCTTTCTTCTGATAATAAATATTTAATCCAGTAATATCTCCTCTGAGATATGCATTAGATCTAAGATTATTTAATTCTTCTTCAGATAATAATCCTGGATTCTTATTTCCTTTAGCTACTAATTTCTGATACTCATCTTCATCAAGACTTTCAGTATCAGCATTAACAGCTTTAGCCATAGCATCCATAAGAACATCAGCATTCTTAGAATCCATAGCATTTACATAATAAGTATCCCTCTTCTTTTCAGTTCCAGGAATTTTATCTTTTATTGATTGCTTAAATCCCTTAGAGAATTTACCTGAATAACTCTTAAAATCATATCCAGCCTGACCATACATATCAGCAAGGTAATCTAATTCAGTAGTCTTACCATGCTTATTCATAGCGTCAGTAAACTCAGAGAAATCCTGTCTGGCTTTCTTAAAGTTACCTGAATCTTTATTGGCTAAAGCACTGATTAACTTATCACCAGCATTATCATACTGGTTTAATCTGGTTATATAATCGCCTGTTATTGCATGATTATGAAGAACATTAGCTATTCTGGCTAATCTATATTTCTTATAATCTTCTTCTGAACCAGTTTTATTGGAACTATTTTTAAACTTCTGTTTAACAACATTATCTACAATGTTATATGCCTTAGATCCAATAACATTTTGAGGATTATTTTCTAATTCTGCATCTATTAGCTTATCAAAAACTTTTTGGTCTCCTGTCATCTCAGTAAAGACACTGTGAGCCATATGCTCAGCATCTTCTTGAGTAACAGATGTATTCTTTTCCTGCAGAATATTATCAGCATAAGTAGATTCAAACTTAGCTTGTAATTCTGCTTTAGCATTATCATCAGCTAATGAATAATTTCTAAGGAATGTCTGACCATGCATCTGTCTCACTCTATCATTGCCTTCTAAACCTCTGATAGAAGCTACAGTATGCTTCATAATATTATCTTGAAGACTTAATAATTTATCTTTTTTATCCTGATTACTATCTATTAAGTCTAAAGCTTCATTCTGCTCTTTAACTACTTGACGATATAATTTTTGAGTAGCTGAATCCGCATTAGCTATTAAATCTTTATTAGCTTTGGATTCAGTATTTATAAGTCTTACATCAGGGAACAGATCTGAACTTATAGTCTCTATAGATCCAGCTATATTGGATGCTTTTAATAATGCATCTAAGGATGTAGAAAGGTGCTTTTTAGCATCTTCACTGGATTTATTTAATTGTTTAGTTAAGCTATTAATAGTATCTCCAATAGCTGCAGATTCTTCTGTTTTATCAGATGCATCCTTTAATGATTTATATACATTATTAAATGTAGAATCATTTGTTATATCAGTTTTACCACTAGTTAATGCTTTTTTAGCATAATATCCTGCATGAGCACCACCCATCATAACAGCACCCATAGCAGTACCTTGTGCTAAACCTTTAGCAGCAGCTTTAGCCCCTTCAGCAGCAGTCATTTCCTTGGATTTATCATTCTCATAAGTAGCTTCTGCTTTCTTGTTATAATACTCAGCACCAAGATTAGAAACAGCTTCACCTAAAGATTCTTTTCCAAGTTCTTTGGCATAATTTCCAATAACAGTAGTAGGTTTTGCTATAGGAGCAACTATTCTGGCTAATTTAGTCATTCTATTGGTATTATTAGCCATAGTATCTAATACATTAGATGTTGCTTCTGTTAAACCATTAACTCTAGCGTTACCTAAATATTTTTCATTAAAATCTTTAATTTTATTGCTAACACCAGATACAGCAGACCTAAATGTATTTTTAAGAGTATTAGTAGTTGTAGCTGTACCTCCAGCAATAGATTGTAATAAATTACCATTTATTGCCGCTGTACCTTCTTGTGCTCTCTGTACAATATTCTCTGCAGGGCCATATCCATGTAAAATAGCATCATTAGTAATCTGTTGAGATCTAATAGCTATAAGATTACCAGCTAACTTTCTCTGCTCATCTGCTGATAAATTAGGGAATTGAGTTTCAACAGTTTCAAGAGTATCCCTAAGAGTCCTCTCAATATCACTTCTGAGAGTTTTAGGGCCAAATTTCATTATCTGTTTTCCAGTATTACCAATAATGGTATCACCGCACCAATCCATTATTGAACCAGCAAGAGCTTCCATGCAAGCTCTGTTGAAATCATGGGGAGATAATCTAGCTGTTACATCAGGATTATTTTTATTCTTTTGCCAAAGATCTGACATGGTACTGAATGCACCATCAAGCATAGTACCTAATCCTAAAGGCCCAGCAGATATAACAGATAAAGGAATAGAAGACATGATTTCAGCAACTAATCCATTACCATCACTATAGTTAGCTACTGCTTCTTTGATAAAATCCATGCCTAATGTAGAAGGTGTAAGATCTTTTCTACCAGTAGATGCTTCAAGCATCTCTTTTCTAGCCTGATAAGGACTTTTACCAAATGTATTCTGAGTAGCCTGAATATCCTGTTGAAGGCTTTGATTAATACTATCAACTTGCTGGAATTTTTGATACTGAGGTGAATTCAGGAATTTTTGATCATCATCAGACATCTGCATGTCTGGTGAACTTAATACACCAGCAAGAAATTCTGCTCTATCTGTATCTCCAGAATCTCTAGCTACTTTAAGCTCATTTTGTAATTCAGTTCTTTCCTGTTCTTTGGATTTAAGCTCAGCTACTCTATTAGCTGTACCATCAGCAATAAGATCTTTAGTATCAAAATAATTATTAATTTCTTCAGGTACACGAGCAATACCAGTAAGAGTAGATACAATACCATTGCCAAGACCTTGAGCTGCTCCTTTAAGAGCAGTCATAAGAGGATTATCATGTATCTGTTTAGCCTGATCTACAGTATATCCATGAGAACCATATAAATCTTCATTTCTGGCTATATCTTCAGCATCATAAGATCTACCAGATTGATTTATTAATTTTTCATACTCTTTCTTAAAATTAGGGTTATTTCTATATTCTTTAGCTAAATCATCATTGGCATAATTAGGATTATAAGCAGTAGATCCAAGATTATATCCATATTTATCTACTGCCTCTTTTGCTTTCTTCTGAATATCTCTATATTCCTGCTCATAAGCTCTGATTCCATACTGGCTTTGATAAGCAGCTTTACGATTAGCTATATCCTGTTTAGCTAATTCATCTGCTTTTCTAATATCAGCACTTAAAAGACTGCTGGAAGTATCTTTAGGGGTAATACCTTCATAAGCCTGATCTGCTTTTGTTTTGAGTTCATTTACCCAATCATCTACAGAAAAGTTGGTAGGTTTATAATTATTAAGGTTATATTCCCAGTTAGAATCAGCCATAGAGATCTACCTCTTAAAGAATAACGTCATAATCACGTGCTAATCTAGAAATTGTACGGTTATTAGGATACATCATGTGAGCTTTCTTAACAAGATTAGTCATTTGTTCTTTTGAAGCACCATTTTGTTGTGCTCTGGTAAGCATATTAACAGTATATTGTTCTTCCCTGGATCCATCTGAAAAAGGAAAATCAGAAGGTATTTTATCTGCTATGTATGAACCAGCAGTCATACCACCAATACCAGCAAGACTACCTTTAGTAGCCTTTCCACCAAAATATTTACCCCAAGAAGCTAATCCTTTACCAGATCTTCCTTTAGATAATACTAATGCAGCTAATGCAGCTGCTCCACCACCAATAGTATCAGCTATCGAATGAAATCCAGTAGAATCGGTAGAACCATTAAATCCAGTATAATCTGAACCTAATCTGGAAATTATAGGATATTTATAATCAGATTTATATTTCAAGTCATCAGGTGTTATAAGATTATAATTACCTGGTTCAACACCAGCCATTTTTGCATTATCATGTAGTAATTTAGCATCAGCTTGACTTGTATTTATATTTACATCTTCATCAGCACTAATAAGTCCCTCTGAATTACTTTTTTGTATATTTCTAAGAATATCACTTGCACTATGCCCAGTACTTGCACCAGCAAATGCTATATTACTTATTTTGGATAATTCTTGCTGTAAACCCATTTGTATAGCATCTACTTTAGCTTTATGAGCATCATTAACCCCTACTAAAGTTTGTTTGCCTATATTTTCAGCGGAGTGAATAACACCACTAGCAGCTGCTAATTCATCTCTATTATCACCATAATATTCAAGAGCGGCTTCTCTATCCTCTTTTAATTCTTTAGAATCAAAATTTTTATAGTTAGCCATACAATTCATGGCTTGCTGCATCTTTAATTTATCTGTATAACCATATTCAATAGCAGCACGATAAATATTATAAACATCAGAAGCAGTTCTTCCATTAAGATCTAAATGTAAACCAGTTAATTCAGAACCTACTCGTATAATCTCATCAAGATCTCCTTCAGGTATATTATTTGGACCTAATCCAGTAGAATTAACAGTTTCAAATAAGTGAATTAAATTTTGTTTTCGATCAGGTGTTAAAGAAGAACCACCCATAAAAGGAATAAATGATTCAACAGCAGCTTTCTGTAATTGAGTTTTATATATATCATTTACTTCAGTTAATTTCGTATTATATTTATTATTTACAGCAATACTTTGATTTTTAACTATCCTACTATAATCAGAATTAACATCATTAGCCATTTTAGCTTTTTGTTCTGTTAATTCCTGCATCTTACCAAGTACAATTTTTTGTTGCTCAGGTGTTAACATCTGAAAATCTTTTACTTTAGAAGATATAATTTGCTTTAAAGCTTCTTCAGGTGCTATTCCAGGATTTGCTGATATGTATTGAAATAAATCTTTTTGAATATCGTTAATATTATTAACTAAGTTTTGATTTCCTAATAAACCAAGATATTTAGAAACTTCAGGATCGTTTAAAGCTTTTTGAATAGCTTTTTCATTAACATACATTCCCGATTTTTCAAGACGATCACTTATACCCCTAATCATATCTAAAGGGGTAACCATAGCATTAGTAGTACTAGGTCTAAGAAAGTTATTAATATCGTTTTTTAAGACTAATCCTTTGATTTTATGAGCACTGCCTTCTACTAATTTATCTTGTACTTCATTATCTGTTAAATTAGCATAACCACCAATAGATCTTATTTCATCAGCACTATGCTTATAACCATCATCCATTAATTTATACAGATTATTCCGGCTTCTTTCCTCACTTTGTTTTTCTAATCCAGCTACTATGTTTTGAATACCAGATAATCTATTTTGTCTTGAGGTAGTAGAACCTGTTAATAAATCAGATAAAGAGGTATCACTATTACCACCAAATAAAGCCATAGGATGTCTAGCCATAAGTTCTTCATATAAACTTACACCTTGATCTTTCATTTGGTTATATTCATCAGGAGTAATAGAAGCAGCTTCTACAAATGCAGCAGAAGAATCAGCATCTGTTAAAGCATTTTGTCTATCTTTATCTCTTTTATCTTCATATTCCCAAAGTTTAAGATTATTATTAAAATCTTGATTTTGTTTTTCCATAAGAACACCAGCTAAACCTGATGCTCCCTGTTGGATACCATTAGTTAAACTGGTTGCATTAGATCCAAGAGATCCAGCTAATGCAGCAAAATTATTTCCAGATGTTTCATTCCAAGCCATAGTTATACTCCCCTAGATGCTTCATAATATTTTCTAGCTTCTTTCATTCTTCCAACAGCAGGTTTAACTTCAAATGGATATTTAGGGAAGAATTTACCTACATAACCAGGATCTGTCATCATATCCCATGTAATATTAGGATTCATACCTTTAATAGCATTTCCAGTCATTAGATATATCATATTTTTAACCATAGGGGAATAAACACCATATTCCCAGGAAGCATCAAGAATAGATTTCTTTAGATCAGGTGATAAATTACCAATACCATATTGTCCATAAGCTTTTTCAAGATTATCTACATACCAACTTCCAAATTTCTTAAATAAATTAAATCTATCTTGATCTGACATTTGATCTATTTGATCTAGAGTAATTTTAGATCCATTTGCAAGATTATAAGCATCCCAAGTTTTAGAAGTAATTCCAGGTCCCCATAATCTTATTCTATTAACACCAGATCCATTATAATAAGATTTTAAGGGAGCAATCATTCTTCCAGTTTTTCTATCATAACCTTGTTCATGTTTCATTAATTTATCAAAGTTATAACCATGGTAGGTAAAACTCCATGGATCTATAGAACCATCACTAGGTAATTCTGTTATATCACTGGCTTGTTTAACTTGTGATTCAGGTTGTATAGTAGAATCAACAGTTTTAGTCTGTATTGGTTGATTATCAGTTAATGAAGACATTAAGAATTGTCTTCTCATTATCTTGTCAAAATCTGATAATTTATCTGCTTGTTCTGGTTCTTCCTGCTGACCTAATATACCAGTTAAATCAGGCATATTAGGCATTTGTATTGGTTGTACATTAAAACTAAATGGCTGAGTATTTATATACTGCATGGATTTAGATTGTACAGGACCATGACCAGTATAAAGTAATGAATCATCCATTTACATATCTCCAAATAGTAGCAGTACCAGCAGATGCCTGATTCTTATATGGATTCATATTTCTTTGTTTGAAATCAGAAGTCCAGTTTTTACCAGTCCACATTGCTATATGACCATAAGGATGAAACTTGTTTCTGTCAAATACTACAATATCTCCTATTACAGGAGAGTACCAAATAAGAGATATCTTCTTAAATCCTCTAACAGGTAATTCAAGATTATATAAATAAGCAGATGGCTGTCTGTTAAATTTTAATCCAGCATTAACTAAACCATTAGCAACATATCTGGCACATAATCCCTGAGAAGTACCCTTAGAATGACTATAGATATATTCAGCTGCTTTCTTAATATTCATAGATACTCCTTAGATCTGACCACCAGATCTAGCATTACGTCTAGCCGCAAACTCTTCTTTAGCTCTGGCTTCCTTATTCATATATTCTTGTTTGGTTAAATCAAAAGCTTCTTCACCTAACCTTAATTGTCTATCCTGCATTTTCTTTTGATTCAGCATTCCAGCTACAGCCAATCCCATTGTAGAGATATCTTTGAATGTACCTAATCCACCATTACCAAATAATCCACCAGTATATCTATTGGGGCTGTTTCTCATATCATTAAGACCAGTCATCCAAAGATTGGCTTTCATCTTATCATCATAACCCTTCCAGAGTGATCCAAATCTGGATTGTCCCCAGGCATCCATACCCTGGTTAAGCATGGATTGGTAATTATCATTACCAAATAAAAAAGTACCTGTAGATCCCATCCAAGACCACCAAGGTTTATCTACTTGGCTGGGAAATTGAGAAGGATTAGTAGCTTTATTCTGCTCAATACTTGCAAGAGTAGCATTAAGTGCTGATTGCTGTTGAGCTAATTGTTCACCATAATTAGGGCTAGCAGCAGCTGTAGGAAGACTTCCTGTCATTGTATAAGCCATAGTTACCTCACATAATCTTTCCCATACCATATGCTGCTAAAAGCATAGGAATTAAACCAATATCTTTATCTTTAGTTAACTGAGCAGTACGATCATCTTGTAACATTTTATCAGCCATAAGATAATCTAATATAGATGTATTAGCTTTAGTATCTCTAATTGGTTGAGTAGTATTAGATGTCTCACCAGATTTAGTATCAGATACTTCACTAACTTTATCATTAGTACCACCAGCATTAGAGACTGATGCATCATTGGGTTTCTGGTAATCTTCCCATTCAGGATGTCCTTCTAATCCATAGATTCCATGTAATTTCTGTAAATTACCTTTTGGATCTATATATGAATCTTGATCCCATAATTTACCATCATGAAGTGCCTTCTTCATAGCTAATTGTAAATTATGATAGGTTGTAGCATCACCAGTTTCATATGCTTTTTGTATTCCTGGTCCATACTGAGCTTGTATAGCTTTAAGATCTGAACTGCCTTGTGCAGATGCTGCTGTCTTAATAGGATCTTCTTTCTTAACAGGATCTAATGGTTTTGCTGCTTGTGGTATTTCTTCTCCTTTAATGTACTTAGGGTTAAAGTGAGCTGTTATATAATCACTAATAGCAAAACTTTTAGCAGCATCATCCCAATCAGAATATGGTTGTTTTGAAAAGTTTGTTTCATAAGCATTCTGGTTATAACCACCTTTTTCAAATATTTTAGCAATATCATTAGCTGATAATTGATCTAAAATAGATTTAGGTATATCTTGATCTTTAATTAAGTTACCTGCAGCATCTTTAAAAGCTGCTTGGTATTTCCCATTTTTAGCATCATAGTAGAAACCAAAATTGCCATTAGGTCCAAGTTGTCTTATTGGAGTAAAATAATCATTATCACCAAATGAAGTGAAAAATTCTTTACCTGCAGTCCATCCAACTGGATTAAATGTTAATGAACTGTTCTCAAGCTTATCCGAACCAGCTTTAAAATCATTAAATTTATTAAATTTACTTGCGTCAGTTAAACCACCCATAGTTAACCTCACTTAGTCATATCGAATTGCATCATCGTTCATTTTACTTAAAATATCCGAAATTTCTGCATCGGAGTATTTACCAGATGCCTTAACTCTAGGATCATTAAAGAATGCTTGTACAGCATCTTTATTTATCATATAAGGAGTTGCATATATTTGTTCACCATCATTTCCTAATAAATAAGAATTCTTAGTTAAATCAGTCCTATGATAGGATAATTTACCTAAAGCTTCTGGAGTTACATTAGCTAAATAACGTATAAAATCTCCGGTAAATCCTTCTTTATTGATTCCTCTACGTCTTATTTGATCCGGTAGTGTTAAATAACCATCTTGCATTTGTTGTTTAGTAATATTACCTGGTACCTGATATGGGGATATAAATTTACTTGTATCTATATCTCTTTTATAATCAACACCATTTAATGGTTTAGAAGGTACTCCAGAAGTAAATTCATCTGGGTTAGCTGATCTATGATTATCTATATAATCTTGTGGCATAGAAGGATAAGAAGCAGCTCTTTGGCTTAATGTTCTAATATCATCTCTAACTGTTGCTGGATCATCTCGCATACCTTTTCCTGA
>Ga0326511_10001558_pt1 | contig 18939 bp, 35 predicted proteins | sample 0_2496_0518_D_FD_203701 | JGI IMG/M metagenome (GOLD analysis project Ga0326511, IMG submission 203701) | Bovine rumen microbial communities from UC Davis, California, United States - 0_2496_0518 | ecosystem: Host-associated > Mammals > Digestive system > Stomach > Rumen | place: USA... | reverse complement strand
GGCACGGGATATCCCGCTAATGGCGTAACTATTCAAGCTGAAGACACTTGGGAAACCTACACAGCAACATTCGTGCCAACTCAAACTTGCACAGCATATGTTCGCATTCACGCAAACCATGACAGCGGCACGCCAAACCCGTCCGGGTATCAAAAATTTCGCAAGCTTTCCTTACGAGCTAAAACAGGATCAGTACTCATTGAGAACGGCGCGGTAACAGCAGACAAACTTGCCACGGGAGCCTTAAACTTTAAGACAGCACAAGGCATGTCGCTGTCAGCTGGAAGTATTATTGGTTCCAACATCTCAACATCGTCCACGCATCCGCGTATCACAATGGACAGCTCCACCACCCGCTTGTTTTCCACCGACGAAGAAGGATACACCAGGTGGGAGCTTATCTACAGTGGCTTAAAAATGTGGAAAGGCGGGCGTGAACTTGGATTCCTTTCCCCGCGTGGCCACCCTGACAAAGAATCAGTCCAGGGAATCGGGTTGACGTTGAACTACACAGGTGATTTTATTGCTTTTGGATATTTACCTTCCCCTGACTCCCACCGGGCAACATATTCCTTCTTGTTCGACCCTCAAGCCAGGTTCATGAGTGTGCCAGGGATCCGCATTCTAGAACCTATAGTGTGCGGTGAGGCCAGAAACAGCTCAAACGTTCCCACACAAACAGTCAAATTTACGCTGGCAAAAAACCCAAAAAACGGGTGGGAATATGCAGTGCTCAAAAACTCTGCTGGAGGATCCGGGTTAGCGTTTGGCGCGTCAGGATTGTGGCTGATCCACAACAACTCCTGGTATCCGTTAGACGCTTTACTGAAATAAAGAAAAGGAGTAAACAGTGTCTGCCGTTAACGTTTATACGCTCACAGACGATGAGCTAAACGGTTTGCAGTTGGAATGTTTGGCCGAGATGCAGCGGCGAGCCGGTGCAGCAGCATATATCGCTGATGTTATGCCCGACGCCCAAAAAGTTTTAGTGCCCCCAGCAGACGAAGATGTACCTGAATGGCATCCACCACAGATCCCAGCAGACTACTACAAGGCTCTTGCCAGAGTCCACTATTTGGGCATCATCTATGAGTCGCTTATAACCGAGAACGAGTTTTCCCCCGCTGACAGAGTAGATCTTTGGCGACCGTTGCGCCCTGCACCCGCATCTGGTGGCCCAGCAATATACCAGGATCCACCAACGCCAGCGGCGGCATACGCAGTCGGGGATAAGGTGCAGTGGAACGGTTACACCTATGTTTCACTGGTGGATGGCAACATGTGGTCACCATCCTCATATGTTGAGGGCTGGGAGCGAGAACAGTAACCGTTTCACGAGAAACGCAATGACAACCATTATCATTAAGGAGACCCACACATGGACAACCTGCAGCTCGACCCAAACGATTTCACCAGTCCACTATTAGAGGTCATTGAACGTCTAGTTGGGCAGAACGCGAAGCTTAAAGCAGAACTACGGGCAGCGCAACAACTTGCATCAACTCAGGCGGCAAACAACCCAGCGGTGGAGTAGATTATGGATGCGATTACTTTAACGGAAATTGTTTCAGCGGTAACAATACTGGCTGGCGTTGTTTCTGCGCTCACCCTGCTACACAAGTCGTTTAAGAAACTACTTACGGCAGCGTTTCAAAGTCAAACAGTTGAACTAGCCCGCCACGTTGACCGGCTGGAGATGACTTCTGCAAAGAATTTCATCATCACGTGTTTTGCGACTATTGACCGTGGGCACGCGCTATCCGATATGGCTAGGCAACGTTTTTGGGAAGCGGTGGAAGAGTATCACCGGCAGGGCGGCAATGGGTACATAGATTCCAAGATTGATGTTCTCAAAGTGGAGGGAAAACTCTAGCTAACAGTTTTTTATGTTGCACTAGTGGATGCCGGTAACTGTTGAAGGTTTAAGGCACTACAAACAACCATGCTTGGTGCAAGAACCGGGTGCGAGACTTGTTGTCTAGCGCCCGGTTCTTGCATCTGGGAACCTTTAACTATAAATGTTTTCCAGCGACACTTTTGTTTCAGCTATCGCCTAATAGGAATGGGCTACGCGGGTAGTATACGGTTATGCACCAAATTTTTACACCCACGGCACAAGCCGATGCACGCCAATATGCGACCAGGCTTGTAAATGAGATAAACAGGGCGGCGAGTTTAGGTGATGCTTTAGAGGTTGTGAAAAAGTATGGCGGGCAACGTGAAGCATTCCAGGTGGTTGTGATCTGGTTAAGCCGCATGGGCAAAACAGATGCGCTTAAGAGTCTTTTAGAGGAAATGTCTGACGTGGCTATGAACGTTTTCATCCAAGAATGGAGTCAAGAAACACCAAATAGCTAACAGCTGACACATCGGATGAGATACGCTCCAACACCATCTTTCAACCGTTCCACATGAAACGGAAACTAGTGTACCCTAACTCTATCCCAAGCCTTGGCTGCTGCCTCCCGGACAACATCCTCCCCAAGACTAAAACAGTCCGCACAACAAACAAAAGGCAACAGACGTTTGCGGCCAGCATTGAAGAAGCCACTTTGTAAAGCGCCTGTACTCCCACAAACATCACACTTTGGAGTTCCAGAAGATCCGTAGAACCTTTCTAAAAATACATCTATAACGCGAAACAGTTCATCGTTGGCACGCCTATTAACCATTCTCGGAAATACCCCGTCCGACCTACGTTTAGCTGAACTCCAAACACACTCGAACAACTCTAAAGCCACAAGTTGTTGTTGATAAAACAACTGAAAAGAACCACCTATCCAATACGGATAGGACTTAATAAACTCAGAAACCAGTTCTCCCACCGTTGTACCTGTCGTTAAAGACAAAGTCAGAACACTAAATATAGCCTCTTCCGCGCTGCTTTCTTCTAAAAGAATCTCCTTAAGAGATGACTCTTTCTCTTCCTCTTGCGGGTACAAATCTTCTCCCATATATTGGTAATTTTGGAAAAACTCTACATCCGAGAGATTATCAATACACGCTGGGCAATACTCAAACGCCAAGTAAGAACTTCTCCCACGCTTTCCGGGAGCCGGTACAATCCGGTTTTGCCCGATAGCTCCACAGCCATCACACTGCCCAAAATCTTCCTCAGGTACCCCCGGATCTAAAAATCTCGTCATTTATGCCTCCTTTCTATGGGTCGTATAGTCTAGAAAGAGCAACATGGGTCACTACAGAGGCTGCAATAAAGGAAAGGGCGAAAATCACAGATAGGCGGATAATTTCAAAGCTGCTTGTGGCTGAATAAACTATTTCGTATGGGAACATGGTTTTCTTTTCGGTTGGGCGCAAAAAAACATTTTTTGTCGCCTGTGGAGCAGAAAATTTTTCGCTCTAACGGTGTGCGTCTTTTGTGTTTGAAGTTGTTAGTTTTTCACGAATGAGCATACGAAGCTGATCTGTTAAACTTCTTGGCGGCAACTGTTCTATCCATTCAATAATATCCGCATCATGTTCTATATGGAAAGATATTGTTTTCCTGTACTCGTTGCGACGGTAAAAGTCGCCATTCTTACTCCAATCTCCCATAACTGTTAGCCCTTTCGTCCTAATCTCAGCTAGTATTTCACATGAAACGCAAAAAGATGGCGCCCCCGGAAAGTCTTTCCTGGATGGGAAAACCTTCCAAGAGCCGCCGGGTTTCTCTTAAACCACTGAAGAAAAAACAGGAACAAACTACCGCGATCTAAGGGAAACTTAAAACACTATTTTTGGTCAGGTTTTCGCAATGTTTCAAAAACGTTCATCACCATAAAGGAGTCTCTTGCTATGAGTAAATCCTGAAATGTTTTTCCTGGAAATAAAACTTTCGCAAAAATAAAAGCAGTATCACCAGGTGAGATCTGATGTGTTTTTGAGATTTCCAAAACCACGTCAGCAAAATCAAGTATTGTTTTCGCTTTTGTAAGCTTCGCGGCATAATCCATCCAGGCATCGCCAAAAAAAGATGCAGGGTACACGTCTTCAAGCGTTTTTTTCCCTATTTTCAACTCTTCGTGATCCATTTTTTCTTCCCTTTCGTCTACGATTTTAGAAAACTTTCATTCTTGATTAGACTCAAATAATTTTCTATAAAGCAAATCGATCAAAAAAGCCTCCCTTTCGACAAGCAATTCATAGAATTTATCTTTTGAGAGGAAAACTCTTGAAAAAACAACAACAGCATCACCGATAGCAACGTTGTATTTCTCATGAATTTCATGGAACACATCCAGCAATTCTTCTCTTGTTTTGCTTTTTTGGATCTTAGCCGCATATTCAATCCAATCTTCACCGCAAATTAACTTTGGATGAATTTCGCCCATCTTCACGCGGCCCATCTTCATAGTGTCTGAACTCATTTGTGTTTCCCTTCATCTAAAATTTTGAAAAACTCATTCTTGGTTGGATTCTTGCAATTTTTCAAAAAACAGCTTAGCTATAAACATGTCTCTCTCGTAAACCACTTTTGTAAAAGTTTCTTCTGGGAAGAAGACTTTTGAAAATATAAAAATGGTATCAGCAATGGTGGTGCCGTGCTTTTCGTTAATGTCGAGACATACCATAATCAATTCATTTTTCGTCTTTGCTTTTTTGAACTTGCTAGCGTAGTCCAGCCATTCGTCTCCAAAGAACATTTTTGGATGTACTTGCTCTAAAGTGACGGAATTCGATGCTTTGTTTGAATCAGTCATTTCTTCTCCTAATTTGTTCATAAATGCTGTCTCTCTCTTTAAAAGTTTTAATTTTCCAGATTTCAGTTTTCTGGAAAACTATCAAGTCATCATCTGTGGTAATCAGATATATTCCTTTCGGAAGAATGTACATTGGCTGAACTAAAATGCCATGCATATGCAGATTCCGATAAATCCCGTCGTTTTCATAAATTCCGAAAGAACCACGAGCGAAACCTATAAACTTTAAGTCATGTGCGTCTTCCAGCTCGCGCATTTCGTCAAAATTCGGATCCACAATAACAGTCATTGTTCCGTCTTCTGGAACGGTTGGAATAGCGAAAGTCCAATCTTGATTTCCAATCAGCACAGATCTAGCTTCTATATTAGTTTTCAAAGTAATCATTTGTTGTTCCTGTCTGTCACGATGTTAGCGGAAATCTTCACCAAATTTTTCCTTATGTAATTCACAATACTTTTTCAAAAAGGCCATAGAGCTGGCTGTAAGGCCTGAACTTAAAACTTCGAGAAACAAAGATCTATCCATCTTTCTAATTAAAATAGAAAATATATCACTAAAGTAGTCTATTTCACATTCTGCAAGCTCTTGGTAGTAATCCGAAAGACACCAAATAGGATCATCAGATTCGATATAGGATAAGATAACACTTTGGATATCTCGCGGATACTCTAAGAGTTCTTGAGACATTTTTCATAAGCATTCATTATTTTTCCCTCTCGATATATCTTTTAATGCAATTTTCAGAAAATAATCCTCTTACAAAGCCATATTTAATCAACGTCGTCTTGGCAGAAGTTTCTAAAAACAGCGTTTCACATGGAACGGTGCAGTCTTTCTAAAATTTGTGCAACCACCAGATTGGCGGTATAGGGGAGAAGATCCGGGCGAGTGTGCAGCATTCTATCCATTTTCCCTTGCAGCCACAGTGCATAGTATGCTCGTTTCAGTTGGCGATATTCTATGTGGGAATATTCTGTGATCGGGTCATCTATGGGCATTAAGCAAACCCTGTACACGTCGTATTCAGATAGATCTTCTTTTGGTGCAGTGAAGCTGCTCCAATCCCGGTTAGGCAGGGCGGAAGTGTAGACTTGGTGGCTTATCGTTTTTTCCCTGTCAAGAATAAGGCATCCTTGTCTGGCGATTGTCTCAAACTGTTTGGGCACACCATCAGGCTGGTACATGTAAGATGCTTGCACACCTTTTTCTTCAAGCAGTGCAAGAAGTAATTGTCCAACAGTTGATTTTCCTGCACCGTCAGGGCCTTCCAAAACTACAATCATTACTGTTCCTCTAAACTCCTACAGTCTGTACTGTTTGGCGAAAAATCCTTGTCCGTTCCATGTGAAACGCTCACCGGATAGTTCCCTTTGAGTATTGTCTAGATTATCCCTCGTAGATCCCAAAATGCGGTGGTGAGTTCTTCCATGTTTGCGTGGACTTCCTGGCGGGCGCGTTCCTGTAATTGTGGGTGCGGCAGATCTTGGTCAATAATTGCTAGCAAATCGTAGTTGACGAGCACTTCTATTGGGCTTGCGTTGGAGGCTTCACAGATCAGGCAGTGTGTGGTTTGCGAAATGTCGAAAAAGGTTGTTTTGTGGCTGTCGGAATCTAAAAATAGTTCTTCTCCCATGACGGCAGCCAATGCTTTGTTTGCAGTGCTTGCAGTGTGTGCGTGTAGTTTCATTGTCCTTGGTGTCCTTTTCTGCTGGAGGTTTGCTTGTTGTTGGTGGCGTTCCCACCAATACATATATCGTAATATAGCTATTTTTTGGTTGTCAACTCTCTCTTTCTGTTTCGCTAAAAGAAGGTGTCACCCCGCGTTGATTTTGGTAATGAGACCCTAATTCTTTACTTCCATAAGGTCTTTTGGCTGGAACTCGCGTGTGATGGAAGACGATTTGTCCAATGGGCATGTCAGGGCGCAACATGAATGGTATAGAGGATAAGTTAGATATTTCCAGAGTGACTTGGCCGGTAAATCCTGGATCGATATAACCGGCGGTGGCATGGATTTGTATACCGAGTCTGGCGACAGAAGATTTGCCCTCTACTTGCCCAATAACACAGTCGCTAACATGTATTTGCTCTACTGTTGCCCCCAAGATAAATCCTCCTGGAGGCAGTAGGTAAGGGGCAGAAATACGTCTGTAATCTAGCGGTTTGTATAAGTCTGCATACGTAGTTTTCGTGGCCTTTACAAGCAGTAGAGTTTTCGCCAGCGTTAAATCATACGACGCAGGCTGTAGCCTGTCTACATCATACGGTTCGATGTCAATCCATCCGCGTGAAAGGTAGTCTTCAATTTCACGATCTACCATAATCATTATCGCTAGCTCCACCTTTTTTTAATCGAAAAACGGATACGGCTATATACCCATATAGTAGTGTATAAAACACGCGCTGATAGCCGTTGGGCAAAACAAAAAGGAGTTGCAGTAATGGATAACGGTTTTAACGCAATAGCTACGGCCAATAACGAAATCCGCACAATTATATTAGACGGGAAAAAGTATTCTCCTGTTAATGAAAGGATTTTAGCGTTCAGAAAAGTCCATCCCACGGGGGCTATTACTGCTACTATTTTAGACTGGTCTAAAGAGTATTGTCTAATAAAGGCAGAAGCCAGTTATATAAACCAGAACGGTGAAAGAATCATATTAGGCACAGGACACGCACTAAAACGTCGTGGCTCATCTGAAATCAATTGGCTCCATTTTGTGGAATGTTGTGAAACAGCAGCTATCGGAAGAGCACTGGGAGTTGCTGGATATGGAATCGTAGACAGCGTTGCTAGCGTAGAAGAAGTACTTGCTACCCATGACAACGATATCACCCCCTCCACAACTACTAGCAGCGCAACTAACGCAGGTATCGCTTTGTTTGCAACAAAAACTCAAATAGCACTTATAGAACAACTAGGATGTGTTGCAGAGATTTTGAAGGAATACGGTGTTCCTGATTTATCTGAACTAACAATCCAGCAGGCATCAGAAATACTTACAAAATATAATCATTAGCAGCCCCCCACAATAAAGAAAGTACGTTACAATATACATAAAACAAAAAAGGAGTTAATACATAAATGTGGAAACCTGGAGATCAGATTCTCGAATTAGGCACAACAGGAAAACATCAGTTCACTGTTTCTTTTGAAACACATTTACTTGTTGCGGAAGCCCGCTATAAAGGAGCTAAGAAAGTACTCGACGAAACCCGTAAACATCTACTTGAAGCAATGAATCAAGCCGGTGTAGACAAAATAGATTCAGAAGCAATGGGAGTCACCATACGGCCAAGCTGTTATCGTGAAAAATTTGATACCACAAAATTTCGCACAGATAACCCGGCCATGTATGACAATTATGTGTCTATGGCAGAAGTGGCTGCAACGGTAGCAATTAAGGTGCACTAATGGATTTCAAGCTCACGGTAAACGGCCATTTTCTGGAATACTTTGATTCAGAACACCTATATCTAGTTGATGGTGTGATAGTTCCATCAATCACACAAATTATTAAATCAGATAACCCTAGCCGCCTCGACGGTATACCGGCAAAAACATTGGCAGCGGCAGCAGCGGCAGGAACACAAGTCCATAACGCTATTGAGCAGTATTGTGTTAATGGGACAGAGAGTGATTTACCGGAAGTCGCTAATTTCAAGTTTTTACGTAGACATTTCAACTTCCAAGTTGAAGGAAACGAGATACCAGTTATCCTTAAAAAGGATGGTAAACCAGTAGCAGCAGGAAGACTGGATCTAGTTTTATCTCGCGACGGTAAAATTGGTGGCGCAGACATTAAACGTGTATCCACTGTAGACCGCTCATATTGCGGACTGCAATTAAACTTGTACCGGATAGCATATCAGCAATGCTACGGTAAATTATGGGAGTTCCTGGCAGTGCTCCAATTGAAAGAACAAACACGAAAATTTGTTGACATTCCAATCGACGAAAACAGGGCGTGGGATGTTGTCGAACAATTTTTAGGTAACAAAAATGATTAGCACATGGATTTTTGAGGGCGCTCCCGGATCCGGGAAAAGAGAACTTGCCAAAGAAGTTGCCCGGTTGACCGGTAAAAAATGTGAAGGCTCTGTCACCTTAAAAACTTTTTCCAAGCACGCAATCATAGAAGGTGTTGACTGGATTGCTTATCGGGCTGCCTCGCTGGCTTTACCAAACAAATTTACTACAATGCCAGAGTCCTTTTTGTGCAACACTATTTGGGGGACACCAATAGCTGGCCTAGCGGTTGTTGTCGAAAATGATGTTAATAAAAAATATGGGGATTTCACAATACCGGATTTGAAAGCCTTAAACGCAGTCTACAGTACTGTGGGAGATATTGCGGAAAGCTTCCATCTTTTCGCTAAAATTGTAAAAGTTAATTCACTTAAAACCGTTGACGGAAAAAGAATGTTCCAACTTGGCGGAATGCAGCCTTGCACAACCTCTACTATGGCGCAAATCTTTGCCAATGAACTACGAAAGAAAGGCTGACATTAAAACATGTCAAACATCAACACTGTCACAGTTTCCGGACGGCTCACGAGCGATCCAGTGGTTAAATTCACCGACAAAACAGCACTACTTATCGCTACTATCGCAGTCAACGAAAGTGTTAAACGCGGCAATGAATGGGAAGAAAAAGCAAACTTCTTTACAGTAAAAAAGTTTGGCAAACAAGTGGAATATCTTTCCAATCACTTGCACAAAGGCACTAAAGTTGTTGTGCAAGGGCGGCTAGCACAAAATAGTTTCAACACCAAAGACGGTGAACGCCGTTCAGTGGTAGATATTGTGGCAGACAATATCGAGTTTGAAAAAAGACAGCCATCCAAAGTTACCCAACTACGTGATCCGTGGGCAGCAAACAACAGTAACAATATCCCACCATACTAGTTGTTTTGTTGCATAGTTCTTTGAATGAACGACTTATATCAGCTGATATCAGCAAAAACGCAAGCCCTGGATTACTCGATAAAACAATTGAGGAAAAACGGGGTGTGCCTTGCTGAAAAAGAACGTGAATACAAGATTTTGTTACGGCAAAAATGCTTGGAATTACGCGCTGGGGGAACACCTGTCGGGTTGATTGAAAAGATTTGTTACGGCATACCAGAAGTCGCTGATAAACGTTTTGAGCGCGACACAGCAGAAGCTGTATATCGTGCAAACTTGGAAGCGATCAACGCTCTAAAACTAGAAATCAGAATTTTAGATTCACAACTAGAACGAGAATGGAGCAACGTTAAATGACGATGAAAATCATAGGGTCAGTTGTACGAAAAATGGATGCAAACGAAAACAGTCTGCACAGCCAGTTGACGGCATACAAACAAGACATTCAAAAAACAATCAACATGGACGATGTGCGATGTATCAGCCTTAAGGATTTTGAGCCAGGCTCGATACTGGTTGGCTACGGTGGAACCACCGTAACATCGCTCGACGATCATAAACGTGTTGAAGTAACGTTAAAAGAATCAAAGCAGGAAATCTACATGGTGTCAGCTGACTGGATGATCCTAGATCTTCCCGATTCACTCGAAGACGAGGAAAGAAAGGAATAACCAGTGGAAGTTATAGAATATATTGCAGCCGCGTTAATTATTTGCATAATGGTAGCTTTAGTTGGTATCGCGTTAGGAAAAATTTGACCACCTCTATTTTGCAGCCAGAAACACAAGAATGCTGGGTTTGTAAAACTACAACAGGATTACATCGACACCACATTTTTTATGGCAAAGGCAGACGCGCACTGTCTGAGCGATACGGCTGCACAGCATGGCTTTGCTGGAAGCACCACAACGGCTCAAAATTTGGTGTGCATTTCGATAAAGCACTAGATCTAGCATTAAAGCAAGCATGTCAGATAGTGCTAATGCAGCGCAGAGGATGGGGTACAGATGACTTTAGACGAATCTTTGGACGGAACTACATCTGAATGGAGTTTGCGCCTCCCGTGGCTACCTGAAGGCTGGAACGAGTACATTCACACTGAACGCGGCAACCGCTATGCGGCTGCAAAAGTCAAAAAAGCTGAAAAAGACGCTATCGCAGCGCTTTGCAGATTCAAAGCCCCGTACAGTGCAGGTTATCCGTGCAAAATAGTGTTTGCCGCATACTTTTCCAGCAAACGTAAAGACTTAGACAACCTACGCTTAAAAGGCATCATTGACGGTTTAGTTGCAGCTGGAATGATAGAAAACGACAATCTGTCTAAAATCCAAGAAATCGTTCTAACCGCAAACTTTAACAAAGAAGAATCCTTGCAAATCACAATCGCACCTTTACCTGGAAAGCACGAAAATGGCAGCAGCAATCAAATTTGTCCCACAATCAATTAGCGTAACATCTTTCGACGATGATCCAGTACGCAAGATAGCTGATGCAGCAAGAACTTGTTACAAGTCGCATCACAAATCCACGCTAGAATCCGATACAAAACTTGTTGCATCACTAATCAAACGCAAGCACGACGCGATGCTAGAGTTTGCGCAAGCAACCGTCACCGTCACCACTTCCAGGGCTATCGCAAACGAAATAGTGCGCCACCGGCATTTCAGTTTCGCCCAAGAATCAACCAGATACTGCAACTACGGTGGTGGAATCTTCAGCTTTATAGACACCTTTACAGACGAAAACCACAGGCAAGAGCTTGAGTTTTTCTGCCAACGAGCAGCAGACACTTACCAGTATTTGGTCAATTCTGGTTGCAGACCAGAAAAAGCCCGTGCAGTGCTCCCAAACTGCCTAGCAACACGTTTAGTCATTGCAGGCAACATAAGGCAGTGGAGACACTTCCTAGCGCTCAGGACAGCGCCTGCCGCGCACCCTGAGATGCGACAACTAGCAGGAGACATCCTGGAAGACTTCAGCCATCGAACACCTGTACTGTTTTCCGATTTGGATTAAAATCCACAATTTCAACAGCACCTACTTTTACTAAATATATCAATGTTTAATTTAGTAGCAGTAGTAGGTTATGTGGAAACAGTGGATAACTGGTGTTTCGCCAGTGTGGGCGCGGGGTGACACCTGTTAACAGCATGTGGGTAGCGTGTGGGAAACGGGGGCAAAAGAAAATTGTCTGCACGGAATCCACATAACAGTTCACAAGATCTAGAGGGTTTTCCACAGTTAACATAAACCTGTCTTTCGGAGGGTGTCGCCCACAACATGCTTACCCACGCTAAACTTACATTTTGCGCACAAAAGCAGAAATCTTGTCGCATCTAGGAGGGTGAAAAAACAAATGATTTGCTTTTATAAAACACATGCAAGAGAGCTTGGGCTACCCGCCGCAATGGTTCTAGGCCAATATCTGAATTGCGGAATGTTGAGTCTGCTTATAGAAGCTGGGGCTACCGTTAATGGTAAAAACTATGCTGAAATCTCAATCGACGAACTACAGGAATGGTTTGAAGGGATCCTTGCAAAAGATGAAATCATCAATGGGCACAAAATTCTTGCTAAAGCAGAAATTTTAGAAGTGATGTTTGGCAAAGATGCGATGTTGGTCAGGTGGCCAGATAGCATCGCAGAAAATTCGAGCCGGTCTCTGTAGAAAAAACAATACAAAAAACCTTTGTTCGCCTTTCAAAAGAGACCGACTCAAAACCGTCAGCACAAAAAACGCTGCCTGGTTGGCTTCAAGCCAGCCTCTTTTGAAAATCTAGAAAGGACTTATCGGAAGAATGATAAGCGATAACCAGTTTAGCATAATCAAACGCTGGATGATCACAGAATGTGGCCTTACTGGACACGATTTGCTCATATATGCGCTGATCTACGGCTTCTCGAAGGGGTCACGCAAAACATACTACGGCACAACAGAGACTATTGCGCAGTGGGTAGGTTGCAGCACAAGCACAGCAGAGCGGGCAATAAGTAAACTCAAAGCAGACAAACTGATCACAACAAAGCGTGTTCGCTTGAAACACTCAGGAGCCGTTGGAACCGCCTATAAGGCAGATTTAGCGCGGGTGCTCAAATACGATTTTGAGGTTTTCGCCACATCAAACTTGCAACAAATCGAACGACTAAAGCAGTCACAACCAACCAAGCAGACCGTCAAAATGACGGAAACAGTCAAAATGACGGAAACAGCCCGCGACACCAAGTCCCTCAATTTGATGGAGTCAAAACATGGCGTTTCCGTCAATTTGACGGACTCTATATATAAGGAAACTACAGATTGTTTAATAACTACAGATGAGATTTACGCGCACGAGCGCGCACGCGAGCGCAACACCAACACGCCAGACTCGCTGCCGCTCGCTGCCGATATTGAGTTGCCTTCTCCCAATGAAGGTGCAACCGATCCTGTTGCCTGTGAAACAGAAACACAACCTACTGAGAGCAAACAAAACAAAATAACCCCAAAACGGGCAAAAAAAGCCCCTCTGACGCAAGAACAAGTCAAACAGGCATGTGACCTTGCGGGCATCCACGAAAGCGTCTTAGAGAGCGTTCTAGGCTTTGTGACGTATCGACGAGAGAAAAACAAGCCTTTAACGCCAAGAGCACTCACTCTGTTACTGAACAAATTGGCCAAAATCAGCAGCAACCCGCAAGTACAAGTAGAAGCGCTAGAAGAATCAATCATTAGAGGTTGGGATGGAGTATTCCCTCCAAAACCACAATGGCAGCAAACACAACACAAGCAGCCTCACACGCTACGCAGGCAAGAACAAGACCTGGAGCCACCGACCCCAAGCCAGCTAGAAATGGAAGTCTTTCGACAATATGGAATCTCAAACTGGACACTTTTCCATGTGCAAAAATTTGTGCGTAAAGACGAGACATTAGCAGAGGCAGAATGCAAATGTGTCACCTGTTTGAAAGATAGCCGCTAATGCCAAACAACACTCCACCACATAACCTTGAGGCTGAAAAGCAAGTCCTTGGAATACTTTTAGGCAACAACAAAAATCTTGCAAAAATATCCAGCATTCTTGCACCAGAAGACTTTTACGAGCCGTTACATGAGCACATCTACAAAGCAATAACAGATTTAGTCCAAGCAGATAAAGCAGCAGATCCAATCACCGTCTTCCAGTATCTACGAGATAAAGGAATATCCAAAAGGGAAGACCATGCAGCCTATCTGATCGAACTATATACTGACGTAATTATTTCAGCAGATCTTGAAACTCACGCCACAATAGTTGCTGAACAAGCTACACGTAGAAACATACTTGCTGCCGCCAGCCAGACAGCGCAAATCGTTATGCAGTTTTCCGGGGAGATCCCCGAACTTTCCGAAAAAGTGCAAGAAATAATCTTTGCATCAATAAAAAACAAAAACACAACAAAACTAGAATTTATAAAAGAACAATTCCCGGACTACCTAAACAACCTGGAAAGTCGTGCTGAAAACAAAAACGCAAAGGGCATACTTTCTGGAATACAAGAGCTGGACGAAATCACAGGCGGATTTCAGCCAGGCCAAATGATTATTATCGCTGCCAGGCCTGGAGTCGGAAAAACAACACTAGCTCTAAACATTTTACGCAATGCCACTATCAGGCAAAGCAAGCCAGCATGTTTCTTTTCACTGGAAATGGCGCGAGAAGAAATCTTTGACAAAATAATTTCAGCAGAATGCAACATACCATTACATGCGCTTAAAACTGGAACCCTAACAAATCAACAATGGGAAATCATCGCACAAAACACAGACAACATTATGCAAGCACCACTAGTAGTGGATGATTCGACAGAAACATCAGCACTATCCATGGCTACAAAATCACGAGAAATGGCCATAAAAGAAGGACTAGCGCTAATAGCCATAGACTACTTGCAACTAATGTCTTCGGGGCAGAAAGTAGAATCCAGGCAACTAGAAGTGGCTGAATTTTCCAGGAAGATCAAACTACTTGCGAAAGAACTGCAAGTACCAATTATCGCGCTATCACAACTCAACCGTGCAGCAGAATCCAGGGCAAGTAAACGCCCTGCAATATCTGACCTACGTGAATCCGGTGCGCTGGAACAAGATGCAGACATGGTACTGCTGTTACACAGAGAAGACTTGTACGATACTCAAAACGTGCGTAGGGGAGAAGCAGACCTGATCATCGCTAAACACCGCAACGGCCCTACAACATCAATTCCGCTAGCATTTCAAGGCCACTATTCAAAATTCACAGAGATGAACAAAATAGGGCTTAGCTAGCGCCGCTTGAACAAAAATAAAACAACCTATACACTAGGTCATGCCCCCACTCCTCCTCCCTTAAAAAAAGAAGCAAAAATAGTTTTAGTCAAAAGCAGACCCCCCTTAAGCCTTTTGCTAGAACACAAAAATAAAGAGGCCCACCAGCAATGGCTACGATACAGATACAAGCAACTAACCAGCAACAAACAGAAGACAACTGGAGCAACGAACTTAGAATAGCCGTAGAGTCACTCATAGAGAATGTCAATCGGTACAAAGAAATCCACGAAGGAATGTAAGCATTCAATCTTCATAGACAAGAAAAGTAGCCATCCAGTAATAACACTGGTGGCTACTTTTCTTCCATCCTAACTTGAGCCGCCGTTCTCCGCAATGTCACGACGAACCAGCTTGCGCAAGAAATCAACTTTATTCTCTTGCAAATCAAGCCAGGCAATCACATCCGCATCTTTTTCTTTGTTAAGACTAAAGGCTATCTGACGGATAATCCTGTCCTGGTAGCGTCTGGTACACGCACGACGCACTGCACGCTTATGTTCCATCTCCTTTACAAGGTTGCTTTTCCTCCCCATTATCCTCCTCTTTTTCCATAGACTCTAAACAATCCTCACAAAGAATCCGCATTAGCCCGCCAGTACTCTTTTCAGTGAGTTCCACCACATAGCTGCTGGTTTCATCCCCGCACACCGCACAAATTTGCTCACTCAGGTCAGCGCCTATAGTCGCGGCAGCTGTTTCTAAAAGTTTGCACCTGTAAGGGGCGTCGCCACAAAATTTGCACTCAGACATCACTTATCTACGCCCTTGTTTTTCTTCGCCCGCGCTGTCTCTGCTTCCAATATCTCCCACAGCTTTGAAATCTGTATGGGAGAAAGCATGTGATAAAGCTCATACGCTAGCTCTCCTAAACTATCTCGCAGTTTAGAGTCTTGCATGATTTGCGGGAAATCTTTTTTCATCAGCATCAAAGCTAATTGGCCAGCCTCGTATTGAGTTTCAGAAAGATCTGTAATATCATCAGCGCAGAATGCGTCTTGTAGAATCTCCAAGAAGTGTTTCGTTGCAGACATGTTGTTAATCTCCTTTTGTTTGAAATCTTGTAAAAACTTGCGCCTACTTTGGGCACGGGCGTTCATTCAAAGGGAACAGCCAATAACCGTTTTTCATGCGATCAATGAAAATGTTGATCAAGGTTGTTATTTGCTCATTACTGAGGTAGTCCGCAAAACCACCAGTGAGACACATCCAGGTATCGTACAGCTCGTCATTGTTTAGGATGTCACAAAAACATCTTCCAGGTAACATCAGCAACGCTAACTCCGCTGCACTTTTTTCATAATCGCGGATGTTATCGGTCGAGTCGTGCTCGAAGAGTTTTACCAGCTCGAAGTCGAAGGTTTTTGAGTGCGACATGTTCAATCTCCTTTGTGTCAGGTTTGCCTTGTATTTACTATCATAGCATACACGATTGAGGGTTGTCAACAGTGACGTAAAAGCCTCACCTTTTCATTTTTAGGCAGTCGCTGCAAAGCGCCACAATGGTGGGTTTCCGGGTAGAGCTATCTAATCTAAGACGACAATCTTTGGTGTCTTTGCCGCAATTATTACAAGTAAGTGTGTAGACTCTACCTTTCATCAAGTCTGCTGTCGCTATAATCTGCGCTATCCCTCCATTGAATAGCCCTAGACCGTATGCCATAAAGCATTCTGGAGTCATCCACTCGCTAGCTTCCTGAAGCCTTTCGATTATCCATTCTTTGTCGTGCATTGCCTTTTTTGCCTCTCTCGAAATAGGTGCAACCGTTTTTGCTCCATCTTAACAAGCTATGATACACCGAAGTAACTGATTTTTCCAGCCAATTTTTCTGGTGGCAAACACAAAAAAATACCTCATTTGAAATTTATTATTGGTATAATCAAATACAAAAGAGCCGATAAAACGGCACGGAAAAAAATAAAGAGAAAGAGGAGAAATGCGATATCTATTACCGGATAAAATCTATCAAGTCTTGAAGTGGTTAGGTTTGGTGTGTTGTCCGACTTTAGCGGTGTTCTACAGCACGTGTGCACCCTTGTGGGATTGGCCAGCTCCAGCAGCAACCACAACAACTATTAACGCCATCGGGGTAGTGATCGGTGCGCTAATCGGCGTCAGCCAAGCAACCACACTGTTGGATGAAACATCTAACATGGAAGGGGATTAAGATATGAAGCGCGCTTATATATGTATGCCAATGCGGGGCAGGCAGCAAAATATAATTGAGGAAGAAATCGATAAAGCGCTTAATTTGATGTTTTTTTGCACAAAGAAAAAATATGTTCAAATAAATTATAATCCAGACTTTGCAAACATGCGCCCGCTGGTGGCTCTAGGTGAGTCAATTAAAAGCATGGATCAAGCTGATGTAGTGCTAGTTTTTGACGGATACGATGACTCTTCAGGATGTATTGTCGAGATTGAGGCGGCGGAACGTTATAAGAAACCTATCGTGTATGTGAAAGATTTACAGGCAGCGCTGGAGGATACCAGAGAATACTAGAGGATGGGGGAAGCAAAATGAGAGGGATAGACGTTTCCCACTGGAATGGTACACCCTTTAATTCAGTTACAGAACAGGCGTACAGGGAAGCGGATTTTGTCATAACCAAAGCCACACAAGGAACAGCGTACAAAGATACGGCTTTGGCTACAAACGCTAGAAAGGCTTTGAAAGACGGCAAATTACTGGGTTTCTACCATTACGCGACGGGCGGTGATCCAGCCAAGGAGGCAGATTTTTTCCTGGCAGCGGTGGCCCCCTGGAAAGGCCAAGCAGTATTGGCTTTAGACTGGGAGCAAGGACAAAACAAGGCGTGGGGAAACACCAGCTGGTGTAAACAATTTGCGGATCGTGTAAAACAAAAGTGGGGTATCAACCCGCTAATCTATGTGCAAGCGTCAGCAGTCAAACAGGCTGCATCTTGTGCCACGACATGCAAACTTTGGATTGCAGGATATCCGCAAAACGCTAACAGTTGGAGTGTTCCAGCGTTCAAATATAGTTGCGCACCGTGGAAGGATTACGCCATCTGGCAATACACTTCCGGGGGCGGCAAAATTGACAGGAATACTTGCAAACTGTCTAAGGCACAGTGGCGGGAACTGGCCACACCTGCCACGGCGGCTCAAAAGCAGGCGAAAAAAACGGTACAAGAGCTGGTGCAAGAGGTGCTTGCTGGAAAATGGGGTGACTACCCGCAACGCCGCCAAAGACTTTTAGCGGCAGGCTACCCGGCCACAGAGGTACAGCAGGCTGTCAACGCTTTGAAGAGCAAGGGCACGGTTAAGGTTGGTGTGGCAGTTAAGGTTAAGCAGGGCGCACCGGTTTGGGGAACCAGGACACTGTTTAGCAAGCATGTGTACCGCACAACTTACCGCGTATACCAGTTGACTGGTAATCGTGCAGTGATTTGTGACAATAACACGATTATTGGTGCAGTTGACGTCAAGTATCTAGTGGTGGTGTAGGTGCGCATTTTTTCCAGCAGCTGAAAGGTTACAGCTAGCACATTCTGGCCCCATAATTTTGGTGCGGTCGGTGTCATGGTGGCCAATGTGCATTTTTCCAGCCGGTATCGGGTTTCCACACCTCCAGCAGGTGTGCCTGGTTTGTTTGCGCATCCGCTGATAGTATTGGTCAAAACTCATCACACCTAAAGGTGTTTGGTGTTTTGTGGATCCGTACCCGCGTTGTGTTTTAGTGCCGCGCATCCGGTCTTGGTCGCGCCAACAATTTGCACATAATCCTTTGCGTGTTTGCCCGATTTCGTGACAGACCCTGCATGTGCGGTTTTGGTTCACCACTAGTTTTTGCTGGGGATCTGCTTGTGCTTCGCGTTCATGATTTGCTTCCTTTCACCGTTTTTTTGCCCCTCCCCCCATTGCAAGGGGAAGGAGCTGGAGTTTGAATTTTAGCGCTGACATCTAGGCTACCAGCTGGCAGTCTAAGCCTCTTTCGCGCAAGTTGGTAAGTATTTCCTGTTCCTGGTACTCCCTGTCAGT
>Ga0326511_10001557_pt1 | contig 18940 bp, 39 predicted proteins | sample 0_2496_0518_D_FD_203701 | JGI IMG/M metagenome (GOLD analysis project Ga0326511, IMG submission 203701) | Bovine rumen microbial communities from UC Davis, California, United States - 0_2496_0518 | ecosystem: Host-associated > Mammals > Digestive system > Stomach > Rumen | place: USA... | reverse complement strand
GTTCTGTATCATTTACTGATGTAAGTGTTTATTCTGTAACAGGTGATACTTTTGGTGCAGGCGACTTAAACGCTACTAACACAGAAGTTAATAGAGTAGCTAATGAGGTAAGCAAGTTAGAAACACAAAATACTTTATCATTAGCACCTGGTAGTTGGAGTAGTTCAGCACCATATACACAGACAGTAAATCTTGCAAGAATTACATCTAGTGATAAGCCTATTATTTCAATGGGTACACCAAGCACAATTTCAAGTGCTAATTACAAAGCTATGAAAAAGGCTTATGGCTACATTGATAGAGTTGTTAGCAATAATGGAAGTCTTACATTTTATTGCTATAACAAGAAGCCTACTGTTCAGATAAAAGTATTAGTGAAAGGAGTATGATATGGCTGAATGTATGTTAATGCAAGGCGGTGGTGGCATAAAAAGTGATGATGTTACTGCGGTAGCAAGTGATGTTAGATTAGGTAAAACATATCTAGGTTCAGATAGTGATGATGATATTAAAACAGGAACTTTAAAATTAAAAAGAATGTTAGTTGGTACATGGGATAGACGGTGGGGCAACTCAGGTCAAGATTTTGCTGATTATGTTCAGTATTTTGATTGTACTAGCGTACCAGATTATAGAAATAAAACAGCTAATGATTTTAGTATTGAATTTACTTATGTGAACATAAGTGCTAATCAGAAGGGAGAAGGAATTAATTACACACCTACCAAAACATATAACGCTTCAACAGGACAACTAGGTGTAAGTGGATTATTAAGTAAAGGTCATGATGGATGGTACGGAATGAGTGCTTCAAAAGGTAATGTATATGCTTACTATATTTAAGAGGATAAATTATGTGGAGAGAACCTAAAACAGATTGGGATAATGAAGATTATTTTAATACAGAAGATTACACAAGAATAAAAGATAATCTTTTAGTATTAGGAGATTTTTTTCCAAATGCAGAATTAGTTAATATGGGGAGTGATAAAGCTAAAGGTGCTACACTTAACAATGCAGAATTAACTAAATTTGCTACTAATCTAAAGATATTAAATGATGCAAGTTATAACTTCTTGGATATTATATCAAAACAATATAATGGAAATGTTGTTGCACCTAATTTCAATGAGTTTAACTATCTTGAAAGTAAAATAGAAAAATTATATATAACCACAATTATTAGAAATCAAAATATACCTAGATTAGCCATTACTCTAGGTGGAAACAATAAAATCAAATGTTAGGAGGGTATTATGGCTGACTTAAAAACAGATTATAAAGATGATGTACTTGATACAACACAAAACACCAAAAGAAAATATCAAATGATTGATAATGGGGATGGAACTGTATCATTTGAAGATGTTACAGAATACTTACAACAGGGTGACAATTTTGGTGCTGATGATATTAACGATACTAATGAGGAAGTCAATATTATAAATGATAAATTAACTATACAATCTTATACACCAACAACAAGTAATCTTAATTTAGCACAAAGTATTGATGATTATATAGCTAATGCTTCAATGAGTGATGGAGAAAGTAGACAAGTCTATATTACTACTACAACACTAACAAGTCCTCGTTCATACTTTATTAATATAAGTAAATATAACTCAATATATACAGGTATTGCACTTAGAGCTGGTAACCCAATAGATAGATATATAATAGATAAAGTAACAACTGGTTCTACATATTTAACCAGTTTAACACCTAATGGTGGTATCTTAAAACTAGTAAGACCTGCAACTGGAGTTACATTCAAATCAGCACTCCAACAAATTTATGCAGTATATAGTGCATTGATGGACATAGAGAAACTTAATTGTAAACTTAGATACGGTAACACATTTTGTGACTTATATTACATGACATCAGAACAAGGAAACTTCTCAGCAACGTATTGTGCAGAAGGTTCAGCATCATTAATTAATTTTACATTCAATTTAGCAACACCTTATGCTTACAAGTTAGTAGGTTCGACTAAAACCAATTTAACTGATACTACATTAGATTATAATTTAATGCTATATAATTTTGAAAAAATACAATCATAACCTAGTTAAATAAAAATTTAATTGGAATGGAGAGGTCTTGCCATAGTAGACGATACAGAAATTAGAGGTCACTGCTATAAGTGTGACAAATAAAAATTTAATCTTGCAAACATATTGCTAGTATGCTAATATGAAATTGACCTTTTTACTGATATTTTTTATTAGAGCCAAAAGAGAGGGTGTTGTCGAAATGATAGCACCTTCTTTTTTTGTGCTTGAATACCAAGGATAGGTGTGGTAATATGAAATTGCCTTTTACAGTTGTTTTGTTTTAGACAAACATAACTTGTAACCCCAATCAATGTGAGAGAGCCATTACTTCGGTAGTGGCTTTTTCTTTTTGCAATTTTTTATAAAATATTATAAAAAAGTGTTGCATAATATAAAACAATGTGATAATATTAAGACAGTTCAAAGAACGGAGGTAAAAAATATGAAGGTATATGGAAAATGGTTAGTAAAGGCATACGGAGATAATATCAAAGTACAGGGTGGTGTTGTTGGTAGTTTTATGACAAAGAAAGAAGCAATCAATTCACTTGATGCACTTATGACACCATTAAATGATGGTACATGGAAATCAGCAGATAGCAAGGCAATATTCAAAATTGAAAAAAACACAAAGGAATATAGATAGGAAGGAGGTGTAACACATGAGTGATTTAATCAAAGCAATTCGCAGATACAGAATTGAGCATGGGGTAAGCATGATGGACTTATCCAAGATGTGTGGGGTATCGTACCCAACTATTCAGCGTATTTGTGCAGGTAAGAGCAAGGCTAACTGTCTTACCGAAGGAAAGATTAGAAAGGTGGTAGGTGAGGATGATTAGTAAAATTGGAGTTTGTATCTTTGTAATTGGCATGGCGAGTTGCGATAGTGAATGGTGGTGGTTTCCACTTACCATGATGCTCATAGGGGTAGGACTAACTTGGTTAGGAGAACATAGGCAGAATGGTTAAGTTATTGCTTATACTGTTACTTGTGGCATACAGACCACATGAAGAACAGTTTGTGCCAAGTGTGGAAGAATACATTAGTCCACATGAATGGCAACCACAAGAAATTAAACTGACATACTATATATGGACAGGTAACAAAACAGCTAGTGGTGTTTATCCTAAAATTGGAATGTGTGCATCAAACAGAGAACATCTTGGTGATGTGGCTGTTATATATAATCAAGACAAAGAATGTATAGGAATGTTTGAATGTACTGACATTGGCGGTACAGAAGGACTAAAAAAAGGATTTGTTATTGATATATATGCACATGATATGGAAACAGTTTACCAATTTGCAGAAGATTATGGAACATCTGGATATGTTTTATGGGTGGAGGTAGAAGAATGATAGTATACAGAGATATTGAAGGCTATGAGGGTAAATATCAAGTTTCAAACACAGGTGTAGTTATAGCACTTAATTTTCACAATCAAAAATATTCTAAAGTTCTTCACCAAGATTTTGATAATTACACAGATGGTTACAAAAGAGTTACTTTATATCTTAATGGGAAACGTAAAAGATATTCTGTTCATAGACTTGTGACAAATGCTTTTATACCTAACCCATTAAACAAACCTTGTGTAAACCATAAAGATAGCAATAGGACAAATAACAATGTTGATAATCTTGAATGGTGTACCAAAAAAGAAAATTCAGAACACGCTGTTAAATATGGAATTTTTGGAAAGAAATTTTCAAAAAAGGTTAAAGTGGTTGAAACAGGTATTATTTATCCAAGCATATCTGAATGTGCCAGGGTATTAGGCTGTTGTCATACAAACATAACAGCTTGTTTAAAAGGCAAAACCAAAAGTGTTAAAGGTTTTCATTTTGAAAGTATTGGATAGGAAGGAGGTAGGAAAGTGAAATGCAATGGTGATTGTGAAAATTGCGTGTATGACGATTGTATAGCGAGTACAAAAGAAATTTTGGAAATGGAAAAATACGATAAAAAAGGACGTTATACAGGTCTTGGCAATTATGACGAACTAACAACAGACCAAAAATATTATGTCAGAAATCGTGAAAAATACATTGCCAGAGCAAAGATGTATTATGCTGATAACAAGGAAAAGCGTAGGGAATACAACCGCTTGTATTATCAGAAGCATAAGAAAGAATTTGTTGCTAGAGCAATCCAATGGCAGAAAGATAACGTGGAAGTAAAACGTGAATATGACAAAGAAAGAAAGAGGAAAGTTTATGAAGCTAAAAAGAATGGAACTAAAACAGTTTAAGGGTATCACAGAGAAGGTTATCAACTTCTTTGATTACACAATTATCAAGGGGCAGAATGGTTCTGGAAAGACAACCATTGCTGATGCTTATTTTTGGGCATTAACCAACAAGGACTATGCCTTAAATGATAACCCTAACATTAGACCTATCAACCTTGATGTAGATGCTAGTATGCCTAGTGTTACACTTGTGTTTGATGTAAATGGTACTGAAATAACTTACACCAAGTCACAGAAAGCCAAGGTTAGTGGTGACAAGGTATCACTTATCAACGCTTATGAAATCAACTCTGTTCCAAAGACAGAACGTGATGCAAGGGAGTATCTTGCAGACAAGGGTATTGACCTTGATAAGCTACTTATTTTGTCACATCCAGATGTATTCGTTAAGGACATTAACGAGAAGAAGATAAGAGAGGATAGACGAAATATCCTGTTTGGTATGGTCAGTGAAATATCTGACCTTGATATTGCCAAGAAGATAGGTGCTGATGATGTGGCTAAACTTCTTGAAAACTACACTAAAGAAGAAATCGAAGCCATGCAGAACGCTACTATTAGGAAATGCAAGGAAGAATATGGCAAGGATGGTGAGATAATTGATGCGGCTATTGTGGCAAAGGAACAGGCTAAAATTGAGGTTGATATACAGGCACTTACTGCTGAACGTGACAACCTTAAATCAAAACTTGCTGATTGTGAGGATAAGCAGAAGAATGTTGAGAAGGCATTTGAGGAAGTCCGTAGCAAGAAAGCAAAGGTGGCTGAATTAAAGCAGAAGATAGATGAAATCAATTCAGCTATGGTTGCTGAACATAACGCTAGACTTACCGAGTTTAAGGTACAGAAAGCTAACCTTGAAAATGAGTTAGAACTTGCCAAGAATGAGGTTTTAATTGCTAGTAAGAAGATTGCCAATACTGAACTGCTCAATAAGTCTTGCAAGGAAACCATTGATAAGGCTAGAAACGATTACACAACCGAGAAAGCAAAGGTGTATGAAGGTTCTGAACATTGTCCTGCTTGTGGTAGAAAATATCCAGAAGATAAGATTGAAAAGGCAAAGCTGATTTGGGATGAAGAACACAACAGAAAACTTAATGCTATTATCAGCATAGGTAATAATGCCAAGGCTGACATTGAAAACAACAACAACACAATAGATGCACTTAAATCAACCATTGAAGCCAAGCAGAAAGACATTGAGAAGTTACAGGGTTGCATTGAGGAATTACAGACAACCATTGATGGTGTTAAGGATTTTGAGATACCAGAAACAGACGAAATCAAGGCAATTAAGGCTGAAATAGCTAAAATTGAAGCAACTATCCCTAAAGAGGATGCTGTAACAGATGATTTACAGGCTGAACGTAAAGAAATACAGGCTAAACTTGATGAAATCACAAAGGAAATGGCTAAAACTGACCTTAACGCTAGAATTGACGAGCAGATTAAGGAGTTACAGGATAAGAAGATAGACCTTGCACAGAGTAAGGCTAATGCTGAAAAAATCCTTAATCAGTTATCACAGGTGCAGATGCAGAAGAATAACATGGCACAGGATAGCGTTAATTCGCATTTTGAGTTGGTTAAGTTTAAGCTGTTTGATGTACAGAAGAATGGTGAGGTTAAAGATGCTTGTATTCCAACTATTGATGGTAAGGCATTTGTGGATTGTAACACAGCACTTCGCACACTTGCTGAAATAGACATTATCAAAGGTTTGCAGAAGTATTACAACGTGGTTTATCCTACATTCTTGGATGAAGCTGAACACCTTACAGCAAACACTATGGAAAGAATGAAACTTGAAACACAGTTCATATTCATGGCTTGTTCAGAAGAAAAAGAGCTTGTTGTAAGTGAGTTTTAGTCCGATTTATAGGACACTACATTAAATATCATGTAATAGTCATAAGGAGGTAAAAATAATGGCTGATACAAAGAAGAAAGAAGAAATCGTGGCACAGGGGAACGCTAATGCAAAGTTGGTTGTCAACAATGCGTTTGTGGATGGTCTTGTGGCACAGTTGTCAGAAAAGGAAAAGTTTGGTCTTACATTTCCTAAAGATTACAACTACTCTAATGAGTTAATGGGTGCTTATCTTATCCTTAAAGAAACACAGGATAAGGACGGACAGAGCGTATTACAGACCTGCTCACAGACAAGTATTGCTAACACACTTATGGATATGGTTACAATGGGTGTTTCAATGCAGAAAAAGCAGTGCTATCCTGTTGCTTACAAGGGTAAGTTACAGTGCCAGATGTCAGTTTATGGCAACACTTGTATTGCTAGAAGATATGGTCTTGAAAACATATCAGCGGTATGTATCTATGAGGGTGACGATTTTGAATATCATATTGAGGATGCAGAAATTGTTATTGACAAGCATAAGCAGGACTTTATGAACATTGACAATGACAAGATTGTTGGTGCTTACGCTATTGCTAAAATGGCTGATGGTACAAAGCACGTTGAACTTATGAATATGAATATGATTAAGAAATCCTGGTCACAGGGATTTGGCTACAAAGAGGGTAGCGGTGTACATGAGAAGTTCAAAGACCAGATGGCTATGAAAACAGTTAAAAACAGATGCTTAAAGTACATCATAAGAACATTTGGTACACAGGCTGTTTCAGATTACATGGATAAGGCAGAAGAATTTGAAACCGAAGATGTTGTGGCAGGTAGTGTTGATTATGATGTAGAACAGAACATGGCAAGTGAGGACTTTATGCCAGAGCCTACACCAAATGTTGAAAAGGTTGAAGCCGAAGTTGTGAATGATGTTGAGATACCAGACTTTATGAAAGCTGATTAACTATGATGGTCTTAAAAGTGTTAGGAAGTGGAAGTAGTGGTAATTGCTACATTCTCGAAAATGAAAATGAAGCCTTGATACTTGATGCAGGTGTTCCTGTTATTGAAGTCAAAAAAGCACTTGATTTTAATATCAAGAAAATCGTGGGGGTTTGCGTGACACATTGTCACAAAGACCATGACGGATATAGCAAGGACTTTGAGAAAATGGGAATACCTGTATATAGACCATTCGTATCAAAAACGTGTCCTAAACGGATTGAAAACAGCTCATTTTCGGTTCAGCCTTTTGATTGCATACATGATGTAGAATGTTATGGGTTTCATGTGAAACATAACGATATAGGAACGCTTGTATATGCCACAGATACCGAGTATATCAAATATAGATTTAAGGGTATTAACCATTATCTGATTGAAGCAAACTATTCAATGGACTATGTTGATAAGAGCAAGGCAAATTATGAACATACCTTGCGAGGACACCAAAGCATTGACACCTGTTTGAAATATCTGGAGAAATGCCAAGATGAAAAACTAGAAAACGTCATTTTGTGCCATTTAAGCGATAGTAACGCTAGATACGATAATTTTATCAACAGAGTAAAAGAAGTTTGTTCTTGCCCTTGTTTTGTGGCTAAAAAGGGCATTGTAGTTAATTTATCATTGATACCATTTTAGGGGAGGTAGGAAAATGGACAAAATAACACCTGTAAACAGAAACAAGTTTTATGTAGCTATCAAGAAAGCCTATAAGCGTAAAAAGAACATGACAGCTAGAGAGTGTGCCGAGAAAATTTACAACATGGGTATGATTGAATTTCCTAGTCGCTCATTTGTGCATCCTCGCATAACTGAAATGTTAGATATGGGCATCCTTGAAGAAAATGGCAGAAAGATAGATAATAAAACACATAAATTAGTAACCATATACAGATTAAAGGAGGAATAAGATGGGTAAAATACCATTCACACCAAGATGTAAAAGATGTGGCAAGAAATATGCTTTGCCGACTTCTTCTGATGGCTTACCTAACATGATAGGTTTTCAGTTGGATGATGGCAGAACAATTAACCTTTGCAGAAAATGTATAATAACATTAGGTGAGTTGAACGATGCAAAGGACGAAGCAAGTCTGGATAAGTTTTTTGAGGAAATTGGAGTAGATAAAAAGGAGAAATAAGTATGAATAACGTAACAATTAGAGGTCGCTTATGTGCAGAACCAGAGATTAGATACAGCAATGGTGGAAATCCATTAGCTATTTCAAATGTTAATATTGCTGTAAACAGAAAAAAGAAAGATGATGGTGCAGATTTCATTCCTGTAACAGCGTTTGGTAAGGTAGCTGAATTATTTGAAAAGTATTTACACAAGGGAAGTGATGTTATTGTTATCGGTCATATCAATACAGGCAATTACACCAACAAGGAAGGCAAAAAGGTTTATACTTGGAATGTAGTGGCAGATAGTATTGAGTTTTGTGGTAGCAAAGCTGATAATACAAGTAATTCTAATGATGCACCTAATGATAGTTTTATGAACCTTCCAGATAACATAGATGAAATTGTGCCATTTAATTAGGAGGTAGCCTATGGTTGATAAGTTAGATGATATAACAATAAAAAAGATGTTTCTAGCTACTGCTAATAGCATTGAGTTGTTAGACAAGATGGTTATAAAACTTGAAAACAGGGTTGCAACACTTGAACATAAAATAGCAACGCTTGAAAAGTCAGATGATGGAAAGTAGGGGGTATTATGATACTTATTGAAGATAAGGCACAGCAGGACAAGAAACATATCATTAAAAATGATTATTGGCGGCTGAATGGCATTGAAGTTAAGAGATACCCACTTCCTATTGGCGATTATGTTATTGTTAATGAAAAGATTGCTGATGTTATCAAACGTAAATCTGAACGCAATGTTGATATTAAGAAAATGGACTTCATAGGTACTTACAGTGTTTGTGTTGACACCAAGAAAGATATACAGGAGCTTATACAGGATGTATGTACTAAAGACCATGCAAGGTTTAGGGATGAATGTATTTTAGCACAAAACACAGGTATTAAGCTGTATGTGCTTGTTGAGGATAATGGCGGTTTTTGTGACCGAAAATGCACTATTTACAACAAACCTGTTACTTGCATCAATGACCTATTTAGGTGGAAGAACCCTAGAGCATTTATTTGGCAGGGTGGTAAACAGAAATATCCTAGATGTACCAAAGGTGAACAATTAGCAAAGGCTTGTATCACTATGGAACGTGAGTATGGTGTATCTTTTATGTTTTGTACTAAAGCCGAAGCAGGTGCTAAAGTTCTTGCATTACTTGGAGTATAACCATGAAAGAAGAACCAAGATTAAAACGAAACCAATATTGTCTACATTGTATTCACATTTTCAAGTGCAAGGGTGCTATTGACCCTAAAATGTGTGTGAATTTTGAAGAACGGAAGGAAGATAAAGATGGCAAAACCAAAAGAACCTAATTATCTGGAAAGCAGATACAAACCTAATGAACTTGATTTATGGGCGAGTAAATGCCACAGATTGCATATTTCCTATGGGCAGTTACAGGCACAGGAAACAAGCGAACTGTTAAGGCATGACGAAAGAGTTAAAAAACGTATTGCAGAACAGATGATATGATGTTATAATCATTTGTAGTTGGTTGATATTGAGGGTGTCAACTAATGATAACTACATATTGACCAACTTATAAGACCTTCCAAGTGGTTGCCCTCAACAACCTACTTGGAGGGTTTTTTAATACTTAATTTGGAGTTGATGTTATGCAAGGCTATATAAAAATACACAGGAAAATACAAGATTGTTGGTTATGGCAAGACAAATTTAGCAAAGGACAAGCATGGATAGATTTGTTATTAAGAGCCAACCACAAAGATAACAAAATATGTATAAATGGGGAACTAATTAACATTCCTAGAGGAACATTTTTTACAAGTATTGAGAAATTAAAAGAAGCATGGAAGTGGGATAGAAAAACAGTTATGTCATTCTTAACACTTCTTGAAAATGATAATATGATAGTCCAAGAACGGACACCTAAAGGGACAACGCTAACCATTGTAAATTATGAGGTTTACCAAGATAATAGTTTTTCATTGGACACCCAAACGGACAACACAATGGACAGGGGTATGGACAACAGAACGGACAACAGAACGGACAACAGAACGGACATCAAAACGGACACAAACAATAATGATAATAATGATAAGAATGAAAAGAATGATAAGAATGATAAGAATGATAAAGAATATATAAAGGGCGAGTCCAAAAAATGTTATGGGCAGTTCAAGAAAGTTCGTTTGACAGATAAGGAACTTGAAAACCTTTATAAAGATTATGGACAGGAACTAACTAATAAAGCTATTGATTATTTTGATAACTATATTGCTGAAAAAGGTTATAAATCAAAGTCACACTATTTGACTATGAGAAGATGGGTATTTGATGCGGTTAGCAAAAAGAATTATAGCAACACATACAATAACACCAATATTGTTAAACAGGAGGAAGAAAAGAAAGATGAAAACGGAATACCAGAAGATATTAGCAGACGGATTGCACAACTTAAAAAACAAGGGTACACAGATGAACAACTCAAACTTGTCGCAGACTTCAAACCATACTTGTCCTAAATGCAAAGATGCAGGACGATATTGGATAACAGACGAGCAAGGCATTGAGTATGTCAAGAATTGCGAATGTGGGTTAAGACAAAGACAGATAATGCAGAATAGACTTAAATTTGCAAACATACCAGAAATGTATAAAACAGTTAGTTTTGACAATTACAAGACGGATATGTTTGATAATGCCGAAGATAATGAGAAATCTAAAAATGCCTTGGATATAGTTAAAAAGTATTTTGATGATTTTGAAAACCTAAAAGAACAGGGTAGGGGTTTATATCTATTTTCCACTTGTAAAGGTTCTGGAAAAACAAGACTTGCATTAAGTTTAGCAAATGAGTTGATATACAAGAAAAATGTCATTGTTAAGTTTGCCACAAGTTTACAGATTATCAATGAGATTAAGGCTACATTCAAGGAAAATGAATATCAAATGACCGAAAAGAAGTTGATGGAACAGCTTGTATCTGCCGAAGTGCTGATTATTGATGATTTTGGAACTGAAAGAAGTACAGGTTTTGTGCAAGAAAAGTTTTATGACCTTATCAATGGACGATACATCAATTCTAAACCAACAATAGTTACATCAAACTTTAATCTCAAAACAATAGATTATGACGATAGAATTGTTGACAGATTAAGGGAAAAGAACAGATTAGTTGAATTTCCTAATCATTCGATTAGAGAAATTATAGCTGATAAAAACGAAATTGAATTTATGATGAATAGGAGTTAAGGAATAATGGAAATAGGATTTTTAGGTTTATTACAGGTAGTATTTATTGTTTTGAAAGTAACAGGTTTAATCACATGGTCTTGGTGGATGGTGTTTATACCACTATGGATTGAACTTTCAATAATTTTACTTGTGTTAATTATCCATGCGATAATACACAAGTCAGAAAGATTAAGGAGGTAGAAGAATGAAATATGTAATTAACCCTTGGATAATATACGCTATTGCTAAATTTGATGCTATTTTAATAGTTGCTATTTCAGGAATAATATTATGTGCAATATTGATACCTGTACTTTGGGTAATCAAAGATGAAAGTGATAATGAAGAAAAATATAATAATATTATCAAAAAATCAATTATAGTTTTGATAATATCAATTATAATCGCTTGTATTTGTCCTACTACTAAAACAGCAACAGAGATGTTGGTTGCATCCTATGTTACTGACACTAACATTGAAAATGCTAAAGAAGAAGTGGTTGAAATTATTGATTATATTACTGAAAAGGTTAATGAGGAGAAATAGTTATGGCTGATTTAGGTGGATTGATGAAACAGAGCAAAGAGTTGATAAATTCAGCTTACAACAAAGGCTACAAACAGGCTGTTGATGATATGCTTAACAAGCAAACAGTTGGACTTAAAAAAGATATTCTTGCCAAGATAGAAGAAGTTGAAAACGAGCCGACAGGTGCTAGATATTGGGTGTCAACACAGGAATTGAGAGATATTATTAACTAGGAGATATAAGATATTAGAACAGATGAAAGAGGTAGATAAATGATTAAATATAGACCACAAAAAGGTGGTTTGCAAGAAGCTATGGAACAAAGTAAGGAATTTACAGATATTGCAGATATGTTAAATTATATTGCTGAATGTTCTAATGGTTTAATAAAAGCAAAAAACATTGTTATAAGTTACTCAAATGGAGAAGATGATAGGATAGGTTGGAAATCTTGGAGATATGTTTGTGTAACGGAATTTGGTTCAGAACATTACAATATTCCACAATGTATAGGTATGTGTGATTTAGGAGAAATTAAAGGAGAATAATATGGACTACAAAGAATTTTACAACACTAACCAGGATTTTAAGGATTTTTGTGACAAGTCATTAAGAAATGGCGAAGCTGAAAGCCTAGATGTATTACTTACACACAAGATAGTTCAGAATGTGGCTGAATATTACAAGGCAAAGGAGAATTGAAAATGTTTGATGATTGGTGGAATGATATTTTAAAAAAAATACAAGAAGAAAACGATAAACGGATTTTTCAAGATGCAAAAGACCAATTCAAAATTGATGAAGCTATATTGATAGCACACCCAAAGCACAAAGATATTCTTTCTAATTCCTTATATCAAATAACAGGTAGAATTGATGTTATATGGTCAAGTGTTTGCGAAGAAGATAAGTTATATATGATTACTGACAAGGAAACAATTAAAAATATTAGAGAAAATTGGAAATGGAGTGGAAACAATGACAGAAACAGCAAGAAATGAAATTGAAGTGTTGCTTAACCTGTTGAAAGAAAGCATTAAAAACAATGGTTTGAGCCTTGCAACGGACAAAGACGGAAACATTATGTTTTTTGATACTGAAACATACATTAAATCAAAGAAAATGGACGGATTTAAGGTCAATATTAAAGATTTGGTGGAGGGGTAATAGGATGGAACAAATGTCACTTAAACTTGATAATGAAAAGGAATATTTTGAATTATCAAGTGAAGTTTTACAAGATGAAATAACCAAAAATATTAGTAAAATGTTCGATTATCAATTTTTAGGAACTGTTAAAGAAAAAATTGAAATTCCAAAATTTCCTAAAGATTTTGATATAGGAGTTATTGTTGGAAGTAGTGGTAGTGGTAAAAGCACTATTATGAAAAAATGTTTTGGAGAAGAAGAAAATATATTATGGGATAATAAAAAAGCTATTGCATCCCATTTTGAGAATATAGATGAAGCAAGTAACAAATTTGGGGCAGTTGGTCTAAATAGTATACCTACATGGTTAAAACCATATTCAGTTTTGTCTAACGGAGAAAAATTTAGGGCAAACATGGCACGAAGATTAAAAAACAACGCTGTAATTGATGAATTTACAAGTGTTGTTAATCGTGAAGTTGCAAAATCTTGTAGTTGTAGTATTAGTAAATATATTCGTCAAAACAAATTACATAATATTGTATTTTGCTCATGCCATGACGATATTTTACCTTTTTTACAACCTAATTGGATATATAATACCGATACACATGAGTTTTATAATGGGAGGTATCTTTCCAAACCGAAAATCACAATTAAACTCAATTATTGTAGAAAAGAAATATGGGGTCAATTTAAGCGACATCATTATTTAAGTGGCGATTTGAATAGTGCAAGTGTTTGTTATATTGGAACATATAATGATATTCCTATATGTTTTGCATCTTTATTACCACTTCCAGGTAGGGATGTAAAACACGCATGGAGAGAACACAGAATAGTTGTTTTACCAGATTATCAAGGAATGGGAATAGGTAATAAACTATCTGAAACACTAGGACAAGCATATATTGAAAAAGGTTGCAGATACTTTGCTAAAACAAGCAATCCTAGAATGGGGGGGGCATAGAGATAATAGTAAATTATGGAGAGCAACAGTAAATAATCATGCAAGTAGAGAGTCATATTTTGATAAAAATGGTAATGTTAGAGGTAGTGTTAGATATGGAATGAAACCTAATTTAGTGGAATTTCATGCACATAGGGTATGTTATTCGCATGAATATATTGGTAACGGTCAAAAATATCCATATACATTAGGCATTGAAGAAAGCAATAATCAACCTATTCAGTTATCTTTGTTTGATTTATTATCTTGAAATTATTTATATTTTGAATTACAATACAGAAAAAAGGAGATAAAGATATGGAAAATAACAATAATGTACCTTACATAGTGTATGAAAGTTCAATGACATCATCAGAAAGATTTATCAAAAGACTTATAATAGCACTAATCATAAGCATTGCATTATTGTTTATTAGTAATTTGATATGGTTGAAAGCATGGACTTCATACGATTACACAAGTGAATGTGAAACAACAACATATTCGCAAGATGGACAAGGCACAAATATAATTGGTGATATGAATGAGGTTGAATAATGGGGCAGAAATTAACAAAGACTAAAACAACCAAAACTAGAACAAGAAAAGATGGTAAATCCAGAGGAACAAAGACCAAAAGAAGATGAAAGAATATACAAATAGTCAGATAACAAGTGTTATTGATGAATATATCCATTCTGAAAGAGATAGGGCGATATTGAAACGTAGACTAATAGATGGTATATGTTATGAGCCATTAGCAGAAGAATTTGATATATCAGTAGCACAAGTTAAAAGGATAATTTATAAAGGCGAAAGCAAGATATTCAGACATATTTGATACGAAAATGATACGTTTAAGGCATCGAGAAATCGGTGTCTTTTTATTATGCTTAACCCATAGTGAGGTATTAACTATGTGGATTGAATTTAACCCTTCACCAACAGGCAGACGAGTTGGAGATTGTAGCGTAAGAGCAATAGCAAAAGCACTTGATATATCATGGGATAAAGCCTATACAATGCTTTGTAATAATGGTTTTCTTATGGGAAATATGCCATCAGCAAACGAAGTATGGGGAAGTGTTTTAAGAGAACATGGCTTCTATCGTAAAGCAATAGAGAATAATTGTCCAGATTGCTATACGGCAGAAGATTTTTGTTTAGACCATCCTAATGGTGTATTTGTTTTAGGATTTGGAAACCATGTTGCTACTGTTGTAGATGGAGATATTTACGATTTGTGGGATAGTTCAGATGAAATCCCACAGTATGTATGGTATAAACCTACTGAAAACAATTAAATCTATATCAATTCTAAAGGGAGGTAAAACACTATGGGTATGTATCCTAATTATTATGGAAATCCTTATCAGTTCCCACAAAATCAGCAGACACCACAACCAAACGTAGGCAATATGGGTAATATGACTATGCCAAACGTACAGAATGTACCTACAATGCCTATGATAGATACAAGTGGCTTTGTTCCTGTTGCAAATGAAGATGTTGCAAGGAATTATCCTGTTGCTTATGGCAAAACAGTTTCATTTAGGGATGAAAACGCACCATATATCTACATAAAGGCTATGGGATATTCACAGCTTGAAAGTCCTGTATTTGAGAAATACAAGCGTGAAGAACAGCCAAAACAGCCTAATACACCTATTGTAGAGCAAAAGATAGACAATGTACCACTTGATGAAATAAAGGCTGATATTGAGGACATTAGAAATCAAATTAAGATACTCAATGACAAGATGAACGCTAAAGTTGAGAAGGTGACACCTGTTAATGAAAGCAAAGGGGGTAACAGAAGATGATACCTAAAAACATAATGCAGATATACCAGAGTTTTAGGGCAAACCCTATGCAGATACTTGGAAGAAAATATAACATTCCAAGCAATATTAACATGAATGACCCTAACAGTATTATTCAGCACCTACTTAACACAGGACAGGTTAAGCAAGAGCAGATTAACAATATAGCCACAAATATGCAGAATAACCCTATTGTTAATATGATTATGGGTGGCAGAAAATAATTTATTCTAAATATTCCCACCTATATCCATAAGCTGTTTTTGACCTTTTGCAAAGACAAGCACTTATATTGCTTATTTTATAATTAAGCGAACAAGCACAAATAGATATACTATCCCATTTTTTAACAATGTTTCCGTTTTTTGTTAATTGCAAAATTGGTTTACATTGTTTTCTTAAACCATTTAATAATGCGTGATTTGTATTTTCTTTTGCTGAACACCATTCAAGATTTGAAATGTGATTATTAGATTTATTTCCATCTTTGTGGTTTACTTGTGGTTTATTTTGTGGATTTGGTATGAATATTTCAGCAACTAATCTATGAATGTAAAACATTTTAGATTTTCCATTCTTATACAGTTGAATTTTGTAATATCCACAATTTGATGGACTTGATTTGAGTATTTTTGGTTTATTGGTTATCTTTTTATTTTTTGCACCAAAAGATAAAGATTTAATATTTCCAAAATTACTAATTTGATAAATTCCTTGATAATTAGGAATATCTTTCCATATTTCTTGCATAAAAATAACACCTGCCTTTTTGTGTAAATGCCTTAATTAGTAAAGTAGTGGAAACCATTAAGGCATTATGGCTTATCGGGAGCTACCCTATCCACTACAAATATTATAACACAGATTACATTATTGCGCAAAATGTATATAGATTATTTATTTTAACAAAGGAGGAATAAAAAAATGGTTAGTGAAAACAATGATTTTGTGATGCCTGTTGCACCTGCTTACGGAGTTGGCGGTAATGGTGGCTTCGGTAACTTTGGTGGAGAATGGGCATGGATTTTACTATTACTTCTTATCGGTGGTAATGGTTGGGGCATGGGTGGCTTCGGTGGAGGCTATGGTGGAATGTATGAATTTCCTTGGCTTCTTAACGGACAGCAGAACATCAATGCTAACACTAATGGTGGTTTCAGAGATGCTATGCTCAATGATGGTATTACTTCTATTAGAGATGGTATTAGCGGACTTTCTACACAACTTTGCGGTGGATTTGGTGATGTACAGATGTCACTTGCTAATGGCTTTGCAGGTGTAGAACAGGGTGCAAATGCTAGACAGATGGCTAATATGCAGAGTATCTTCGGTGTTCAGACAGCTTTACAGAACTGCTGTTGCGAAAACAGAGCAAATATCGCTGACTTAAAGTACACAGTTGCTACTGAAAATTGCGCTGATAGACAGGCACTTAATGAAGGTATTAGAGATATTATCGCAAGTCAGACAGCAGGTACACAGCGTATTCTTGACCAGCTTTGCCAGGATAAGATTGATGCAAAGAATGACGAAATTTCAGCACTTCGTCAGCAGATTGCAATGAAAGACCTTTCCGCTTCACAGGTAGCACAGAACGCATTTATTCAGCAGGGATTTGCTAACGAGGTAGATGCACTCTATAACAGACTTTCTAACTGTCCTGTTCCAAGCACACCTGTTTATGGCAGAACACCTATATTTACTTGCCAGAACAACGGATGCGGTTGTGGTTGCGGAAACAACTTTTAATTAGGAGGTGTAATCATGGCTGAATATTTATCAAACGCAGTACAGAATGTGGCTTTGAATAGTCCTGTACTGTTCACAGCTTCTATACCTTGCACCAAGGGATATGTTTATCACGAGGATGAAACAGGTATTTTTATTCTCCGTGGTTGCACACCTAATTGTTTTGCAAGATACCAGGTAACATTCAATGGTAACATAGCCATTCCAACAGGCGGTGCAGTAAGTCCTATTGCTGTTGCTATTACAGTAAATGGCGAACCAAGGCTTACAAGTAGGGCAATAATTACCCCTTCCGCTGTTGATGAATACGGAAATGTTACAAGTACAGCAATCATAACTGTACCAAAGGGATGTTGCTTTAGTGTATCTGTAAGATATGTGGATGCAACAACAGATGATGCAACAACAGCACCAACACCTGTTATCGAAGTGCAGAACAGCAACTTGGTAATAGACCGCATAGCATAGGAGGACAAGAATATGGATAAACTTTATAAGTTAAAGGATATGCTTTGTGAGGAATTGGAAGAATACAGCAGAGAAGAACAGGTTGATATGAAAAACCTTGAAATCATTGATAAACTTGCTCATGCAATTAAAAACATTGACAAGATTATTGAGAGTGAGGAAGGAGAATATAGCAATGAGTCTTATAATTCCTATGGTAATTATCGTGGCACTACTCGTATGGCTAATAATAGTCGATATGCAATGAGGGGTCGTAAGCGTGACTCTATGGGCAGATATGCTAGAGAAGGCGGTTACAGTAGAGCCGAGAACGATTTTAGAATGGAATTAGAGGACATGATGCGAAATGCCCCTACTGAACAGGAAAGAATGAAATATCAGCGTATGCTTGACGAAATGTAATTCCTTAATACCCTTTTAATACACGAAATAACCCTACTTTTTTGGTGGGGTTATTTTTGTGTTGACAATGAGGTAATATATAGTTAATTTTAAAATAAAAGATATACTTTTTGTTAATTGGAGGGATATTATGAGTTATTCAAACAGTACATTAGTTTCTTACAAAAAAATAAGTCCTAAAAAAACTAAAGGTAGAACCCATGTTATTGATACTATAACTGTTCATTGCATGGCAGGTAATTTATCGGTTGAAAGTTGTGGTGAAGTATTCCAAAACAAGAAAGCAAGTTCAAACTATGGTATTGGTTCAGATGGTAGAATTGCTTTATATGTTGATGAAA
>Ga0326511_10001556_pt1 | contig 18947 bp, 18 predicted proteins | sample 0_2496_0518_D_FD_203701 | JGI IMG/M metagenome (GOLD analysis project Ga0326511, IMG submission 203701) | Bovine rumen microbial communities from UC Davis, California, United States - 0_2496_0518 | ecosystem: Host-associated > Mammals > Digestive system > Stomach > Rumen | place: USA... | reverse complement strand
CCGAAACGCAAATCACACTTGGCGAAATAACCGTAGAAGAAAAGTCAAATGAGATTATTGCAGTTCCTGAACTGCTTGAACTGATAGATGTTGACGATTGTATCGTAACAGCAGATGCAATGAGCTGCCAAAAGAAGATAGTAGAAAAGATCATTAAAAAGGGTGCAGACTACACTATAGGATTAAAGCAAAATCAACCGACATTATATCAGGATACAAAAGATTACTTTGATTCATTTAAAAAAGACATTCCCTTGAAAGTTACACTGGATAAAGGTCATGGCAGAATAGAAAAACGAGAATACAGGCTATTGACCGATATAGATTGGCTGAATCAGAAATCCGATTGGTGTGGATTAAAAGCACTTGGTATGGTGAAATCTACAGTAACAGAGAAGTCAGAAACTCGTGTATTCATCAGATATTTTATTACTTCATTAACGGATCTGGATGAGTTTGCCGATTCAGTCAGAAAGCATTGGTCTATCGAAAACCAACTTCATTGGTGTCTGGATGTTATATTTCGGGAGGATGCTTCCAGAACAAAAAAGGACAATTCTCCGTTGAATCTTAATGTGTTGCGTAAATTTGCATTAAAACTCGCTTCTCAAGCTCAATATGGTAGGTTAAGCAAGAAACGAATTATGTTTATGGCTGCTCTCAATCCGGATTTCTTTTTGAAGATACTTTTTGAGCCTTTAAAGTAAATGCTGTTGCCCTGTATTCTAACATCGTTAGAAACGCCCTTAAACCGCTCTATTAAGCGAAACAACGATAATATATCTCTGAGAAAAAACGCTGTATCGGGCTTATATGACGATTCTACGGCTATGTACAATTTTTAACCTAAATGGGCAAGAAGTCCCCCGCCTCTAAGGCGGAGGGATGAATTGCCCGTCAGCCGCAAGGCTGACTTTTTCATTGACTTACGGCTCTGTTTATGCTATGTTTGAGATAAAGAGGTGAGAACAAGATGAACAAAGCCTACAAGTTCAGGATATACCCTGATGAAGAACAAAAAATACTGATATCAAAGACGTTCGGTTGCGTCAGATTCATCTACAATAAGATGTTGGGTGACAAAATAGAATACTATCATCAGACACAGAAAAAGCTGAATAATACTCCTGCACAATATAAAACTGAATATGAGTGGCTGAAAGAAGTAGATAGTCTTGCCATTGCCAATGCACAAATGAATTTGCAGGATGCGTATAATAACTTTTTCAGAGATAAGAAAGTGGGCTTTCCAAAGTTCAAATCAAAAAAAGGAAGTAAAAGAAGTTATACGACAAATTGTGTAAATGGAAATATCATTGTTCGGAATGGTATGATAAGACTTCCGAAATTAGGTTTTGTCAAAATGAAACAACATAGAAACATACCAAATGATTACAAACTGAAAGCTGTAACTGTAAGTCAGAACGCAAGTGGTAAATATTTTGCAAGTATTCTTTTTGAGTATGAAGAAGAAATCACAGAGAAAAAACTTGAAAGTTTTATCGGACTGGATTTTTCTATGCACGAATTATATGTTGACAGCAACGGTAATTTCCCACAGTTTCCGAGATATTACAGGCTGTCAGAAAAGAAACTGAAAAGAGAACAAAGAAAGCTGTCCAAAATGGTGAAAGGTTCAAGAAACAGAGAAAAACAGCGTATCAGAGTTGCTAAACTGCATGAAAAGGTAGCCAATCAAAGAAAGGATTTTCTGCACAAACAGTCAAGGCAGATAGCCAATGCCTATGATGGTGTGTGCATTGAAAATCTGAATATGCAGGCAATGGCACAGTCGCTGAATTTCGGAAAATCCGTTTCGGACAACGGTTGGGGCATGTTTACGGCATTTCTGAAATACAAGTTAGAGGAACTCGGAAAAAGATTTGTAAAAATAGATAAGTTTTTTGCAAGTTCACAGATTTGCAGTGTTTGCGGATATCAAAATCCCCATACAAAAGATTTGTCTGTCAGAGAATGGATTTGCCCGTGTTGTCAAACACACCATAACAGAGATGTAAACGCTGCTGTAAACATACGAAATGAAGGTATGAGAATAGCACTAGCATAAAAATCAAAACAAGAACCGTGGGACACACGGGGTTAGCTCGTTGATACTGTATGGGCTACCATACTTGAGCGAGAAGCCCCCACCTCTACAGGTGGGGGAGTATGTCACTACAAGTCAAAGCCGATCTTTATCATCAGCAGGAAGAAGCCAATTTGTATTTTGGGAATTTTCTGATAATTCTCCTGTTTCGGAAAAATAGTTAAACATAGCATAAAAATCATATCTGATCTTGCCGCCTGTCCTGCCATTGCGGTTTTTCAGGATAACTGCTTCAACCTCTCTTGGATTTTTGATCTTTGCCTCATCAACATCAAAATTTTTATCTCCAACGCCCATCAGCTGCAACCCAATAAGAACATCTGTTGAATATTCAATAGCACCGCTTTCTTTGAATGCCTGCATAGACACTTTGTTGCTGTAATTTTCACGGTTGAATGAGCTGATCACGACAACAGGTATCTTGTAATCCCTTGAAAGACGCTTGAAATTGAGTATTGAGTAATCCGTGTTTGTCTTGTCTGTTCCGCTGTTGTTATGTGGCATAAGAATCTGGAGATAGTCTATTATAACAACAGGCGGCTTTTTTCCGTTGCTGATATGTTCTTTGACCTGTTCGATTATCGTATCGGCAGTCACATCCCCCATTCCCTCACGGATAAAAATATTCCTTGCTATGCTCTGATAGTCACGCATAGCACCTTTTATCAATTCTTGCTCAGTAGGATTGTAATGTGCGTATCTTTTTCCAGTCAGTATTCCTCGTGTAGTTTTAGCATTTCTGACATCTCCCCTTGCTGCAATCACTCTTTTCAGCGTATTCCGGCTCACAGACTTTGCCATCAATTCATTTTTTGACATTTCAAGAGAAAAAATCAATAACTCGTGTCCCTGTTCTGCTATCTGATCAGCCATCTGTAAAGCAAAAGTGGTCTTGCCGAGAGAAGATATTGCTCCGATCACATACAAACCTTCATAAAGTCCTCCGTCCAGAACATCGTCCAGAGCCTTGAAGCCTGTTGGAACGACTTCTGTATTGACACTGTCTGCTATACCGTCAATAAAGCTTTCAAACAGCACCTCCGCACAGTATTGACGGTCGTACTCAATACTTCTCTGTTTTTGGCATTCTTCAATCAGACTGTCAATATTGTCTATCCCATATTTTACTGCCCTTGCAAATTCTTCTCTGTTGGTCATCAGACTTTCGTTGCTGTCCTTGTGATTTCCATTCGGATTGTACACACAATATGGGATATTTCGCTCATTAAAACCATCTATCAAGGCATTTTTAGCCTTTTCGCCTGCTTTATCATTGTCAAGAGAGATAATAAATCTTTGATTTTTGGCTCTTCCACTGTGGTCTAAAACCTTAAAAAGAGTATTGATATTGCTGACACTGCCCAATCCTACGGCATTTCCACCGACATCTATAACACTCAATGCGTCCAATTCTCCCTCAACTACATACAAAACACCACTGGATTGAAGTGCTTCTTCATTGAAAATATGCACATTTCCCACTTTTGATTTGGTGTAATTCCTTTGATTTTCAGGAATTTCAGCGGGTTTTCTTGTATCCCTTGCAAGATAGGAAGTCCTTGAAGTAGGAATAATCAGTCTTGGAGTCGGACTTGATTGTGGTGATTTCGGGTGTTGCCATTGTGCATCATAACCCACAAGAAAGCGATTAAGCGTATCAAGAGAAATTCCCCTGTGATAATCTGTATCCATCAAATGACTATTACATTCCCGATAAAATGAAGTATAATCTATATTTTGTTCTCTGTTGGTTGTATTATCAATGCTTAATCCGTACTTTTGTGCTGCATATTGCACCACTTCATATTTACCTATTCCCTCTACTTGCTGTATCAAGTCAAATATATCCCCTGATTTCTGACATGAAAAGCAATAAAAGCTTGTTTGATATACAGTTAACGCACCCGTTCCATTTCTTCCTGTACCACTTCCGCAAAAAATACACTCATACTGCCCTTTGCTTTTAGATTTGGTCAACATTTCTTCTGCATAATCCTGAATATACTCTTTTAATTTTTGAACAGCTCTTTCAAATTCCATTTTTCAATTTCTCCTTGCATAATTTTTTTATCCTAAAAATGTTAATTGGCATTTTTTGGTAATTAGGCGGTTTTCTTTATGTTCACCATCAAAGTAAAGCAAAGCCGCCCCCCTGTCAAGGGGGACGGCTTGATGGTTACAAGTCTTATAATATCTTACAAGACTTACTCTTTTTTGGATATTCAAAAAATCCAGTATTTATGCAGGTTTCAGGGATTGTGGTTGGACAAAATGTCGGAGGGTAGAGGACAAAATGTCGGAGGGTAGAGGACAAAATGTCGGAGGGTAGAGGACAAAATGTCGGAGGGTAGCTCTTTAGATTTTTTTGTTTGATTATCTAAAATGTGAAAATTTCTATCTCTCTGTTTGTCAGCTTAAAATCTTTAATCCAACCAATATTTTTGTAGTGTTTCAATATCCGCTCTATTTTTTCTGGAAGTCTTTGTTTTTGCTTACTTGTTTTAACATTACATTTTTGATGAATTGTATCCAATAAAATAGTTCTTGTTATGTATTTACTATTCTTCATTCTTGCAATTCTTGTTATAAGATAATCAGTAAGCAGTAAGTTATCGTCTGTTTTACTGATTGGACTATCAAGTACTTGTAAAGGTAATTGTGTAATTTGAGCTCTATTTTCAGCAAAGAGAAAAAGTTTAGGCATTTCAATGATTCTTATAGCATCATCTACTATATTTCCATTTGCATAAGCTGTACATATTTCTGCGGCTAATAGTGGGGTATCGAACGCAACTTTATCATATTTGTACAATTTTGCTTCTTCCGTATTGTCAATAGTTACTCTTGCTCGGCTGATCACTTTGACGGATTCCAGAATTTTCTTTTTATCTCTTGTATTTAATTTACTTGTATTACCCATTGCTTCGTAAATTTGTGCTGTAGTTACTACATTGTGTCCCTCTTTTTTCAAGTTAGCAATACCATTCCAAACACATTTATCATATATCGTCAATGTTCTGCTGATTCTTACTCCATCTAATTCATCGAAATTAAGTAATAGAAGGATACTTGCCTGCTTTCCTTTTTTAGCATCTTTATCGCTTTCTGCCTTTAGTTTTTTCATTTTACCAACAGGAAAACCATACCATAGGGTAGAATTAACTTTATCAAGCGGATAACAAATTTTTTCTAATTTTTTCGTATTTATTGAGGGTAGATTTTTAATTTCAGTGATTTTTGAAATACTGAAATTATCAGGTTTTTTATAATATTGACTGGCTATTTGCTCAATAATTTCTTCTATTTCGTCTAATGGATAGCTGTAATATTGAAAAGCTTCAATCTGACTTTGTAATAGTTGACTGAGAAAAAGATAGAAATTTTTGTAATCCTCTATATACTTTTGTTCATCACTTATGTTAAACCAACTATGTGGATCACCAAATGTAGGCAACATTCGTTCATAGCTTGATATTTCTTTTTGAAAATCTTTGAGTGTTATTGAGTTTAGTATTTCTTCCACATCTTTCAAGATAGCAGATTTATTTCCTTCAAAAGAGAGGATATATCTCATTTTTGCTTGATTTTCTATTTGATGGATGTCAAACATGTATTGTTCAATAAGTTTATTTAATTTGGATATTTCTTTATTGGTATAGAACGGTTTAGCTTTTTCAAAAAGTTGATAGAATATCTCTTGTTTTTTAGCAATTTCCTCCGGAGTTTGGTAGGTATCTATTTTGCTGATGATCATTCAGCGATCCTCCTTAATCATTGTTACTGACATATTGTTTTAAGTTTTCTGATGTTACAATATAACCTTTACCGATCTTTTTTGCCTTGAGTTCGCCGTTTTGAATAAGTTTTCTGACTGTTTGATAGTGTATTCCTAAAATTTCAGCAACTTCCTGTAAGTTATATAATTTCAAGTTTTCGATTTCTTTCACTTAAACTCCTCCTTTCCTCTTATTATAAACGAAATTATATTAAAAGTCAATCAAATATAAATGAATTCATTATTTCCCGAATATTCTGCTGAAAAAGCCTTTTTTGGCTGTTTCTTGTTTTTGAGCCTTTTCCGGTTGTTCGCTTTGATTTTCTGCTTGTAGGAGAAGCTGTTGTTTATCGGCAGCCGCGAGAGCCTGTGCCGCCTGTAACGCCTGAGTTAAATTATTGGTTTGTTCCATTAGCATGGCAATCTGTTTATCTTTCTCAGCAAGTTGAAGATCTTTTTCTGATAACTGTCTGTCTTTTTCCTCGATTTGCTTATCTTTGGCTGTCAACTGTGCTGAAAATAGCTCTGTCAACTGATGTGACAACCTGTCGACTTTGGCGGTTGTCAGGTTGTCAGATGTAAACTGCTCGGTTGACACATCAGCAGTTTCTTGTTGAGTGCTACTATCCACAAATGCCGATTTCATCTTGGTTTTATCGTCTTGTAAACCTGTCAACTCATCTGTCAACTGATGTGACAACCTGTTGACTTTGGCGGTTGTCAGGTTGTCAGATGTAAACTGCTCGGTTGACACATCAGCAGTTTCTTGTTGAGTGCTACTATCCACAAATGCCGATTTTATCTGGGTTTTATCGTCTTGTAAACCTGTCAACTCATCTGTCAACTGATGTGTCAACTTGTCAACTTGGTCAGTTGTCCGGTTGACAGGTGTCAACCGTCCGGTTGACACCTCAACAGTTTCTTGTGGAGCATCATAATTATTCGTAAACAGGGATTTTATTATTTTTTCTCCCTCAGCAGTGTAATATTTTACCCTATCAACTGTAAAGCTATAAGCCTTTATGTTATTGGCGATGGCTGAATGAAGCTTAAATTTCTTATAAATAGCCTGTCTTGTGACTCCAATCTCATCAGCGATCTGTCTGATTGTCTTTCCATTTGGCATATTTTAACACCTGTTTCTTTCATCTTCTCATTCTTGGCGGATTTCGTGGCGGTTGATTCTCATTTTTGACAAGAACTTGTGCTTTTGCAACGGCAGCAGAAAGATAGGTTCTTTCTGAACTTGGTGCCTGCAATACAACCATACCGTCCTCACGTTGTGTTGCATCGAATATAAACTTAAATTCACTGCTTGTCAATGGCATTTTATCAAGTATCTGAGGACTGACAGTAAAATAGCAGTATCTTCCGTCCGGACTGGTCGTTATCTTATCCAATATATGTTGTCTGTAGGTAAGTTCCTGTTTTGCATCTGTGATTTGCTGCTGTAAATAGTTTAATTGTCGCTGTTGTTCTCCAATTTGTGCTGTAAGAGATTCTTTTTGGTTTTGCAATTCAGTTTGCTGTCTTTGTAATTCTGCCTTTTTTGTGTCAATTTCCTTTTGAATGTCATTCTTTTGCAGAATTAGCCTGTCTAACTCTGCCTGTTCTTCTTGTCTTTGAGCTTTCAATTCTTTTCGTTTTTGTTGATGTTTTTCTGCTTTCTGCTGCTGATCGGCGGCAAATTGTTCTGCTTGTGCAGCTTTTTGTCTTGCTGCTTGTATTCTTTGATTAGCTGATTGCTCAGTTTCTTCAGCCTGTTTTGTGCGGTCTCTTGCCAATTTCTCTTTGAATTCAGCAGTTTCGAGGTGCTTTCGTGGGCGTTCTCTGTTTTCAATGTCAGCCCTCTGACCTCGTTCCAGACCATATTTACTCGATACGGCACTGAAAAAATCATCTTGTAATTGCTGTAATTGCGGTCTGTTGCCCAATACTTCCTTTGCCGAAAGTCTGCCGTCAGAGGTCAGAGGAACAAAATCGAGGTGTAAGTGCGGTGTAGCCTCGTCAAGATGGACGGTAGCAGCAATAATATTCTCTCTGCCGTATCTCTGAGCCGCAAATTCAAAGCAGTCCAAAAAGAACTGTCGCTGTTCCTGTTCAGATATATGACTGAAAAAATCTCCATCTGAGGTAAAGAGCATTTCGCACATCTTTACAGCGTCCTTTCTGATGGCTTTCTTGCCCTTGTATGCCTGTTTTAAGTGTTCATCTATCAATCTGTTATAGTTTATGCTTTGTTCGTCTATCAAGCTGTAATTCAACCCTGAGCGGCTTCTGTCAATATCGGGATTGGAGTTGCTGTGCTCCCGTTCTCTTCGGTTGTGGAGCTGTAAGCCGACAACTCCGGCAGCTCCTTTAATTTTCTGAACTCTGCAAATTCCGAAACTCATGCACTGTCATCTCCCTGTTGCGTAGTGGATGCAGCGTAGCTGCATGAAAAAGACTTTGCCCCATTATATCACATAAGAGGGAGAAAATCAATGGCAAAGTCTAACACACTATACTTATTACGCAGGCTCCATAAGTAAGTGTGCCAGAGCGTTCCCCTCTGGACTTCCCTACCGGCAGAAAGATAAAAACAGGAAAATATCAGAACGATTAAGTTTCTGCATATTTCCTGTTTTTTAATTTGCATTGTATTTAAGAAATTTCAATTATTGAATGATATGTACCTTTAGAGCACTCAATGAAGTTTAAGACTTCTAATTTACGGATGTATTTTCTGGTATATTTGGGCTTTAAATGAATAATTTTAGAGATTGCTTTTAAATCTTGCGGTATTGTTAAGCTTATTAGTATCGTGTCATATCTGTGAATCTGTTTTTTCAAATATTTGCTACCATTGATTTCTAAAAGTTTAGCTTTATCTTGTAGATTGAGATTGCAGTATCCTTTCTTAGGATCCGTAATACTCATTATACAAATACTGCAATCATCTGTTGTTACTTGTTTGATTGTGTCAGTAAAACTATTTTCAAGCATTTTATCAATAGTTTCAGAAGGGACATAATTACACAGACGCATTATCTTAGCTATACCAGAAGAAAGTTGTTTTTTATGCTTGTTATATAATGCAGCCGAAGTACCATCAGACATCAAAATAAATCCACTGATGTTTTTAAGCTCACCCTTGATAAGCCTCATAGAAAGTATTGCCTGTTTTGATGTTGTAAATACGGTAGTATTGGCAAATTCTCCGTTATCAGGTTCAGAAGCAATTTTAAGTTCATCATTTTCCATATAGCCGATGACACCATCACCAATATGTGAAATAATGAATTTGTTTTCCTTTACTGCCACAAACATCAGTGTAGAAGCAAATTCCTGTATATTGCTACTGTATTTTCTTGCAATTTCATCAAGTGAGAGCCATATTTTTGACATTAATTCCTTTTTAACAGCGACTCCATCTTCGGCATTAAAAAATTTTTCAAAATTATCGGTAAGTTCGTGGCATATGAAAGTTGTTACACATTCAGCACCAAAATGAGATAATTTTGCAGATCCGGCTCCGTCGGCAAGAGCTATTACATGAACTCCATTTTGAGAAAGAGAGAATGTCTTATCCTGGCAGGGAATGTTGTCTTTTACATGACTTTTCCCCTGAACTGCACATTGTACTGTTTTCCACATAGAATAATTACCTTTCAATGTTATAGACTGTTGGCATCACAGTGTTCCCCAACCTTTTATTCCTTCCAGATCCAGTTTTATATCTTCTCCGGGCGTGGATTGAGATGTTCTGGAAACACTTTGGCTCAGCCAAGCAAAAAATTCTTTGAATTTTAATCCTTGAAGCCTGAGTGCAGGACGCTTAGGAGAGAATCTGTTAAGCGTTGACAGCATACCCGGTTCATTACCAATGCCAATGGGAAATACTGTCAATTTTTTGTGATTAACCATATCTACAGTTCTGTTAACAGCTCTTTCAAGTTCTGCTGAGCTGCCGTTAGGAACACCATCTGTCATAAGCACGAGCCAAGGCTGATAATAGTCAACGCCCGCATTTTTATATTCCTCTTTACGGCGTTCAAGCAGGTCAAGTGCCATATTGATTCCTTCGCCCATATAAGTATCACCGTTAGTGTACAGTTCGGGCACCTTAGGCTGTCTTTCCATATTAGCAAAGTCAAGAATACATTTTGCCTGACTGTCAAATGTAACGATACTGATCTCGGCGGAATAAACTGCTATTTCATCTTCAAGGATAGAATCAAAGAACAGCTGCACACCTTTTTGAAGCTCCTGAAGTCTTGTAGTACCGCCGGTTACAACATTCCACTGCCGTCCGTCCTTGAAGATCGTTTCACCTGTCTGTACGCAATCACCTTCGACTGCGTCCATAGAACCGCTGGTATCAAGGCAAAGGCATACGGGTACTCTCGGTGTAGGGTTCTCAACTAAATCCTGCTGTCTTAAAAGTAAATTGTTATCCATAGTACAAAATCTCCTTATAATTTTATTTTGGAAGTGTTAAACGCATCGGTATTAAAATACAGATATCCATCTTTGACCGTAAAATGATTAGAATAAATGGAGTAATCTGTTAATTGTATATTTTCTGTTCCATCTTCACGGACTTTGTAAAGGAAGTTTCCTTGTCTTTTGTTTTGATAATAAATCCATCCGTTAACATGAAAACCCAAAAAGTCTATATCGTCCATTTCATCTTCACTTAATACAGTTTTTGTATTTTTAGAAACGATGGACACAGACTGTGCGGATAGATTTGCATTTCTGCTTTCCAGATCATTAATTCGCTGTTTCAGGCGATTGATTTCTTCCTGAAATTTTTGTGTAACCTCATCTGTGATTGACTGTACGATCTGAGGAAGCATCTGATTGATGTTGTTCTTCAATTCAGACATGACTTTTTCATAAACAACATTACTGATCGACAGCTGTTCCTCATCAGTCAATTTTCTGTGTTCGGCAGCAATATTTTTACTGCCAAAAGGGTTAATATCCTTCATACTGAAATTGCTCATATCCATAATAATCCCCCATTACAATTCTCCCCAGCCTTGAATCCCTGCAGTGTCAAGCATTACACTTTCACCTAAAGCTGACTGTGATACTCTTGATACACTCTGACTGAGCCATGCAAAAAATTCTTTAAATCTAAGTCCTTTCAGTTTCAACGGAGCCCGCAACGGTGAAAATCTGGCAAGCGTATTCATATCAGCTTCATTGCCGATACCTATCGGAAATACAGTTAATTTTTTATCCCAGACAAGCTGTACCGTTTTTTGTATGGCTTTTTCCAATTCAGCCGGATCACCGTTAGAACGCCCATCTGTCATAAGAACCAACCACGGCTGATAGTAATCAATGCCTTTTGCTTTATATAGCTGCTTCATCTCTTCCAATTTATTGAGCCCTATATTTACAGCTTCGCCCATAGGGGTATATCCGTCTGCTTTCATCTTCGGGATCTCGTCATAAGCGTATACTCCCGCAAAGTCTCTGATGCAGCGGGCACCTTTGTCTCCGAATGTGACGATGCATATTTCAGCAGAATAAACAGCTGCTTCGTCCTCTTTGATAGAGTCGAAAAAGAGTTTTACTCCATCATTGAGCTCCTTAATAGGATTACCGTCCATAGAACCGCTGGTATCAAGACAAAGACATACAGGTACTCTTATGGTTGGATTATTTACCATATCCTCTTTGTTCAATAAATTGCCATTCATTTTCTTTTACCTCCATTCATTTATCAGGTCTTGTTATTTTCTCAGTGTAATAAACCATTTCGCAGTATAGATTCTTACAAGATTCCAGCTTTCCGTTGTCAATCATCTCTATACACTTTTTGATGTAATGATCCCACAAATACTGACAGTATTCGTTATATCTGGGACTTGCTTTCATCATGCTTACGATCAGAGGAGCTTTATTGTAGTATTCTGCTATAAGTGCAGGACCGTCAGGCTGACAGCAAAGCCATGTATCTCTGAAATTACGAAGTTTGTTCAGTTCATCGCAGTCATCCGGCTTTCCCAAATACTCACAAACAGCTGTTGTAATGAAACAGATCGAACCTTTTCGTTTAGTGGCTGGAGTTGTTGAAGGGGATGGTGTAGGCACACTGTATGGATTGAAATTACTGGAAGAAGATTTTTTGTTTGCACGGCAAGTAGGACACCTTTTCGGAATATCAAATCCCTTTTTTATGTAAAAGTCGTAATCACCATTTGTAATCTCAAATGTTTTTCCGCATCCAACACAAACAGGACGTAATTTGACCTGATTATTCAGTTCAAAGCACTCTTTGCAGATGTCATATTTTGGTGCACGTTTGATATATTTTTGATAATTGGTATAGATAATTTCCTTACCACATTTTTTACACTGGTACACTTCGCCTTTGTCGTTAAGGCAGGAACGGCACATTCCGTTTTTGCATTGATTTTCTGCTACCTCGTTTTGACACAAAACACACTTGACATAATTGAGTTTGGGATTTTTTTTGTGTCTGACAGGGAAAAGATCTTCCGACATTTTATCCTGTTCACCGAATTTTCCACTGTCAAGAAGCTGTAGGTAATAATTGAACAGTGAAAGCCATTCTTCAACAGATAAGCGAGTGTTCTCTTTGGAATTTTCGCCGTCTTTACGGAACGTATTATAAAATGCTTCTTTCAGATCGTATGTCAAATGACTCCATATAAATCTCCACGGACCATCAGGTGTCTTTTTATTGGAATTTTCACCAAACGGATACGAAAAGTCCATATTTATGATATTGGCTTTTGGATCTTCGCCGCCTTGTTGGGAATAAGGAGGTTTACCAGGAAGCATAATCATGAACATGAGTGTAGCTACTGCAAAATTTTCGTTCCCCATTGTTCTCAGAAAATCCGCATAGTTGTATGTCTGAATTTCGGGTGCTGTATAATTGACAGTTCCGACAGGACAGGGAAGATCTTCGATCTGATAACTGTCTGTATCTACAAAGTAAACCTCTTCAGGACTTACTACAAGGATATTGCAAGGATTGATGTCGCCCATAATGATATTTCTGTCATGCAGATACTTTATCTTTTTAAGAATCGTTATGCAAAGCTCAACAGTATCTCTTTTTTTCCAGCCAGGAAAATACTTCAAAAATAGTGGCTTGATAAAGATACTTTTTTGAAGTTCCTTGCCTTTTGCACATGGCATAAGGTAACCTACAAACTCACCATATCTATTTTGAAGCATTGCTACAGGATAACAAATCCCTTCACACTTTATAGGCTTGCTTAACATGAGTTTTATTTTCTCATATTTTGATTTTTTTAGCTTATCTTCTTTATAAATTTTGGCAACATAGGGTGTATTGGTTTTATATATATAACCTTCACCGCCACTACCTATTTGTTCTGTAAGCTGTATTTCGCTCTGATTGACATAGACAATTTCATGTTCTTTAGGAACTTGCCTTACATGCATATTTTCGTCTGTAAATTGTCGGATACTATGACAAATTCTGAACTTTTCTTCCTCTGGTACAGTATCATTATTTTTGCTTTTGCCATTACTTTCGTTGTTGGATGAGGGGGTATTCCATTTATAGTTACTCAAAAAACCATATTTGTTAAGTCTTCTGGCACTAACAGGCTTTGCGTTAACAGATTCACTATTATTCAGGTTTAATATATCTTTTGCTAATCCGTTATCCTGTGTAATAAGAAGAAGATTATGTGTCATTCTAAATTTTGTGAACACTACTTGGAATACGTTATCAGAAAAACTATCGCTTTTTTCTCCCCTGATGTCAATAAAACCGGCATTATTCAGCTGATAAAGAACTTTCAGTGTATTCTTACAAGCCGTTGCAACATCCTGTTTTTCCGGTTTTTGAGAAAGCTTGTTTAATTCCTCAATTACTCTAAACGGTATAATAACCTTATTGCCATATTGTTTCAGCAGAGGAATAATATTCATCCAAAATTGATCTGCTCCCGGATGTATCAAACTGCAAGTATCAATAAATATTTTATAATTCTTGACATATTCTTCTAACTGGGATTTTGACATTTCATGAACATCTTTCTTATCATCCAACATAATATCTCTCCTTTTAACAATCAATTGGTTATTGTGAACTTTCTGACCTTACCTTCCAGATCTTTTACTTTGATTTGACCGTTTTTAACACTCCAACCGTACGTTGTATCAATCTTGAAATCAAGAAGCTTTTTGTTTTCTGATCCATCACTACGACACCGATAAAGATAAGAATATCTTCCGGCATCAGGATCAACGGAATAAATCCAATCTCCCTCTCTCCTGTAGCAAGATGAATATGATAAGATATACTTAATTTCCTGTTTTGAAAGAGCAGGTTTGGCATTTTTGGATGTATGCGTTGTCTTTGGCGGTTCAGGTGGAATTGGCATACGGCGTTTATTAGAATTTCTATCTTCAAATTCTATGCAGTCTGCATTTATGTTCCATTTCCATGAAAAATAAGTAGATATTTCCATTGGCAAGATTTTTTCATTATCTGTACCGTTTGAACGAACTCTGTAAAGATAAGCATAATCTTTATTTAAAGGGTATGTATAATATATCCAATCCCCTTTTTTCTTATATTTATCAGAATATGATAGGATTTCCTGTATTTGTTCTTCTGAAAGAGTAGTAGTCTTATTTTTCGATGATTCAGGAGTCTGTGACTTTTCCGGAGGAATTGGCATACGGCGATATTCTTCGTGCTCATCCAAAAATTCTATGTATTGATTCTCTATATCCCATGGTAAATAAGCAGATATTTTCATAGGCAAAATTTGTTCATTTTCAGTACCGTTAGAACGAACTCTATAAATATATTTGTACTGATCTTTGGACAAAAATGGAGATGTATAATAAATCCAATTCCCTATTTTCTTATATTTATTAGGGTATGAAAGAATTTTCTTCATTTGTTCTTCTGAAAGAGTAGTAATTTCCCCTGATGTTGGAAATGAAGACACTGTTTTGTATTCTTGGGAAGAGGATTGCTGTGCTTGACCGCTATTAACAGCTGTTTCCAGTTTTTCAATACGTTTACTAAGCTTGTCAATAAGATCATAAGCCTCTGTTAATTTACTTTCAAATTCTGCCACAGCACTTCCGTACTCTTTTTTCATAGTTTCCGCAACTCGCTCAACAATCATTGATATTTTCTCATTTTCAGCTTCTGAAACAAGTTTATCAACTTCCACTTCCAGATTAAAATGTATTTTGTTTGTTCCGAGGTTCTGTATCTGGTTCATCAACAATCCTCCTTATATGCTTTCCCACTCTTTCAAAACCGACATAAAGTCGGGCGACCAATCATTTGGATCTTCTTCAGGATGTTCTGACTTTTCCTGTTCTTCGGAACGGAACGCAGGTTCCATATCTGAGTATGTCTGTTGGTCTTTATCATCGGCTACGGTTGAGTCGGAATCAGATGATATGATATTATCCTGATCCGATACATCATTCTCTGTCTCTGTTGTATTTGAATTAACATCGCCTTGATTGTCACTCCACCACTTGCTCAAGGTGCCGTTTTCATTGATTTTAAGAATCAGAATTTCAAAACCGCTCAGATTATTCAGCGTTGAAATTTGTTCTGCAAGTGTAATATCGTGTGTAATTAAAGCAAGACGATTTATCTTTTTGAACTTTGCAAAAACAGAAACAAAGGTGTTGACAATATCTTTATCGCTCTTTTCACCTCTCACCTGCAGTATTCCCTGACTTTGCATTGTCTTCAGACGGTATTTTGCTTTTTTAGCACAATCAGCTTCATACCGATCAGAAGATGAAGAGATTTGCTCAATTTTCTTAATGACTATCAGTGGAACAATAAATTGTATATTAACATTTTGTGATATATCCTTTACCGACTCTAAAAATACATAAGAGTTTTCATCTGCCAATGCGGTATCATCAAGAAAAACTTTGTAATCCTGAAATAATTTCATGTAACTTTCTTGTCCGATAACTGCCATATTGCAGAACGGACTGCTTACAAGCTTTGAATCATCAGCAAAAGTCAAGAAAAATCTTTGTAATATCGGAATATCTTCTGTATATACATTATCATCTCCGATTACTTTATTGCTTTCAAGAATGGCAGCAATCACATGATAAGAGATTTTTTGCTTTTCGAGCAAATAATCAATAACAGCACAAATCGATATATATTGAACGGTGCTAAGTTTATTTTTATTGTTTTCAATATTATTGATTGTCTGTCTTGTCACACCTATAATATCTGCCAATTCTTGAACACCGATATTCAAAACTTGACGTATTTGCTTCAAAGAACATTGCATTGTACTAATAATGTTAGCCCTTGATTGATAATAAAAATCTGACATGATTCAACACCCTTTCTTAAAATTTATTATAACAAACAAGTTTACCTATGTCAACATATTTTACATAAGTAAAAATAAAATCATTCACAAAATTTGCCGTCTGCTTTTATATAGAATCACTAAATTTATCAATTTATAATACATTACTGTCATTATTACAAAATCACACAATTCCAAACACTGATAAAAATATTTACAAAATACAAAAAATGATAATTACAAACATTTGTAAATGTTATTTAATTTTACAAATATGTACAAGCCGAATAAATAAGACAAAAAATAACCGTACCTTTCATTTCTGATCGGTACGGTTTTTGGTTATATGGACAAACCCGCTTTTTTTGTAAATTCCTCAACAGGCATTTTAGCCTGTTCTGCCGCTTGTATTGCTGTGATAATTCCATTCTTCACTAAATCCGCAAGTGTAGTGATAATGCCTTCTTCTTTGCCTTCCATTCTGCCTTCCGCTCTGCCTTTTGCTTCGCCTTCGGTCAATAATTCTTCTGCCCAATCTTCAACTGCTTTGCACATATTTACCGTCTCCTTTCTGGTTTCATAATTAACCCTGAAATCTCCGAATGTAGTTATCATTTCGGCAGCATCTATCGGTAAGTTTCCGAACTTTGTCTTATCCATCGCAATTTGTTTTATTCGTTTCTTGTCTTTGGAATCATATATCTACTGCATTTCATCTGTCAAGATGTAATACGGGACTTCAAGTCCCACATATAACTATTTATTTTTGAAAAAATGTCTATCACCAACAAGGCAAAAATAAATATGCTCATATATGCCCGTAAAATGCCCCAGATTGAACGAAAACAACAAAAGGTATATAACTCTATACCCCCTCGCATTTACCTCCTCTTAAAACGCCGTATTTTGAGCATATGCAAGCAATCTAAAAAGTACTAAAATAAACGACCGTTAAAAATGATACTTAAAAACACCTCTGAAACTTTTTATTTCAGGGGTGTTTTTGATACTTTTATAAATAACGTTTATTTTGATACTAAAAATCAAGAATTTTTACAAGACAGTCTTTTGAGTTCAGCAATTTTCCTTTCGTGTTCCCGAATAGAATTTTCAATGCGTAATCTGTCATCTCCGCTTGCTCCCTGTAAGGCTGTTTTCAGTCTTTCAAGCCTTGTTGAAACCATTTCATGCTCTGCCCTGTTCAGCTCTTCGGCAAAATTTTCTTTATGCTCTGAATTCTGCATTTTTCTCTTAACACTTTCCGTAAATACTCCGCCATCATTCGTCATGCTTTCAATCACCTCAAGAGCCTTGAAAAAGAGATTGTACAGGCTGACACCATATTCAGCTCCCTGCAGAATTTCTTTCATTCCCTGACTTGCTTTCAGGCTGTTTTCCTGATATTCTCTGAAAATATCCTCTGTTCTTTGTGCTTCAAAGAATTTTGTCTTCAAAGCGTTTTCTAGCTGCCGGAGTTCTTCTGACGGCGGCTCTTGTTCTTTTAACTCCGATGCATTATCAAAAAGAGCATTTATTTTCTCTAAACCAATCATTTTTTTCGTTTTATTCGTATTTAGCAAGATTATTCCAATCAATTTCATCAGAATCAATATAGCCGCTTGCTTCCGCTTCTCTCAGTTCGGCGGCTTCTGAGGGTGTCAGTTTGGTATAATCAGGATCCCACGCAAGTACAATACGCTTTACCATCTCAAAAGCAAGATTTCTTTCCTGTTCCGGCAGCATATCAAGCATTGCCGCTATTTCTTGTGCCTGTGTACTCATTGCTCATTCCTCCCATATTACTTGTAAATGTCGCCTCTATTGCCGATTTCGTCAATAAAAAGAATTTCTATCACTTCATTTTCGATTTTGCCAACTTCTTCCGAATACCAGTAAATAACACGATAACTGCCAACTCTCAGACGCATTTTGTTTTTATCACTGCCCTGCATCACCTTGATATCACCTTCGGGCGGTTTATGTGTCAGCTTTTCAATAGCGTTTTTTATTCTTGCAACGGTTGAATTATCCTGTTTAGCAAGAAATTTCAGTGATTTTTTACTATATTTTATCTTCATAACTTGAAACTCCTCTTTATAGGCTGTCTCTGACAAATTTCTTGTGTATATTATACCGCATACTCAAAAAAAAACAAGTACAGCAATATTCTAACACAGGGCAACAGCATTTACTTTTTTAGAAAGCAATGGTAAAATAAAAAAATGAGAATAGAAGAATTAAAAGCAGAAATAAAAAATATCAGCGAGCCAAGGAGAACAAGTCACGGAAACATTCGCCATAAGCTTGAAGATATAATAATCATTGGATTGTGTACCATATTGTGCGGAGGGGAAGATTATACCGATATGGAGGAATTCGGTATAAATCGCAAAGAATATCTTGCGAAATTTCTTGATCTTCCGAATGGAATACCTGACAGTGATACATTCAGACGGGTATTTGAAAGAATTGATCCGTCTGAACTATCGTCATGCCTGATCAACTGGTTGTCAGTTACCAGAGGGAGAAGGGAAACAGTAGCAATAGACGGAAAAACTATTTGCGGGAGCGGAAATGAAAAACACAAAGCATACCATGTTATCAGTGCATTTGTAACCGAAACGCAAATCACACTTGGCGAAATAACCGTAGAAGAAAAGTCAAATGAGATTATTGCAGTTCCTGAACTGCTTGAACTGATAGATGTTGACGATTGTATCGTAACAGCAGATGCAATGAGCTG
>Ga0326511_10001555_pt1 | contig 18949 bp, 11 predicted proteins | sample 0_2496_0518_D_FD_203701 | JGI IMG/M metagenome (GOLD analysis project Ga0326511, IMG submission 203701) | Bovine rumen microbial communities from UC Davis, California, United States - 0_2496_0518 | ecosystem: Host-associated > Mammals > Digestive system > Stomach > Rumen | place: USA... | reverse complement strand
CTCTGTTGCTGAGAATGTGACTCCCTTGTAGTCGGTGGTGAGCAGCCAGTAGGGTTCTGGCTTGAAGGTGTCGATCTCCTTCTTTCTGTTCACGAGCAGGGCCAGCGTCGGTGTCTGGACACGACCGATGGAGAGGACATGCTCCTTACCGCCGTAACGCAGGGTGTAGAGGCGCGTGGCGTTCATGCCGAGGAGCCAGTCACCAGATGCCCTGGCGATGCCTGCATAGTAGAGGTTGTCGTACTGCTTCTGCTCTTTCAGTTGCCCGAAGCCGTCACGGATGGACTCTTCGGTGAGTGAGGAGATCCAGAGACGCTTCACGGGACAATGGGCTTCGGCCAGCTGCATGACCCAACGCTGGATGAGTTCTCCTTCCTGACCGGCATCGCCACAGTTGACGATGGTGTCGGCCTTGGCGAAGAGCTTCTTGATAACCCCGAACTGTTTCTTGATGCCTGCCTCGGAGATGAGCTTGATGCCGAAGCGGGCGGGTATCATGGGCAGTTGCTGAAGTGACCATTTCTTCCAGTCGCTGTTGTATTCCTCGGGGCTTTTCAGACAGCACAGGTGCCCATATGTCCATGTCACCTGATAGCCGTTACCTTCATAATAGCCATCCTTACGGTTGCTGGCTCCCAAGACCTTGGCGATATCTCCTGCCACACTGGGCTTCTCTGCGATACAAACAATCATACCTTTTGTGTCTTCCTTGTCATTTTACTACGGTTATGATATATCTCCAGTACACGAACACGATCGATGATATATCTTCCACCCATCTTGATGACAGCATCTTCGAAATCTCCGGAACTTTTCAGCTTATAGGCAGTCCTTACGCTACAATGTAACGTGTCTGCCATCCCCTCCATGCCATAGGTGAAACGTGCCGGATCTTTCAGTATCATCTCAGTGATATCGCCCTCCATACCTGAATATTGCAAAGGAATCTCTTTTCTCTTGACTTCAATCTCTTCTGTGATCATCTTCCTGAAATAGGGGAGAATATCACCGAGAGTCAGCTCCTGGAGCGGACGGCTCTCAATATTAGTTTTTATTTCTTCCATCGGATTCATATGTCTTGAACCAGCACACAGAGTTCATATTAAACGTCGGATTTTCAGACTATGGCGTGCCTCTATGAATAACCCATCATCAAGTCTGTTGCACGGCGAAAGCAAAGTAAAGGACAAATTAAAGGAAATCGCCATAGCCGTGCAAAGGTAGTGCTTTTTCGACTACCTTTTGCACGGCTCTATGAAAATGTCTGCAATTTCCTGCTTTTTCAGGTTTTAGGGTTCTGTACGTCCTGTTTTGGTTGGTTGTTGTCCGTATGGTGAATATCAGGCAGGAATACTTACATAGATAAAACATCCCTCCATCTTTCAGACTGCATCCAAGGCATTGGATCGTTTCCTGAACAGTATATCATAGATGAATCTATGTTAATTCGATATAGCCCTTCCTGAGTTCTTTGTATCATGTAATCATCAATGTTATACAGTTTGTCAGACAAACTCATTAGACTCTTTTTAATCTTTGCTAACTTTGGATTCCTGATAGTATAGTCAAGAATGTCTGGGGTTTGGTCGACTTCTCCTCCGAAATAATGATAGATCCGTTTGTATTTGCTGAACAGCTTATCCATCTTTTTCTTATGAAGTGGTAACTGTTTGGCCAATGTCGGTGCATTGAGGTTCATACCACCAGTAATGGACTCAACCAGGATTAGTGCATATAACGCCTTTTCCGAACGGGATATTTTTAGTTCTTCATTGATTTCCGGGAACCTTATCTTCTGTTGCATGGTGTCGAGAAGTACTATACTCATAGCATTTTCTTTCATCAGGCACAGGTCCATAATCTGCTTGTAAACGCCACTGTAGATAAATCTGTCGTTACTATTGTAGATGTTTCTCAGAATAGAATATTCTGAATTCATCATTGAAGTGAAACGGTACATGAACTGCTTGATTTCATCTAATACATTGTCACCAATGACAATTCTCAGGAAATTGGCATATATAGTACTCTCAGAAATGGTCTCTCCAACTTTCATCAGGAATGCAGGTTGAGTATCAGACAGACAACTGATATGCAATTTCTTGCAAAGCTGCTCTTTACAGAACTGTTCTGTTGTCATTGATGAGATCTTTTCTTGAATCATTGACAGTTCCGAGCTGTCTAGATTCGGGGTAAGGAATGACATTACTTCATTAAAAAGTACAGGTGGAGTTGTCCTGTAGATTTCTGAAATCTGAGGTATGTAGGCAAAGTTAAAGCCTGCAAGTCTCATCGCATTCTCAATCTGCTGATAATTCTTCTTAATGATGTCATTGATTACATCGTCAAATTCTGCTTCGACATAGATGACTTGCGAATTGTCTAATTGAAGTCCTTGCTGTGGCACCTGAATATGAATCATATCTGCTTCGTGGGTGCCCTCAAGACAATATTCCAAAGCTATCATTAACAACGCCTCGTCCTTGTTACACATGCCATCTGCAAGAGTAATCTTCTTGAACAAGTCCATTAATCCATCTTTACTTTCTTTGTCTAGCAAGCAAAGGGTATTAACAGCATCTGAAAAAGTAATATACCTCGCATCACTGAGACACTCTTTGTTTAAACGGTAGGCATCTTTAATCAACCCGAAAAGTTCCATTTCTCTGCTGTCAATGACAGAGTCCGCCTTGATTAAATCAGAGACAATTCTACTAATCGATATTCTTTCTAGCTTATTCATAGACAATTGCTTTATTTGGAGCAAAGTTACAAATTATTTTCCATATTGGACAATATTTCATGAAAAAACAGGTAATTTCATGCATTTTTCGTCAAAATATTACCGATTTCTGTCATTTTTGTAACAAAATGACTAACTTTGCATCAAAATAGTAATAACTTAAAACAATTGTGATATGGAACTGGTTAAAGGACAAAAGTATGCATTTTCTATTAAGGAAACGAAAATTGAAAATGGTGATTTGTATTATGTGATAAACGTTAACGGGTATGATTGCCCGCTTAAGGTTTTCCCATTCCAAAGAGGTGCTGCAAGACCGCCAAAACTTCAATGCGTCTTTAAGGGGTACAATGGGGCAAATGAACCTCTTTTTATGCAAGATATTGAACCTTTATTAAAACAACTATATAAAATTGGCGAATCCTATGAGTTTAAAGTTAAAGGTGATTTCTCAGAATCCGGCTATTATGAGGTCGTAGACAAAAACGGCTTTATTTTGAGACTGACTGATTATGGAAAGACAAAAGTATATGTTAATCAGGTTATAAAAGCAAAAGTAAAGAGTATAAACCTGATAAGGATTGAATTGTCTCTAATTACAAATAAAAAACGTGAAGGTATATTATTCATGCCGCCAGAAAGCGTTTTTTCTTTAGATAGCACAAATGCAATAGACAAACGTTTTCCAATATTCCTTTTCAAAAAACTACCTGCATTTAAAGAGGCACGGGCACAATATGAGAGTGGTAATGCCTTATGGGTTATTGCTGCCATAGATGCTGTTGACAAGAATTTGGCAGAATGGCTCAATTCAAAAATTACTCATAAAAGGAAACTGTTGATGGTATATCATAGTATATGTACCAATCTTCTGGAAAAATCGGATTATTTAAAAGACTGTACTGAAGAAGAAAGAATTGAATGCCAGAAGAAGGTGGCAATCGCTATCACTCATGCCGAGGACTATCTTGTGGCTCTTAACCTTATACGAGAGGGCCGAAACCAGTGGTACATTGATGACAATCTGGAAAGACTAAAGCATTCCGGGTATTTATATCAGCCGGAAAAGAAGATGCGTGTCATGATGTCAATCTTCACTTTGCGTCAGGAATCAGTACAGAGTTATATCCAGGATATCTTTGACATCATCAGGGAAGGCCACGAGAATAACCGGTTTATGGATCAGTTCTCTAAAGCATTCACGGAAATGCTGGATGTATATATATGGAATGAAAGCAAATCGGTCAATCTGATTTCAAGTATTTACGATACAGTCTCCAAACAGAGAATTGAGGAAATGGCAGAGGCCCTGGCAATTCAATTGATACTTGTAGAGAATAAGGAATACGGTGACAAAGCTCTTTGCAGATCCATGTTATATAGATTTGCATCTCTCATTACTCCAATGTTTTCTGACAGTCTGTTAGAGAAAGCATATGTTGTCCTGTTCCAACAGCAGATGCTTCCTTTGGAATACTCCTGGAATGACCTTTCAAATATGCGGCTGCTTTGCTCTAAGCTGTCTTCGGCCACCTCAAAGGCTGGAATCAGTGAAATGCTCTCATATCATGGCCAGAAAGCCATACTTACACTCGACTCTCAGACAATCAGCATCATGCCGCAGAAAAGGGGAACCCAATTGAAAAAGGCATATCCTGATGGAATTACTCCTTGGCAGAACATTCAGTTTCTCCTCAACGAGAGACTTGATGAGAAGGTCAGTCCGTCTGTCAAGGCCATCAAGAATTATGAAGCGATGTGGAAGGAACTGGAAAGAAGCCTGTTCGCTGAGAAACAGGTCATTCCGCGTAAAGTAGTAAATAAGAACCTGACCCCAGATGTAGGTGACCAGGTCTATATCCGAATAACAGGGCAGGTGCCAGATAAGAAGTTTGACTTCTATTGCAAGATTGAAGACCCGACATTTGTGGGTGAAGGACAGATAAACACTCACCAGATAGTCCACTATAATGTGGATGCCACAATGGACTCGTTCAGACAGAAGGATACGAAAATTCCTTATCTCCTGTTAGCTACAGTTGAGTCAATAGACTCTAAGGGAAAGATCAAGTTCAATATGTTGAAGGAAATAGCAGACTTCATCAATGATACGACCAACTCTGGTGATGAAGTCCTTGCTCAGGTGTCAATGAATAATCCAAGTAACTACATTTGTATTACTGAACTTGGATTCGCACTGTCAATCAATAAGAAAGAGACCCTCTCAGAGTTGAATGTCGGTGATTTCTTGATAGCCCAGGTCGATAATGTCAAGATGAACGGCAATGTCAATGCATTCTTCATGGAAAAGAGTGAAGATACTTTTGAATGTGTTGACGGTTTCAATAGCCTCATTGAGGATTATGCGAATGGCAAACTGTATGAAGAAAAAGAAGTCGAGACACAGGAAGAAGAGTCTATTCTCACAGAAGACTATATTGAGCAGGATGTCATGGAAGAACTTGTGCATATCATAGACAGATACTCCATGACTCAGTCAAGTCAGGTGGCTGCGTATAATTATCTGGCGGTAGCAAAACTGATGTCATTGGTTATGGGTAATGCTGATTTGGCCGACTATTATTCCCGTAGGATGGAATTACTGAAGGTTTTGCAGCATTTCGGTGAACTGGACAAGATCAAGGATGAGGAATTGGATGAACTGTTGGATAATAACGAGGCTTTCATATCCAACTACCCGGACATCAAGAATAAGCTTACGCAGCTGAAGATCATCAATCATCTGGATAAGCCTTGGAATGATGATTATCTCTGGGGACTGGCTAAAGATACAGAGAACAAAGATGTCAGCTCACTGGCAAGGCTGGTTCTTACTCATAACATGATGGACGGCTTTAATGTCTATGAGCAGAGACTTGCAATCAGGAAGAGGATCTATCAGATGATGGACTTGAATATGAGGATACCTGAAACATCTTTTGTCGCAGAGGAAGACCAGTTCACGGAACTGAAGACCTCAATGATCTATCCTGCAGGGAACAGCATGAGGGCTGATGAGAAGCAGCAGATTAAGGAGCTGATGACTGTCGTGTGCAGTTTCCTGAATGCTAAAGGAGGAACTTTGTATGTTGGTGTTAATAACCTTGGGTCTGCGACAGGTCTTGATACGGATTTTATTTTTATCAATAATGGTAGGGGAGGCTATGATCTGACCGATGTTAAAGACAAGTTTGACCTGAGATTCAGGAATGCCGTACATAATATGCTAGGTGGAATCGCCAACAATATGGTTAGTTGTGAATTCCTGACAGTGAATGGAAAGACAATATACAAGGTGGTTGTAGAGCCATGTAAGGAACTTGTTTTCTTGGAGGGAACAGCATACGTGAGACAGGGTACTTCTAAGTGGCCGATTCAAAAGTCTGAGTTAGAAGCCTTCAAGAAACAAAGGGCTGCTCAGTTCTCAGTTTAACAATTATAGGCGGGTGTTCTATCCCGCCTTTTTACGTGATTCTGGGCTTGTTGCAATGTTGCAGCTATTTAATAGCCCTTCCTCATATATTTGATGAAATGTTTCCAGAATGGTGTTGACAGCCTTTTTTTGTGTACCTTTGCACCGTGAACAGGGACGTCATGTACCCTATTTGACATTATTAACTGAAAGAAATGAAACCAAATAGACGGTAATTATGCCTAATGAGACAACTAATTTGCCAAGTGTGTCCTACTATACTCCAGTAGAGTTGGTCGGAATATACCGGTCTTTCCTTGAGAGAGGGCGGAGTAATGGAGTCATATGGCTCCGGGGTATCTATGTCCCCAAACAGCAAGGGCAGGGCTGGAGTTCATGCTATGACGAATTGAAGGATGTAAATACAAACGTTACCGTGACAATCAAGCTTAACCAGCAGGATCGTCAGAAACTTAAACCACGGAGTCTGATTCATGTCGGAGGCCTTATTGAACTGAATCCATTTACAAATGGAACAATTCAGATTCTTGTGAACGTAACCCGCATTGAAATCGTAAAAGATCAGTTCGTTACTGAACAGGATACGAAACGCTCAGAAATACGAATTGCAAAAAGCAAGAAGGGGTTCAAGAATGTTGATGCCATTCTGGAGGATAAACTGTTCCGGGACGAGAGACCAAAAGTGGCTCTTGTTTTCGCAACCACTTCCATTACGATGGCAGATTTCAATGCAGGGGTTAATGCAGCCGCAGTAAAAATAGACTTTACAGAGCAAAGGCAGTCATTCGCAAATGCAAAGACATTATCTACTTATCTGAAGAGCATTGATTCTTCTGGTTTTGACGTGATTGCATTGGTCAGAGGTGGTGGCAGCGGCATAGAGTCTCTTGATGAGATTGACGTGTTGGAAACCATATCGACTATGGACACACCTGTCATATGTGCTATAGGTCATGTTGGAGAAGAACTGTTTCTGAAGTCCATTGCAGACAAGGTCGCCCCAACACCAAATGGTCTTGGCCAGTATTTCTCGGAAATGGTGGAAAGTGTTACGGCTAAGCGGAATAATTCTCGTGCAGCTCTAGTTGAGGAAGTTAAAAAGCAGTTCGTTAAACAGCTTGATGAGTCTAACAAGAAAAACAAGGAACTTCTTGCACAGGTTGAGAAAATGACGAAGCAGGCTCAGGAGCAGACCAAGTCGTTCAATGAGGGATTGAAGAAGCAGCAGGAAGAGAATAAGAAGAATCTCGAAGCGCAGCAGAAGAAAAATGACGAGGCCTTGGCAAAGTTTCAGGCACAGTCCAAGACGCAGATGGAAAAGGCCAACAAACAGAATGAGGATCTCCAGAAGAAACTGGCTGAAATAACAAAAGCTAATGAGACTGCTCAGAAAGCACATGCGGAACAATTGGGTAAACTCCAGTTGCAGCTGAAGGCACAGACTGAGGCCAGTGCCAAGCAGTCCAAGGAATTCAACGAGAGTCTGAAAAAGATGCAGGATACTAATGGCCAACTCCAAAAGTCGATGGATAAACTCACAGCCCAAAACACTCAGGCGAACAAGGATCTGAATGAAGCAAAAGACAGAAGCCGTGAACTTGAAAAGCAGTTGGAGGAGGCAATGAAGAAGAATAAGGGCTGTTCGTCAGGGTGTCTGGGAATGCTGACTGCCATTGTAGGTATTGCGAGCCTTGCTTGTTGGATGGTATGTTTGCTAATTTAGCGTTCAAAATCTCATTAAATGAAGAAAAAAACAACTATTGCGTAAAATTTACACAATAAAATTTGGTGGAATAAAAAATAGTTCGTACCTTTGTAGCGTAAAAATTACGCAATGAATGAAAATTAATACATAATTATAAAATAATATGATAGGGAGTATAATCGGAGATATCGTGGGCAGCATCTACGAGTTTGGTAATATCAAGACCAAGGACTTTGAGTTCTTCAGCAGCAAAGGCAGCTATACTGATGACAGCATTCTGACTGTTGCTACTGCAGACTGGATTTTGAATGGAGGTATGGCAGCTCAATACTATAGCCGTTACGGTTATGAGAACCCATGGCCGATGGGTGGCTATGGCGGCAGCTTCCAGCTATGGATAGTCAGGGCTAACCGTCAGGGCGATTTCAGCCCTTATGACAGCTGCGGTAATGGATCCGCTATGCGTGTCGGTCCGGTCGGCTGGGCTTTCAACTCAAAAGATGAGGTGCTGGCAAAGGCTAAGGAGAGCGCTGAGTGTACTCACAATCACCCTGAAGGTATCAAAGGTGCACAGGCTACGGCTTTGTGTATCTACATGGCTCGGCACGGAGCGAGTAAGGAAGAGATCCGTCATGAGATAGAGACAACAATAGGTTATGACCTGGGCTTCACATGCGATGAGATAAGACCCTCCTATACTTGGGGTGGAACATGTCAGGACAGTGTTCCACAGGCAATCGTTTCTTTCCTTGACGGACAGGATTTTGAGGATTGTGTCAGAAATGCTATTTCAATTGGAGGAGACAGCGATACCATCGGATGTATTACAGGAAGCATTGCAGAAGCATTCTATGGCGTACCAGAGAAGTTGAGAAGCCGGTCTATGACATATCTTCCAGAGGGATTCAAGGCAATTATAAGTGAATTTGAGAACAAATACGGTCATCGATGAATATGGGTGTTGCAACATTGCAACAATATAAAAGGAGATTTGTGTTATATGGGCACAACGTTTCCAGTATAATGAAACAGTCATTATTTTGTCGTACCTTTGCACCATCAAACAATTAACTCAAAACGAAATGAAAATGAAACAGAACAATCTAACAAACGAGAAGACTGGTAACAGTAGTGCCAGGCAGAACCTGCAGTATGGCAGGATGGGTGAGTCCAGCTCTATCACAGAGGCTGTGTATGGTGTTGATATGATGATGGCTTATGGTATCTTCTAACTAAAATCAGATCAGTATGAGAATTAAAAGTGCAAGGTACTTCCGTGAGAGGTATATGACGGACATCAGGCATATCCAGCCTAACAGCGGATATAACCCTGACTTTATCGGATGCGTCCATGACCTTCCGGGTGGTGGGTATGTCAAAGGTTTCTTTGACATGTACCACGGTGACAAACAAGACATTGGTGGCTTCCTCTCCGGCAATCTGAAAATTGCCGAAGATGGCCAGGCCATCTATGAGTTTATGCAGAATGCAGCAGATTGCGATTCTACGGCATTCTATATGTTCTATAATGACAAGTACTTCCTGGCTATTAATAACGGCAGACCATTTACCCAGGAAGGACTGCGCTCTTTGTTAAACGTCGGTCAGTCTGACAAGAAGAGCGCATCTTTGATCGGTCGCTTCGGAATCGGTTTCAAGCTTGTTCACAGACTGGTAGGCAAAAGTGACGGTAAGCATGAACTCCTTCATGAAAACAAAGGTCCCGTGCTTTTCAGCTGGAGCAGGAAAGAAGATCTCCTCGCGCTCTTGAACAAGGAAGATATCAGTCCTGTCAATGACATTGATGACGGTGGAACCCTTCCTTATTTCCTTAAACTGATTCTTACTAACTTCCCAGCTGATCCTAATGAAACGGTGAAGGATCTTGAATATAATGATGCAGTCCTGTTCACTGACGAGGAATATGCTGAGCTGGCCACTCAGACTAAGGCATGGATTGAAAAGTATCTGGATGATGCCGTCTTCAATAGCGGGACTCTGTTCTTCATCAAGCTTGGCGAGGGGAAGAGAGAACTGCTGGACAAGGACTATAAGGAGAACTTGAAGACTGGTGTCGAGTATTCATTGAATACGTTGAAGAATCTGAAGAACATCAAGATCAATGATGTACAGATTGATGAAGTGACCCTCAAACTGGAGAGTGGTATCATCAAAAAGGACTCAGATGATTTCAATCGTATCTCTCCGGAATATACAGATAGCGATATCCATTATTCCATAGGCTATAATATCATCGATTTCACGGCAGAGAAACCGTTCCTGCGTGTTGATGCCTTGAAAGAGTCACCGACTTTCTATAAGTATTTTCCGCTGGGTGACGAGATACATCACTCTGCGCTGTTCATCCATTGTGATAGTCTCAGCAATGAGGCAAACCGTCGTAAGCTTCATGACGACTCAACGAACCGGGAGCTGATACCGATGATAGCCAATTTCATTATCAGCAGACTGGAGAGCATGAAGAATGCTGGAGATATGGATAGCTTCAAGCAGTTGTATGCCAATCTCCTGCTGAGCGAGTCACCTCACGATAATAGTGACTGGCTGAAAGCTTCCTTCTATGATATCATAAGAGATTATATAAAGACATGTGTTCCTACAAGTACCGGTTCTTTCGTTGAAAGGGAGAATGTGTTCGTGCGGAAGATTAAGTGCAACGTTCCGCTGAGTGTTGTCAACTCGTCATATCAATGGTTCTTGTGGAATCCTGAAGAGAACCTGAGATCTCTTACTTCGGCGGCAAAGGATAAACTGGGTATTAAGGACTATGATGTAGTCGACTTGTTGGCTGATGCTGACGTGAACGCTCTCAATGAATGGATTAAGAATGCAGATGAAGATTCTTATAAGGCATTCATCAGTGAGCTGTCCTCGACTCTGCTAACAAACAGTACAAAGGCTAAGGAAAAACTGAGGAGCTTGAAACTGTTCCGCTTCAGTGATGGAAGTTTCCATTCATACTCAGAAGTGGTAACTGATAAGACTGTTGCTGTGTCCAATTGGTCAAACCGTACGGATTACCTGTATAACGAAGAAAAACCCTATGTCTTTACTACAGACAAAACATATGAGCTGAACAGCATTCTGAACACTCTTGGCTTTGTTGTTTCTGATGTCAATCTGGATGAATACCAGTGTATTAAGCAGTGCTTTACACTGCCGAAGGATCAGCATGTCTTCAATCTGATTTCTGAAAAGGTGAAGTCAGACCTGCTTACTCCGTCCCAGAAGAAGGACTTGATCCTTCACCTGACAAGCTCAGACCAGAGCAAGAAATTTGAGAATGTCGGAGATGAGAGTATCAAGAAACTGGTAATCTGCAAGACTGAGAATGGTGAACAGAAGCCTCTCTCAGAAATGATAGGCAGGGCTTACATAACGCCACAGTGGCTGTCCAGCTACAGGATTGACAGTAACGACTACTTCCCGGAGCTTGACAAGTATCTCATTCAGGAAAAGGAGGTCTATGCCAAGATTATCCTTCCTTTCTGGGACGATATGGAGATTACGGAGACTGTTGATACTGTGTATAGTGACATCAGGAGGCTCTATCTCCTGGATGAGGAATCCAACAAGTCCATGAAGGGCAAGGCCTTTGTATACACGGAGGACGGAAAGTTTGAGACAGCAGATAAGGTTCTGTTCAATCAGTCTATGCTGGACTCCAATGTCAGTTACCCCTCGATTAAGAACGTCATGTCAACAGTGTTCGGCTATGACGTACCTCAGAAGAGCGTGACGGGTATTCTGCAAGAGGATCCTTTCAGTTTGTCTGCGGAGTCTCGCCTCTGTGGAATGACACCGGAAAGGGTGAGTGTTACTTGTGAGGATGTGGCCAGCTTTATCAAGGCTTGCCAGCTGAATAACGAGCCTTTCTTCAACTTCTACGTAGTGGAAAAGGAAGGAGATGAATTCTTCATCACAAGGAAATCTGACAGCAACTATCAGGTGTACTGTACCAGTAATACAGTCAAGGCCTTCATTGAGAAGAATAACTCCGACAGCATGGTACTTCTGCCATCAGAACTGTCACAGTTCTCTGATGAACAGGGCATCGTGAAGGGTGAAGACCTTTATGGTAGCATCCTGGATGGAGTGGATGATGTGGACACGCTGCAGACAGACCTGGTGGATGTCCTCAAATACGATTCAAGGAGGAACTTTATCATCAGACTGTCAGAGATCTGCATTGACCTTGACAAGACTGTTTCCAAGGATGATTATGAGTACAAGGTTATGGAAATGGCTTGTGCCTGCCTGGAAGAAAAAGACTATGATGATTTCCGCTCAAAATTGGTAATCAAAAAGGGTGGCTCTTCATTCTCCCATGATCAGATTCCTTCAACGCTTGCTGAGAGTGTCGCTGTCCCTAACGCAAAGAAGAACTTCGATCTTGCCATGCTTCTTCCTAAAGAGAATGGTAACGGAGCCTTGCTGAATGAGATCGTTGACAAGTATTCTGCTCTTGGTATCAGCAGACAGAAATTGAACTCTTTGTTTGGCATCTCTTCTGAAGCTAATCTGGATGAGATATATGATACCATCAAGTCAAACTATCAATATCTGGAGAATGCGCAGCAGCTGGCCTTTGTATTGCTGATGGATTCCAACAATGACAAGCAGTTGGACTTCAAGATCAAATGTGCAGATGACTCTATAGAGGGAGGTGACTTCATCGTTAAGGATTTCTCCTTTATCAGAAGGTCATATACTATGGGTTCCCAGTATGCTGAGTTGGGACAGTATGTATCCCTTCCCTTTGGTGGAACCACCCTCATACTGGAACCTTTCATTAATGATGAGAATGTCCTCATCATCCCGGGCGTTAGTACAAAGGATGCTCAGGATGGGTTTGACCAGCAGAAAGTCCTTGACTTATTGTCATTCTTCATGAACCTGAAGAAGCAAGACCGGATAAAGTTCCAATCGGTAGATTGGAGTGATTATAAGGATAGTCTTGGGTTCAATCCTGACGAATCCATATATCCTGAGGATTATGCCGTCCAGTCGGAGGCATTACCTGAATATGTGGAGAAATGGGCTGCTGTTAATCCCGACAACCTGGCATTGCTCTCAGATATGGGTGTGCAGACGGAGAATGACGTCCCTGTCATATTCCGTAAGTATATGGAAGGCAAGATTGACGAGTTTGACGCACACTCCATCTACTCTGTCAAGAAGAAGAGCTATCTGGAGAATTCACTGAAGTGGATATCAGAGAAGTGCACATTCCCTCTCACTGAAGAGAAATACAAGGCTATCATGATTGCCATTGAGCAGATTAATAAGCTTCGTGGCAACAATAGCGGCATTATTGTGACCGACAAGATTGATCTCGATGAACTCTCCGATGAGAGCATCCAGTATGCAGAGAATGGGTATGAAGAGTGGAAGGAAGAGGTCGGATATAGCATTTACCTCTTCGACGGCGAGCTGCCTCACACCATTACTATTGACGAATACATTGACGAGGTGATCTATCGATATCATAAGGATGATATCACTGATGACAATGATTCCATCATCTATGTCAACAGAAACGTTGACCTTCAGAAGGCAATGCACCAGCTGGCCGATAATAATAAGATTAACCTGACCACCGAGGATGTATATAAACTGTTTGACAGGAATATCTCAGACCTCCGCAAGGAGATTGAGAAGCTGAGAAGTGAGAACGCTGCTCTTAGGAATAATGTTCCAGTTCCCTCTGGCGAAGACGTCACAATGAAAGGTGACAATCCAAGAGATGTTGACGTTGACGAAAGACCAGAATATAACGAGATTGCCAGAAAGAAGGTTATGAAGAAGTTGGTGAACGAGGGCTATAAGTTCACGCAGGGTTATGGTGACTACTCCATTGTTCACGGGGTCATTGATCCAGATGGAAATCCTGCTCCTCTGGTCGTAAAGAGTTGCATATGGGGTAAGATATATATAAGCCCTATGGAATGGGGAGCACTGTTGATGCCTAACTCTATGCTGTGGACATATGATGGCCAGGTGACCCAGCCTCTGCCTCTCAGGGCACTGATCATGAATCAGGAGAAGCTGGTTCTCTCTATGGACACAAGAAACCTCAATGATGTGGAGAAGGTGACTAAGTTCGCTCAGATCCTTCAGTACTTCAAGCAGGTGAACTTTGAGTTTAATAGCGTACGTCCAACGACCATTGCTTCTACCTATAAGCAATATGCCTTCAATGAAAGGCCGATGGACGAGAAACCTATAGCAGACGAATACGAATGATTTTCAGCAGAGACATGCAGTGGCAGTTCCTTGAGGAAGAGCTCAAGGCTGAGGTGAAGGAGTTTGATGACAAACTGAAAACTTCTGCTATCTATCTGATGGAGAAAGGAGAGGTCTTTACTGCCCAGTTCCTCTCCTTCAGTGACAGCGGGGAGATGCGTGTGAGATTCTCATGCAAGCGACCTGTCCCGAGGAGAGGGGAATACCTGTATTGTATGACTCTCCATAAGGAACTTCGCAATCATAAGAACTGGGGAGACAGGACTTATGGGGACTTGGTGAAAGATAAGACCAACTTCACTGAGGCAGTCTGTAACTGGCTGATGCCTTCCGACAATCCCGGTTTCATGATAGCTGGCTTCATTGGCATTGACATGGAGTTTGCTGAATGGATAAGAGAAGCGCCTATGACTGTCTTGGTAATGGGACCGAATAAACCTCCATTCGATTATGTGGCTCATCTGCAGTCCCTGACAAGGTGCCTGGATTCCCCGGCTGTTTCATCTGTATTGGATGCTGATTATGTTAGCAGTTCATGGAAGCCTACTTTGCTGAATAACAAGAAGGATATCCCGGAGTTCCTTCATGCACAGCTGAGCCTGAATGACTCTCTTATCCTGCAAGGCCCTCCGGGAACTGGTAAGACCTATCAGATTTCCAAGTTATGTGCAGATCTATTGGGAAGGGGCTGCTCAGTTCTGGTCACAGCCTTGACCAACAGGGCATTGATGGAAATTGCCAAGAAGCCATTCTTGGAACAGTTCCTGCAAGAAAGGAAAGTGTTCAAGACAAAGATAACGACAGATGAGGAAAGGGTACTTCCACGGTTACAGCTGGAGAAGCTGGTTGCTCCGAAGAAGGGCTGCCTGGTCTTGTCCACCTTCTTTATAACAAGTGGCGTGGCAGCTGAGCTGGCGTCAGATGCACCGTTTGATTATGTGATAGTTGACGAGGCAAGTCAGGCTCTACTTCCGATGATTGCCGCTGCAAAGAGGTTAGGACGTAAATCGTTGTTTGTCGGCGACGTGAAGCAATTGCCTCCTGTGGTGCAGATGAAAGGATCGAAGATCAGGGAGAACAAATATACCCATTTGGTGGAAGGCCTTAACTCTATCACTGAGATGTCTTTGTATCCAACCTATCAGCTGACGGAATCCAGGCGATTGACGGAACGGGGTACTCAATATACAGGAGTCTTCTATGACCATTCACTGGTATCAAAATCAGAACATAAGGGGGCTGACAGCTACGGCATTTTCTTCATGAATAGCCAGGGAGGTCCAACTCTTTTGAAGACGGATATGGAATATGGGGAACTGACTGCGCAGTCGGCAATGGATCTTGCCCTGGCAGTAGTGGCCACCATCCACCAGAATTGCAAAAGCAAGGAGGTGGCTGTCCTTGCATGTATGAAGGAGACAGTTCGCGGATTACAGAAGAAACTGAATTCAAACCTGAAGAAGTCGAATCTCATTGTAGATACTGTTGCAAGAGTCCAGGGCTTAACAACTGACATTTGTGTTTATGTGATTCCCAATACTCATTATCTACGCTCCCTTAATCCACGTCTTTTCAATGTGGCTACAAGCCGTGCAAGATATCAGACAATAATCATTGCCGACAAGGAGATTATGGACTATTCAAGGATGGACATTCAGGTGAAGGAGTATCTGGAGAAGCTAGATGAAGAATTTTCTTTCTATCTTCCTTACAATAATAAGCTGAAATTGACGTTTAATAATATGGATCAAAATTTAATCGGTTGAGCATATGAATATAATAGAAAAGGCTGACAAATACGCTGATGGCAAGGCGAACGAAGCTATAACAAAGGCTATTGCCCAGGCTTATCTCGATGGCTATCGGGATGGCTACAATGACAGAGAGGCTGAGATTCCGGCAGATTTCAGAGATAACAAGACAACCTATATCGATCTCGGCCTGCCGAGCAGAACACTCTGGTCAGAAGACTACGAGAAGGACGGTGATGACCTTCTTTACCTTCCCTATGAAAGGGCTGAATATATGAAGCTTCCGACAGAAGAACAGTGGAAAGAACTTATTAATGAATGTAAGTGGGAAGTCAAATGGTATAGTGATTCTGATCCAGATATTCTGCAGGTGAAGTGTATTGGCCCCAATGGCAATATCCTTAGATTCAATAGAACTGGAAAGATCGATACAGACGAGGTCGTTGATAATTATCAAGTATATTTCTGGGTTGAGGACATGGATGAAGGTACATCAAAGAATGCTGTCCATATCTATAATCCCAAATATAATTTTAAGAAAAAAGATCACTATAAAAATTTAGGGGGTGTTTTCTCTGGCTATCGTCTTCCTGTAAGATTAGTAAGATAAGTAGATATAATATCAGAAAAATGAATTAGGGAGCATTGCTCCCTTTTTTTGTGCCTATCTCAATACATGAAAAATGCGAGAGGGCAAAATGCCCATTTTCTCACTGGCCAGCATTTTTAGGCCTCCTGCCTTTGGGTACTTTACAACATTTTACGTCGCAAAGTTATGGCGAACAGTAAAAGCGACAAGTACCGACATCCTTGCTGATAGTATTCAGCCGTAAGTCTATTATCCGTATATTCCACTGGCAGCCTTCCACAGTTTTCAATTGAAAACGGGGTATTCCAGATGAATATACGGTAATTCCTTGTCTTCATTTCCATGATGTTTGCCATCTTCTAAGCGATGTAAAAAGTTTATACCCTACGGCATACAGCCAATAAAAAAAACTGCCCATGAGGGTTCAAAAAGTAAAAAGTTTGCCCCTTGGCTCCAGTCAATAAAAACTTTCAAAATATCGACAACATGTTAAGATACGCTCTATATAGTTACCTTCCGCAGCGATACCTAAAGCGGGCAAGCTTCGAGCAGATTGACCTCGATCGTCGCATCATTGACTTTAAAGACGGTCGCAAGTATGCCTCGAAATGGGCTGCAAGGGAAATGGCAAAGGCTCTCTCTTTAATGGATTTGAGCAATACCGCTATCGTTTGCATACCGGCAAGTTGCAAGCGTACGAACGACATCAGATACAAGCATTTTACTAAGGATCTATGCGAAAGGGTTAACGCATTGAACGGATTCAGTCATATCGTGGTCAACGGCCATCGTCAGAAAGTTCATGTCAGTCATAACCATCTACTCGCAGACGGAGCAAATGAATACTACCACATTGATGAGGATTTCTTCCGCGGAAAGAATGTTTTGGTCATTGATGACATTACCACCACAGGAAAGACTGCTAACGCTTTCATAGAGCGCATTGAGGCAGCAGGTGCCAACGTTCGTATGGCTTTATTCCTTGCTAAGACTCGAAATTTCAAACGTCATAATTAATTAAAAATCAGATATTAACATGAATGCAACTACAGTAAAACTTAGTGTTAAGCAATGGGCATCGGAAGACCGCCCAAGTAACAAACTCCAGACTCTCGGCGCAGAGGCATTAACAGACTCTGAACTGCTGGCCATCCTTGTAGGTAGTGGCACCACGCAGCGTAACGCTGTGGAGATAGGGCAGGATATTATGAGCCGTTTTGACCATAACTTAGGTAAGCTTGCAAAGGCTGATTTCCGTGAAATCAAGGACATCGATGGTGTCGGAACGTATACCGCCTGCAAGATTATTGCAGCTATCGAACTTGGCAAGCGCAGGCAGATTGCGAAGGCAACCTTGACTCCTGACCTTTGCACCGCTACGGCCATCTATAACTATATGGCTCCACGTATGCAGGATCTCCAGGTTGAAGAGGCTCATATCATTCTGATGAACCAAAACTACAAGCTGATTAAGAGCGTCTGCATAAGTCATGGTGGTATCACTGAGACAGCTGTCGATATCAGAATCATCATGAAGGAGGCCGTGACGAACAATGCCACAATCTTAGCCTTTTGTCACAATCATCCGAGCGGGAATATATGCCCAAGCCGTTATGATGATGAACTGACAAAGGCCATCAAGAGGGCTTGCGAGGTTATGCGAATCCATTTTAGCGACCATGTTATCGTGACGGACGGAGCTTATTACTCCTATCATGAACAGGGGAAGATTTGAGGTTGCACCGCCTTAAATCTTCGCGCTCTTATGAGGAAGGATCTCTCGTAAGAGCGTTTTTCATGATACATTTGATGAATCATAGCAGGATCATAACTGGCTTCTATAATACTGCCTGCACCACAGCACCGCCACACTTGCACTACAAATCCACCATCAGCACCTCCCGTTTTTCGGGCTTCGGCATTTCCGATTTACCACAAATGCACCATATTTGCACCAAAGCACCAACAGTTAGCACCACTTTGCGTCATGTAACATGACGAGTTTTTCTCGTAACCTCTCACCCGTACTTATACGACAAACGGGTGGCGTCGTCACGGCGTAGACGATGGTGCTGAAAAATGACCTGAAAGATGATAGATTTACTAGGTTCCGGTTTGTCTTTGATTTATGTTGGTAATGCGATTTTTCATCAAAAATGACGTTTTTCTTCCCAAGTCCGAAAACAGCAAAAAGTGTGCCATTTGTCTAAGTGCTTGATAGTCAGTGTATTGTAAAATTTGGAGATTTCAAAAAAATGTTGTAACTTTGCACCCGCAATTGGGAGACTCCCAAAAGCGTTTAACTAAATCTTGTTCTAATGTTTAATTCAACATTCAAGTATGCTAAACTCGCATGGGTTTACGCAAAAGGAATTTGTGGCTTTCGCCGCAAAGTGTATGACCTGTCATTTGTCTATGTGCCCGAGGATAAACTCTGGTACATCGACATGCCCTGGCCTGG
>Ga0326511_10001553_pt1 | contig 18957 bp, 12 predicted proteins | sample 0_2496_0518_D_FD_203701 | JGI IMG/M metagenome (GOLD analysis project Ga0326511, IMG submission 203701) | Bovine rumen microbial communities from UC Davis, California, United States - 0_2496_0518 | ecosystem: Host-associated > Mammals > Digestive system > Stomach > Rumen | place: USA... | reverse complement strand
GTTCATCGTCCCATACTGTACGGATTCTCTTTTCTTGAAAGAGTTTTATGGCTTGTTTTCTTGTCATTATAGAATTTCTTAATGTATGTAATTTAGGTCGTCTTATTTTCTTCCATCGTGTTTTATTTTATGATACGACTGCGAAGATACACATTATTTTTTAATAAATGGCAATTCGTACACAAAGGGGACAGTCCCTTTTGTGTACTCCCCCCCCCTAAACAGGGGGAGCCGAAGGGGGTCATTGCATTCACTCCACCACCTTCCCCGTCTTGTCGATATAAAACCAATTGCCGTTGGCGTCTTGGACAAAAGCCAGGCCCTCGCTGAAAATCACTGCATCTTTCCACTTACAGGGAATGACGACTTTCCCCGTCTTGTCGATAAAGCCATACTTGTCGTTGGCGTCCTTGACCGCAGCCAGGCCCTCGCTGAACCACCCTGTACTTGTCCACTTGCAAGGAATAACTATACGTCCTGTCTTGTCGATATAGCCCCATTTGTCGTTGGCGTCCTTGACAACAGCCAGACCTTCGGAGAACCACCCTGCCCAATCCCACTTGCAGGGAATAACGACCTGTCCTGTCTTGTCGATAAAGCCAGATTTGCCGTTGGCGTCCTCGACAACAGCCAGACCCTCGGAGAAATTTCCTGCACCTTCCCACTGGCATGGGATTACTAATTTACCTGTCTTGTCAATATAGCCACATTTACGGTTGGCGTCCTCGACCGCAGCCAGGCCCTCGTAGTAATCCCCTACATATTTCCACTTATGGTTGGTTGCTTGATTCGACTGCTTCGTACTTGCAGACGACTGCTTCTTTGTTGTCGTCGTCGTTTGTTTCTTTATAACAGGTTTTTGACGCACATCCTGGGCGAATGCGGTATTTATGCTGAATGCGCAAAGAATAAGGAGCGCAAGTCGAATGGTTAATTTATTCTTCATAATCATGTATTTAGGTTTGACGGTGCAAATATAATAAAAAGGGTAGATATTCTCAAAAGATTATCCAAAATTTGGATAAAATGTATTCAGTATTCAGTAATTCAGTTTTTTAGGACGCGGTATGTGTGTTTAAGTGTAAAAGAGCGTAAAACCTGTAAAGAAACTTTACTTTATATATATAATATTATATTATATATATAAAGTAATATCTATTCTCTACATTTCAAGTGCTGCTGAGAAAACTGAATTACTGAATACTGAATCACTCTGCTGTGTCTTCGAAGATGATAAAAACTTTACATATTTTGATGTGTTTGTCATAACATATTTATCCCCCGCTCACACCCTCTATTCATGCCTATATTTCAAATCATATCGTTTGAATTGACAGAATCCACCCCTTTGTGACTTCATTTAAAACCTTGTAAATAAGACCTTTACAAAGAAAATGTAATTTAAGGTGTAAAAAGTACACTAAAAACTTGCAGGATTCAAAACTTTGTTGTACCTTTGCAATGTGAGAGATGATAGCAGTCGAAGTTCAAAAGGTGCCCTTTCGCACTCCAAAAGCATACCTTTTAGCGCGCAAAAGCATAGCTTTCGAAACGCAAAACGGCACATCTGGCGAACAAGACTGAAAAATCCTTACATCTATTAACTTTTAACTATTATCTATTAACTATTAACTATTATCAACTATGATTCGTTACAAATTGTACCAGGACAACCGAAAGAACTCCACCACGCGAGGAATGTGGTACGCCCGTGCAGCCGTGATGGGAGTCACTGACCTTGAAACGCTCGCCGCTCGCATCCAGCGCAACTGTACGGCGAAGAAGTCTGATGTGATGGCCGTGCTCACTGAGCTGGTCGAAGTGATGCAGGACGAACTGCAGGAAGGACGCCGCGTGAAGCTCGACGGCTTCGGCAGCTTCAAGATCGGCATCAGCACCACTGGTGCAGAGAGTCCCAAGCTCTTCACTCCGACGAAGAACGTCAAGGGTGTGCACGTGCTGTTCCAGCCTGAGGTGAAGACCAGTGCTGACGGTAGCCGCGTGAAGACTTTCCTCACCGGTATCAAGGTGGCTGAGTACGGCGAGTACGACAAGCCGGAAGAGGAGCAGGAGCCTTAAGGGCAACCCCCAACCCCCTTCCCGAGCAAGGCTCGCCACCCCGTAGCCTTCCCCTAAAGGGAGGGGAGCTGGTCCACCCTTTAGGGGGGATTCAGGGGGGCTTCTTTGTTTAACCTACTGACCCACACCCCGTTTGTCAGGTCCACCCTTCAGGGGGGATTCAGGGGGGCTTCATTACCATGAAAAAGAAAGGACTTTGGGAGGCTATCCTCCGTATGTTGATAGCAGCTGCTACTGCTGCGTTGACCGCACTGGGTACAACCTCGTGCATGGGTCAAGGACCGATTATGCTATAGAATACTAACGTTAACAGGAAACAGGAGTGATTCAGAAATGGATCGCTCCTGCTTGCTTATGCGAATATGAAAAAATGTAGTCCTAAAAAAGTTTTTCCTGAAAAAACTTTGATTTCTTTCTTTTTTATGTATCTTTGCGACCTATAAACGTTTTCTACGCCTACTGACTAGAATATCATATACATGGATTGAAGGAAAGGCTTTCATGATTCTAATGTTGAATAACTAAAAACCATAATAAAACGATGTCGTCTCTTTTATTAAGTGCCAATTGTACCATAAAAAGCCCTCATAGAGTTTATCGAGTTCTGCGAACATTGGGGCAAGGTGGATTCGGTATTACGTATTTGGCAGAAACCACGATGGATGTTACTTCAACAGTCCAAGGAGAACTTGGACAAGTAAAGCAAATCCGTAAAGATACAGTACGCGTTGCTCTTAAAGAGTTTTTCATGCGTGATGTCAATGGGAGAGAAGGAACGCAGGTAACGTGTAGCCAACAACAAGGTTTCTACACAAAATACCTTGAGAAGTTTCGAAACGAAGCAGCAAATCTCTCTCGTCTTCATCATGAGGGAATAATATCTGTGCTTGAAGTTTTCCCTGCTAATAACACATTGTATTATGCAATGGAATATATAGAAGGGCCTTCTTTGCAAGAATACATTCAGCAAAATGGTCCGCTTCCATTGAATCAAGGTTTGGTATTAGCAAATAAAATAGGCGATGCTCTTTCATTTATGCACCGTCAAAGAATGCTTCACCTCGACCTTAAGCCGGGGAACATTATGCTACGCAACGATATGACGCCTGTATTGATTGATTTTGGATTGTCAAAGCAATACAATGAAAGTGGCATGCCAGAATCGTCGACAACGATAGGTGCTGGAACTCAGGGCTATGCCCCTATTGAACAGACTGATTATCACGGCGGTCGTGATTTTCCTGTCACCATAGACATCTATGCTTATGGAGCTACACTCTATAAAATGTTCACAGGCAACAAACCTCCTGTTGCAAGTGATGTAATGAATGTTGGTCTACCCCTTTTGCCGCTACAAAATCACGGTGTTTCACCACACATCATAAGCATTATACAGAAAGCAATGATGCCGTTGAAAGCAAGTCGTTTCCAATCTGTAGAAGAGATGATGCGTGCTATTAACAATCCCTATTATACATTTGGCAATAGAAACACTACCGTTAATGAGAAAACAATAGCGATACCACAACCTATTAATCCTATTAATCCTCCCAAGCCTCAGAATGGGATATGGGTGGGTGTAGCTGTCGTTCTGGCTATTGCGTGTGTTATCGTCGGCATCCTTATCTATAAATCGCAAAACGACAATGGGGAGATCGGGGGCACATCAATGACACAAGAAAACAGTTCTATGGAAGGAACATCAATTGCGGAAAGGGGTGGGTCTTCTGGAACCCATACGCCATCAAGAAAAACATATACGGCAAATGGTGTGTCCTTCACTATGATAGGAGTACAGGGTGGTACATTTGAAATGGGAGGCAGAGGTGGTCAGACTGACTCTGATGAATACCCTTTGCATCATGTAACCTTACATGATTATTATATTGGTGAGACAGAAGTAACGCAGGAGCTATGGGAGGCTGTTATGGGATATAATCCTTCTGAATTCCAATTCTCAGGGCAGCATCCTGTAGAATTCGTTAGTTGGGATGACTGTGAGCAATTCATAAAGAAATTAAACAATATCACGGGTGAGAGCTTTCGAATTCCAACAGAAGCGGAATGGGAATATGCTGCTCGTGGCGGCCAAAACTATACTACTACGACATATGCAGGAAGCAATAGCATTGGTTCTGTAGGTTGGTATGCATCAAACAGTGGTTCTACAACTCACGCTGTGAAACAGAAAAGTCCCAATTCCCTGGGTCTTTATGATATGAGTGGTAATTTATGGGAATGGTGTTCAGATTGGTATGGAGCATATTCTTCGAATGATGTTACCAATCCTCAAGGTCCACAGTATGGTTCTACCAAAGCATTGAGAGGTGGCGCTTGGAATGGCGGACCTAAAAATTGTCGTTTGACCAATCGCGATGGGCGTACTGTAGATTATGCCAGCAACCGATTAGGTTTAAGGCTTGCGCTATCGTAATCCTGACCGCAGGCTGCAACTGGGGCGGCTAGGTGATGAATGCATGGTGACGGGCGTGTTTTCGTTGCCATTGTCTTGTGTGCGCAAACACTGAGCTTGTGTAATTTTTCTTTTATGAATTTTCTTTCAAATTCTTTGTTTTCTCGATAGTTTTCTTTATCTTTGTCGCATCGCTTGTTAGTCCTTAGGGATAAAGGGGCGATCTTATATATGAGAAAGACGTTTCAGCTACAGACAACACCTACGCCTTTTTTATATCATAAGTTAACCTAAACAATCAATTAAAAATAGCCGAATAAGAGGTGTATGTCGGTTTTATCTATTTATTATGAAACAATGCCCTTATTGTAATGAGTTGATAGATGACAGATCTAAATTTTGCCCTATCTGTGGGAAAGAATTGGATAGCATTCAGAAAAGTGAGGCAACTCTTCATAAAAAAGATTCTGTTGAACAAAGAAGGTGTCCGATATGTGATGAACTCATAGATTCTAATCTTTCAATTTGTCCTATATGTAATGAACAAACTCATTTTCTGCCTGAAAAGAAAGATGTTAAACCTTCGGATGGCAGCAATGAGGATTTTAAACCAAAAGAATCGCAAGTGAAGACCGAACTTCCAATAGCAGGGCCTCCCCAAGTACCGGATTCTCCTAAGAGGACAGAAGATGTAGAAATCACGGTTGAAATTCCAGTCCCATCGGGAGAAAATTTACCCCAAACGGATATTCAGCCATCGGAACCAGAAGAAAAACCTGAAAACAAACCCACTGTTTCTGATAATAGTATCATATCACCACCTGTACCTCCTAAGAAATATTTCGAAAAGATAAGGGAAGATGAGGAAAAGAAAAAGGAGATGGAGAGAACCCATCTTGCTGACCAAGAAACCATTCAACGTATTACAATTGAAAATAATAACCTGTCAGCCGAAATATGGAGAAAAGAAAATGAGATACAAAAACTAAAAAAGGATGTAGATGCAGCAAAAGCACAAATCGAAGAATTGGAGAAAGAACGTGATTCGATGCATCAATATATCCAATATTTAAGTAATAACAATTATTACAATCAAGAAGGTCAAGTAAATCATGCCAACTTGCATTGGATTTATGGTGCTATCATTGCTTTAGTCGTTTTTCTTGGTACATTAATCGTTTTATTTTATGGTAGTTCACTTCAGTTGAAGAAATACAAAGATGTGTATTACCTGGAAAATTATTCTCAGACAGAAGCAAAGGCTAAGGATGCCGCAAAGGTGAAGGACAAGGAGATAAATGTGCCTAATCTGGGAACCTATACTTATACTGGTGATGTCAATGAAGATGAAATGCCTGATGGAGAGGGTGAGGCTGTGTTTGGGAATGGCGATACATTTGTGGGGAAATTTGATGATGGAAACTTCAGTTATGGGCGTTATACATGGAAAGAGGATGGAGCCTATTTCGAAGGAAAATTCGTAGATAACGAACCTTTGGAGAGTAGTGGGGCTTATTATGATAAAAAAGGAAATATGAGAACCAATTAGTATTAGAAAATGAAGAACTCAATTTATTTTTTTCTTATAATCTTAGGCCTGTCTTTCTCAAATAAATTACAGGCTCAGATAAAGCGTTGCGATGTTTGTAAAAAGTCTATTTCCAACTGTTCGTATCATGGTAATCATCCAAAGTGTTCTGTATGCGGCAAGCTAAAGGAAAAGTGTCCGTATAAAGGATATCATGACCGTGATGAATATGATAATGAAAATATCTATGCAGGACTGACAGCTGAGGAAATATATAAAATCGGTGACGATTATTATCATGGTAAAAATGGGAAACCGAAGAATTATAAAGAAGCTGCAAAATGGTTTCGTAAAGCCGCTGAGTTAGGGAATCTTCCAGCTCAATGTGATATTGGATATTTATATGAGCAAGGACATGGCGTTTCTCAGAATTATGAAACAGCATACGAATGGTATAAAAGAGCAGCTGACCAAGGATTTGCGAGAGCACAGTACAATCTTGGCCTTATGTATGAGTATGGCTATTACGTAAGTAAGAATAAAGAAATTGCTTATAAGTGGTATCAGAAGTCTGCCAAGAATGGCTATCCTAGTGCAAAAAAGAAAGTTGAAGAAATGACATCTTCGACAGATGCCTCTACGGGGCTTACCGCAGAAGAGATGTATAAAATAGGCAATGACTATTATTATGGTAGGAATGGAAAAACAAAGGATTATAAAGAAGCTGCAAAATGGTTCCGTAAAGCTGCAGAACAAGGAAATTCCTACGCACAATATAATATTGGCATTTTGTATGAATATGGTTATGGCGTGGCTAAAAATTTAATAGAGGCAAGAAGGTGGTATAAAAAAGCTGCAGAACAAGGCCATTCTGATGCAAAAAAGAAAGTTGAAGAAATGACATCTTCGACAGATGCCTCTACAGGGCTTACAGCAGAAGAAATGTATAAAATAGGCGATGACTATTATAATGGTAAGAATGGGAAAACAAAGGATTATTTAGCTGCTGAAAAATGGTTCCGTAAAGCTGCGGAATTAGGGGATTCTAATGCTGAGTGTAGTTTGGGTTATATGTATCAATATGGTATTGTTTTAGGTAAAGATTATAATTCTGCGTTGTATTGGTACCGTAAAGCTGCGGAACAAGGAAATTCCTATGCGCATTATAATATTGGCATTATGTATCAGTATGGTTATGGCGTGAAAAAAAATTATGATACCTCATTATATTGGTTTCGAAAGGCTGCAGAACAAGGAAATTCCTATGCGCAATATAATATTGGCATTATGTATGAGTATGGTTATGGCGTGAAAAAGAATAGAGCAGAAGCCACAAAGTGGTATTGTAAGGCAGCAGAACACGGCCATTCTGATGCAAAAAAGAAAGTTGAAAAAATGACATCTTCGACAGATGCCTCTACAGGACTAACAGCAGAAGAGATGTATAAAATAGGCGATGACTATTATTATGGTAGGAACGGGAAAACAAAGGATTATAAAGAAGCTGCAAAATGGTACCGTAAAGCTGCGGAACAAGGAAATTCCAAAGCCGAGATAAATCTCGGTTATATGTATGAGCAAGGTTTAGGGGTTGAAATAAATTTTGAAACGGCTTTATATTGGTTCCGAAAGGCTGCAGATAAAGGACTTTCCTCTGCCGAGAATCATATCGGTTATATATATTATAGTGGTTTAGGGGTTGAAAAAAATTATGATACCGCTTTATATTGGTTTCGAAAGGCTGCAGAACAAGGAAATTCCAATGCGCAATATAATATTGGCGGTATGTATGAATATGGTTATGGCGTGGTTAAAAATATTCAAGAGGCAAGATGGTGGTATGAAAAAGCTGCAGAACAAGGTGATGATGATGCAAAAAAGAAGGTTGAAGAAATGACATCTTCGACAGATACCTCTACGGGGCTTACCGCAGAAGAGATGTATAAAATAGGCAATGACTATTATAATGGTAAGAATGGGAAAACAAAGGATTATTTAGCTGCTGAAAAATGGTTCCGTAAAGCTGCGGAATTAGGGGATTCTAATGCTGAGTGTAGTTTGGGTTATATGTATCAATATGGTATTGTTTTAGGTAAAGATTATAATTCTGCGTTGTATTGGTATCGTAAAGCTGCAGATAAAGGAAATTCCTTTGCCGAGAATAATCTCGGTTTTATGTATCAACATGGTTTAGGGGTTACTAAAAATTATGATACCGCTTTGTATTGGTTCCGAAAGGCTGCAGAACAAGGAAATTCCTCTGCCGAGAATAATCTCGGTTTTATGTATAGGAATGGTTATGGGGTTGATAAAAATTATGATACCGCTTTGTATTGGTTCCGGAAGGCTGCCGATAAAGGAAATTCTGAAGCCGAGAATCATGTCGGTTTAATGTATGCAGATGGTTTGGGGGTTACTAAAAATTATGATACCGCTTTATATTGGTACCGAAGGGCTGCAGAACAAGGAAATTCCTCTGCGCAATATAATCTTGGCTTTATGTACGAAAATGGTTATGGTGTGGTTAAAAATATTCAAGAGGCAAAAAGGTGGTATAAAAAAGCTGCAGAACAAGGTGCTGATGAGGCAAAAAAAGCGTTAGCGCGATTGAAATAATTCTATTGAAATAAAGACTATAATATAAGCTGGATAGATATGAATGAAACGAAACAATGCCCCTATTGTGGCAAGGAAATTAGGCTTGCGGCAAAAAAATGCCGCTATTGTGGAAAATGGATGGATCAGAAAGTTGAAACGGCATTTATTTCAGATAAGACCATTTCCGATAGTAATGAATGGAAGGATAAAGCACATAGCATATTTGTATCCTTGCTGCTAACCTCCATAGCTACACTGATTTGTTCTATATCTGAATCGTATTTTGCAGTTATGGACGTGTTCCATTCCGTTATCAAAATGCTGCCTTTCCACGTAGATAAATCTCTATTTGTAATTAATGATACCCTTCGTGTACTCCTTTATATTATGGTTATTGGAGGATATTATATGATGGCATCAGCTCTTAGGGATTTTGCAGGTATGCAGCGTTTGGAATCTACCAAACAAGATCTGGAAAAGATACGTTCAGCTGTGATACTTTTGTTCTCTGTATTTATAATCAATCTTGTGTTGGGCATTCTCATTTCAATACCAGGAATTGGGGCTGTTCTCCGAATTGGAATTTGGATAGTGCTTCTTATTGCCTATGGAAGAATGAAAAAATCGTATGAAGCATTATCAAAAAGTCAGGATTTTAGCGAACAAGCACAAGGAGGTGCAGAAAGATGTCGGTTTGGGGCGCAGTGTCAGTTTAATTTATTAATATATCCTGTTGTCACACTTATTATAATAGCATTGATAGTTTTTATATCTATAAGTAGCGCAGCCAGTTCTTCCAGTTTGGCCCCTCTAGGAGATGGATTAATATTTTTGGCAGCAATAGTTGTCGTCTTTGGTTTTGTATGTTTGATATGGATGTTTATTAGTTTCTTGTGGCCTTTGATGGGATGGTATAACATAAAAGAAGGAGGCCCAAATGAGAATATTGGAAATGCTACTGCCCAAACTTCCCCAGATACTTCGAAAGATTTTGAAGCCTTATCTGACAATCAAGAAAAACAAACAGAATCACCAAATGTGACAGCACCTGAGTCTTCACGGCAGACAATGCCATTTGCTTCTTCATCGCAAGTTGCACCAATCGTTTCTTCATCACAGACAGAAATGCCTCCCATCCCGAAGAATTACAATCAGGCAAAGATAGATGGAATGCCCCCAATTCCAGTAGACTATATGCCTCAAAACGCATCACAAGGAAGTCCTGTCAGTTATAATGATCAGCCCAACTTTATGTCAATGCATTGGAAAAAGATAGCTATTGGTGTAGGAGTTGTGTTGATAGGATTAATAATTGTTTTGTTGATTTCTCAGCATCGTGATACGGGTGGGACGTTTACGGAGAGCGACGACATTACTTTTTCCACCTATATGAGACAGGAAACAGCCCAAGATCCAGAAGGTGTTAATGCTACAATAAGTCTGGGTATTGATATTCCTAAGGACAACAATGATTTGGCGATGACAGTTACAGACATTATTAAATCGTTGATGGGAAGTTCTGAAATTGCCAATGAAATAGGTTCACCTATTGATGGTACATTGTATGATATATGCGAAGACTATCTAAAAAGATTCCAAAAGGGTATTTCCAATGAGAGTTTATATTCAGGTTGTATTTATCAATTAGAGATACAACATATTTTCCACTCAACCGATTATATTGTTTTTCGTGTGGCTGATGGTATTTATGGAAACGGTGGTCCTAATGAATATGATGTAGTATTCCGACTTTCGGACAAACATCAGATGAAACCGAACGAAATGTATAATTTGTCAGATAGTCAAATCAAGAAATTAATACAAAAGTATGCAGGAAGTGAAATTAGAAGCTATGTAAATATAGACGATCTATATAATGTTGAAGCTCAAATTGTGCCATATACAACTGGCTGCAGACTACATTATAATGCTGGCAGCAGTCATATCTTTGATGTGATATATTTCCCGTTGAAAGAAATTGAACCATATCTGACAGAAGAGGGAAGAAAGGTTTTTGCTGGTTGTGGAACAGATGACGAAGATACAAACGAACAAGGTGAGGTGATTGTTGATAATAGACCAGGTAGAGGCGAACTTGGTATATTCGATTTGCGAGGACCAGTGAAGTCTGTAAAATGGAAGAAAACTTATGGCACAGAGTCCTATACATTTGATAAAAATGGTTTCTGGTTATCAATAAATGGAGAAAGCTTACAATCATATTTTCTGGGTGAAATCAAACGTGATAGCAAAAATCGAATTATATACGGAAGCCCTGATGCGTATGGGGTTGAAAATTATGTCTATAATGATCAAGGGTTGGCTACATCCATTTACGGTGATGGATTTTCAAGAGATTTAACCTATGATTCAGATGGATATGTTAAGAAAGAAGTTCAATACACAGCACCTGAAATGGGCGATGATGAAAGTGACGGCGAAACACGTGTAGTCACATATACGATACTTGAGAAGGATGCAGTTGGCAATTGGACAAAACGGAGAGCCTCTGATGGATTTGTTGAAACGCGAAAAATAACATATTATTAACATTAGGCCTTGTGCCCATTAAAATCAATTCAAAATTATGAAAACAAAATTCTTTAATTCAATTACGTGTCTGTCTTTCTTGTTTTTGACAGTATTTGCTATTGTTGGCTGTGGTGGTGATGAAGATGATAAAGGTAACGGCAGTTACTCGAACTCTTTATCTGATTATATAACCATCAAGAATGTGAGTGCTCATTACATTGGTAACATCGTTGTTGCTGACTTTCAGATTGAGAATAAATCAAAAAAAGATATCAACGATTTGAATTTATATGTACACGGATTAGATGATAATGGTGTTGAGTACTACAATTATACTTATAATATTTTTATTTCAGCAGGTGAAGGTACACAATTTATGGGTTCTTCATTAAGCAATTTTACAATCAACCGTGGGGAAACACGAAATTTACGAGTTGTCTATAAAGGAACTTCGATTCAAAGCGGAATCTCCAAAGTTAAAGTTTTTCTTGAAGGACAGTCTAACCAATTGAATATTGTAAGGGATAATAGTATAGCATTTACAGCGTCAGTTAGTGATTCGCGAGAAACAAAAAATACAATTTGGACAAATGATGACAAAATGAATTATGGCGTTCCCGTTATTAAAAGAAGTGGTGATGACTTGTTGGTTACTTTCTCCGTTACCAATAAAACTGGGGTAAATTTACCACAAACACATTTATCTGTCAATAGTTTGGACAATGGTAATGGTCAGAGTTTCTCATATTACAGCTATGTCTTTATAGACGATGATACTCAGGCACACGGCTCAATAGACTTCACTATCAATTCTGGGGAAACACGTAAGATTTCTGTTTTTGTTCGTGATTTTTACAAGTATTCTGCAAGATGTGTTAATGCACAAATTATAATGACTTCTAACTATTATTATTTTGCAAATGAAGCGCTATACCTTGTGAGTGTTGAATTGTAAACTTAAAAAGGAGGGTGTGCCACGGGGACTGGAGAATAACATCACTCTCGTCTTCTACACCTTATTATAATACGTGGAATGCTTCGGTGTTCTGCGTATTTCTTTTGGATAAGCCTGACGGTGAACGAATCGTTCAGCGTCATCTCTTTTGCAGTAAAAAGATGCCACTGGGACAGGACACGTTGTCACAGTAACAGGAACGTGGGCGCAATTTTGCGCTGATGTAAATCGGAGAGGGTGATGTCGCGCTCTTATGGGTCGAAGAGCTGCTACGATAACATGCGTGGCTTCGACCCAGTATCAGAGGATGATATGGATGACAACGGCATGAGCCGCTATATGGAGAATGATGATGATGAGGGTTGGGACTCTCAAAGCGCAAGCGGCGAGAAAATCAAAAAGGGGGATGCATCCATCGGTGATCACGGGGTCGGTTCTAGTGATCATTTTGAAATGAAAATTTTCCCTTTGGCCAATTTTGTCGCGACTCAACAAATGAAATATTGATCAGGATTTAAAACCTGTCGCTACGAATAATGCGAAAAAACAGGGCAAAAACTTGTTTGTGGATGAATTTATGGGTATTTTTGCAGCGGAAAAGTGGACAATAGTTATTGTAGGCATCAACATGATCGTTTAAACACTATGCGACAGATTAAAGATATACAAGAGCTGAGGAGCATTCAGATGGGTATTTTGGACAACATCCATCAGTTTTGTGAAGAACATGGTATTACTTATTTCTTGTCGAGCGGTTCCTTGATTGGGGCAGTTCGTCACGGCGGCTATATTCCTTGGGATGACGACCTGGATATCTATATGCCTCGCAAGAGCTATGAACAGTTTATAGAGAAATATACCGATGAAACCGGCGTTTTTCGTGTGATAAATCCAAAAAAGGAGCCACACTATTACTATACTTTTGCAAAGGTGGTGGATGAACGTACGTACATGCAGGAAGACGAGACGGAAGGTTATGCCATTGGTGTGTATGTCGATGTGTTTCCCTGCGACTATGTGCCTGATGACATGAAACAGCGCGAAAGGGTGTTCCGCTGGAAATACCTATTATATAAGATTCGTCGTGCCAAGATTTCGCATACCAATCCTTTCCGTTCGGCATTGGCGTATTGGTGCTATCGCTTGCTACCTGTCACGGTCAAACAACTGAACCGTTGGATAGAACAGCTCATCGTCAGCAAGAATCCCACAAACTGGGTTTGCAATATGTCGGAGTCGGGTCCGAAAATAAAAGGCTGTTTCCCTGCAGAAGCGATCGCCTCAATGGTCGATATCAAGTTTGAAGACAGAACCTACAAAACCTTCGTGGGCTACAAAGACTATCTGTCATATACCTACGGAGACTATATGACCCTTCCCCCAGAAGACCAAAGAGTGACCCATAAGTTTGAAGCTTATTGGTTGTAGGACTTTATTTTTTCTAAACCCCATTGACAAACTCGGTTGATGGTTGGAGCAGGAATTCTTTTCTCGTAAAGCAGTTTTTGAATAATGGCTAAGCCATAAGGAAAATCTTCTGTAAAATAACGGCTTTGAAAATCTGGAATATATCTTCCGTTTATCCCTTTCATGGGTGAACTTATTCCTTTAAATGCTTCTATAGAACGCAACTTATGGGTAAGCGATGGTGCATCGTGGCTTTCGTAGTAATCGAGTATGGGTGGAATGCTTCCTGGGCTGATTGGTAAAGTGTTAAGCAATTGGAAGAATTCCTGATCCATATCGATAAGTGTCTGTGAGGCTTCGTCCGTCCATTCTTCGTAAAATAGAGGATTTCTGTCGTAGGAAATTCCTTCGTGCCAATCTTTCCAAAGGGTGTATAAGCGTGCGGGATGAAGCAAAGGATTACTGTTGGTCAGACTTGCTTCGTAGTGTGAATGTAGTAAAGCAACAGGTGTTGCAAGTAATTGTTCAAACAGCAGGCATAGTTTTTTTGGATTATCGCTATGCTCTACAGCCATCTTCAAACTGTTCTTGTATCCCATCAAGCGGGCGCGATGGCCGTATTCCACGATACGTGATATAAAAGGTACGCGTTGAAAACCAAAAAGGGGAGTTGTTGGCGATAGGATTTCCTGTGCAGCAAAGAAAAAACCTGTGCTACTAACCACGCTGCCAACAGCGGTTTGATGAGGTAAAAATGGTTTTATTTGTTGAAGCCCTTCGCGAATAGAGAATCCAGGCAGACACAGCAAAACGACATCAGCTTGAGAAACCGCTTGTTCAGCACGACCATATATGCCATATAGTGTTCCTCTTAATTGTCCGTCAGGGCAATCAATAAGTAGTTGCTTAGACCATTTTTCAGGATGACGGGTTAATAGTACAACCTCAAGATTGCTTTTTGCAGCAATGAAGCCAGCAACGACATGACCAAGGTTTCCACCTCCGTAAATGCAAATTCTCATTTCTTAAAATCCTTCAGTGCTTTTACCAGTTTGTTGTTGTCCTCATGGTTGCGAATGGCAATGCGCATATATTGCTTATTGGGATTCAGGCCCGTTTTCTTGCTGCAGTCGCGGGTGAGGATGTTGTGGTGTTTCAGCATATAAATCACAATCTCGTTGGCAGAGTAAGGCGGCAGTACCTCACAAAGGAAGTAGTTGGCCTGTGTGGGCATCACATGCAGGAACGGAATCTGCTGCAGCGCCTTTTCAAAGCTGGCACGCTCGGTAACAAACTTACGGCAAGCCTTCTTATAGTCTTTCTCGTGTTTATTGTATATCTGCATGAAGAACTCAGCAAATGAGTTCAGATTCCATATTGAAACCTCTTTCTTGATACGCAGAATCAGTTCCTTATCGGCCGAAGCCAAGATGCCCAAACGTATGCCAGGAATGCCATAGCTCTTCGAAATACTCTTCATGACAGCCATGTTGGGATAAGCCTCCAAGGTGGCATCGTCTAAGAGGGAATTGTGTTCGAAATCCTCGCTGAAATCAACGAAACTTTCATCGACAACCAGACGAACCTCTTTCCTTTCACACCAAGAAGCGAGTCTTAGCACATCTTTTCTTTCAATAAAGTTGCCGGAAGGGTTGTCTGGATTGATCAGCATCAGCGTCTTTATACCTTTGTCATTGAAGAAATCCATCAGCTCATCAGCCGTATATCGATAGTTTTTATCTTCAGGAATAAAAGTAATATGCTGCTCAGTTTCATATCTGTTGGGATACTCTTCGAAGGTGGGACGGATAAATCCAACTTTACCATTCATCTCCTGCATCAAAACTTTAATCAGTTCGGCAGCTCCGTTGCCAGGAACGATATAGGGTTCACTTACACCAAAGCATTTGCTGGCGATGAGCGTGTTTACTTTCATTCCTGATGGATATTCGGTCAGCAGCGTGTCGAAGTTCGCCCGTAGCTCATCTTTGAGTCGTTGGTTGGGGAAATAGGGGTTTACCAAGTAGCAGAAATCCAACATCTGCGGAAAGCGCCAGAAGCCGCCAAAGCGTCCGTAGTATTTGCGCAGCACATCCTTTTCTTCAGCAAAGATGGCCTCTGCAATATCGAGGTCCTGCTTGTCGTCTATCTCATACCATTTCTCATTGCCGATAGGTAGCGCTTTCATATCGTGACCGTTGAGCAATGAGATGATGCGCAACACATTCTCATAATATTCGTTGTTGCCCACAGCCTTGGTGTATGCATCCAAGAACGGGATGTATTTGCTTTGCAGGAAGTCCTTGCTGAATTTGTAGATGTTGACGGTTTTGTAGTAGGCATCCACATCAGCATAGCTGAAAGCATCCTTCGGCACGAAGTTCACGATATGATTGTCTTGGTCGATGCGCACCATCGTACCATCCATCCAACTCTCGTATTTAGCTACGAGAGCCAGATTGGGATAGGGGTTATCAACGATCATAGGAAACAGACGGTCGCTGAAAATCAAATCGCTTTCAATTAGCAGGGTATCGTCTTCCTGCAACTTGTCTTTTACGATAGCCAACGAATAGATGTTGTTGGTCTTGTCGTAAATGGGATTCTCAGCAAACTCAATGGAGAAGGCATCGTCGTAGCGGTGACCGATATATTCCATTAGTTCCTTGCCTTTATAGCCTACTACGATGATGACTCGATTTAACTTTTGACCAGCCAACTGACTCAGCAAACGGTCAATCAACCTGACACCATTGACGGCAACCATACACTTGGTGTTTTCTTTCGTGTATTCTCCAAGTCGGCGGCCCATTCCCGCTGCCAAAATTACTGCTTGCATATTCTTTTCGTTTATAATTACTTACTCTTTTCTAAGTCTTCCCCTTCAAAGGGGAGGTTGGAGGGGCTTCCTCTTTGATAAATTCATAAAGTTTTCGATAGAACGGATGCTTTCCTAAGGTGTTGATGTCGCCCAAGATAATGAGTTTCATACGGGCACGGGTGATAGCAACGTTCATACGGCGCAGGTCGCGCAGGAATCCGATTTGTCCTTCATCGTTGGAGCGTACCAGTGAGATGACGATGATATCACGTTCCTGTCCCTGGAAACCGTCAACGGTGTTTACGCTGATGAGGCTACGATAGGGTTTGAAAAACTCGCGTTTCTTGATCAGCCGTCGCAAATATTGTACTTGTGCACGATAAGGCGAGATAATACCTACATCGATGCGTTCGTCCAGAATGCGCTGTTTGCTGATTTTTCGGAAATAGTCTTCTAATACCTGTAACGTCAACTCCGCCTCCTCTTTATTGATGCGCCCAAACGATTCACCAATAAACTCTTCATGATAAACAGGACCTTCATTCCCATGGTTCCCATCATTCCCATTTCCCCCACCCCGATCTACCCACACCATCGGCTCGTCGTAGTCGAGGATGCCGCGATATTTAATCTGCGGCGCACTCTCCACCTTGCCGCCATAAAACCAATTGCTGGAGAAGCGCATGATTTTCTCGTTCATGCGGTATTGTATCTGTAGCAGCGTGACCACCTCCGGCCGATTCTCCACAATACGTTCCATCAGCGTTTTGCCCAAGCCAGCTTTCAGTGCAGCCAAACTTTTCACTGTTGGAGGCAATTGACAGTGGTCGCCAGCAAAGATAACCCTTGATACACGGCGAATAGGAATCCAGCAGGCAGCTTCCAAAGCCTGTGCTGCCTCATCGATGAACACGGTTCCAAACTTTTGTCCCATCAACAGACGGTTGTCGGCACCCACAAGGGTGGAGGCGATGACGCGTGCCTCACCAAAAAGTTCGGCATTGATGCGTATCTCCAGTTCTGTGGCACGACTTTTCAGTCGATCCATCTTCTGGTGGAAACTTTCAGAGCCGCGTTTGTGCTGACTGCGAAGTTCGCGGATAGCCTTGCGGATGCTCCACAGCGTAGTATAGTCGGGATGTGCCTCAAAACGCCGTTCGTAAGTAAAAGACAACATCTTGTCATTAACACGTGTAGGATTGCCGATGCGTAGCACACTGATGCCTCGATCGACCAGCTTTTCCGATATCCAGTCAACAGCCATATTGCTTTGTGCGCATACCAGCACCTGACTTTCGCGCATCAGCGTCTCGTTGATGGCTTCAACAAGTGTCGTCGTCTTACCCGTTCCTGGTGGCCCATGAACGACAGCTACATCCTTGGCACGTAAAACCTCATTGACGGCCTTCTCCTGTGTGGGATTCAACCAAGGGAAACGCATCGGGTCAAAAGTAAAACGCTCTACCGCCCTTCCCTTCATGGCTCTCACTTCTCTCCTTTCAAAAGCGTCCCCCTTGAGGGGAAGTTTGGAGGGGGCTGTCGTATAGAAGAGGTCGCGTAAATCGGCCAGTCGGTTGTTTTTTGCCTTGATAACACGGTCGAGTGCGTCAAACATGGTGCGATAGCTCGTTTCATCAAATGACAATTGTATGCCGATATCATCCGTTGTACTTTGAATATCCAATAGGGGAGCCGAATCTGGTACGGTAATCACCATCCGGTCGCCATCGACAAACGAAACAGTTCCTGTAAAGGAGTAGTATTTAATGGTTGATGGTTGATGGTTGATGGTTGAAGTTTTAAAAAACACGACTGGTCTTCCGAATTCAAAGTTATGCTCGATATCCTGGTCGGTCGTGCGGAAAACCTCCAAGGCCAGTTGGTTTAGGGAGTTATAATAGCTTTTACCCACCTTCAACGGAAACCACGCATCGCCACGTTTCACCTTCCGCATCATCCCCATCTGCTCGGTTTGCTTGCGGAAGGCTTCCTTCTCAGCGTAATACTCCAGCTGGAGCAATACCCGTTGTTGTTGCAATGCCTGTATGGTAGTATTCATTGATATTTCTCCTTTTCGGCATGCAAATATAAGCAAAAAACATCAAACCAAGGAAGTTTGCATCATTTTATAGCTGAAAAAATTTGGCAGGGAATGAAATTCTTCGTACCTTTGCGCCCGAAATTTAGGATTGTCCAATGGTGTAATGGTAGCACAACAGGTTTTGGTTCTGTTTGTGGTGGTTCGAATCCGCCTTGGACAACGCAAAGAGAATGTGGCTAAAGAAATTTAAAATTTTACTTTTTCTGATAGCTAATTCTCTTTTTTTATGTATCTTTGTTGCGGAAAAACGATAAAGTATGAAAACAAACTACGAATTGCGCTATGCAGCACATCCAGAAGATGTCAAACACTACGACACGGCACGCTTGCGTCGTGATTTCCTGATTGAGACATTATTCGTTGACAATGAAGTGAATATGGTGTATTCCATGTATGACCGTATGGTGGTTGGCGGTGCGATGCCTGCAGGAGAAGAACTGTTGTTGGAAGCCATCGACCCACTGAAGGCTCCGCATTTCACTACACGTCGTGAAGTCGGTATTTTCAATGTGGGAGGTGACGG
>Ga0326511_10001552_pt1 | contig 18984 bp, 35 predicted proteins | sample 0_2496_0518_D_FD_203701 | JGI IMG/M metagenome (GOLD analysis project Ga0326511, IMG submission 203701) | Bovine rumen microbial communities from UC Davis, California, United States - 0_2496_0518 | ecosystem: Host-associated > Mammals > Digestive system > Stomach > Rumen | place: USA... | reverse complement strand
ACAACGTTACTCTCCAGCAGAGTATCTGCAAGAGGTGGTTTGAGAAGCTGAATCCCGACTTGAAGGTAGCCGCTATCTATGTGATGTGGCTGCGTGATGACAAGTCTAAGTTCGTTGAACTGACACCTTGGGCGGACGAGGCGATAGATCTTCTAATTGACGCAGACCAGAAGGACGAGGTGTTTGATATTGCCAAGGCTTACGGCAACCTTCCTATACAGTTCGCGTCTGTCGAGAATGAGGTGGCAAGGCTGGAGAAGCAGGTGAAGGAGCTTCAGGAAAGGCAGAAGACCTTGAAGGAAGGTCTCTATACTCTCATGGAGGAGGCTGGTGTCAAGTCGTGGACTGGCAGTAAGGTAAAACTTACGAGAGTCCTTCCCACTACCAAGACATCGTTTGACTCCAAGGCGTTCAAGGAGGCTCACCCAGACCTGTTCAAGGAGTTCTCCAAGGAGAGCACGTCTGCAGGGAGTCTGAGAATAACCATCATTGACTGAGACATTAGAAAAGTAAAGTAACATGAAACTACGTGTGGTCAATACAGCGACGGGGCTTGTCCCCGAGACGGACGCAGACCATGAGTTGAAGAAGAAGATGAAGATAGGTGCGACGTATGAGGTGACGGTCAAGGAAGTCCGTAATCCCAAGTTCCACCGTCTCTTCTTCGCCTTGCTCAACTGTTCGTGGCAATACCTGACGGAACAACAGCAGGAGTTCTTCAAGAACAATGTGGAGAGGTTTCGTGAGACCCTGCTGATAGCGACCGGCTACACGGAGACCTTCTACGACATCAAACGTCAGGCATGGCTTGAGAAACCGAGGTCGATAGCCTTCGGCAAAATGTCCGAGGCCGACTTCTCCGATTTCTATGAGCGAGCTAAGGATGTCATCTTCAACTATTTCATCCCAGAGGTAAAGAGGGATGAGTTTGAGCAACAACTTAAATGGTTCTAAATAAATTTTAACGTTAAAATTATGGATTTTGTAGTATCGGGTATTATAACCCAAGTTATGCCGCCCAATCAGGGCGTTAGTCAGAGATCTGGTCAGCCTTGGCAGTCGCAGGAGTTTGTCCTGACATACGAGCAAGGCCAGTACCCCAAGAGTCTGTGCTTCCGAGTATTCGGTTCAGACAAGTTACAACAGTTCGCTATTCAGCAGAACGAGATGATAACTGTACATCTTAACATAACCTGTCAGCAAAGTCGTAATGGAGGCTACTTCAATTCCGTCGACTGCTGGAAGGTTGAACGTCAGATGCAAACCCAGTATGCACCTCAGCCTCAGTATGCTCCACAGCCGCAGTATGCGCAGCAGCCGTTCCCAGCTCAGGCTCCTGCACCTCAGTCTGCACCACAACCTGCACCACAGCCCGCACCAGGGGGTGTGCCATTTCCTCCTCAGCAGCCAATGCCTCAGCCAGCTCCGCAACCTGCTCCACAGCAGGGACAACAGGGAAATCTGCCGTTCTGAGAGGCTGTTAAGTTGGTCAGTAGCCGTTTCAAGTGTGAGGTTCTTGGTTGAGCCTCACACTACTATTTTTTTACGTCGTGAGACGTTCTTTCCATTAAGGTTTTTTTGATTATATTATTTTTTTTAATGTAAAACGCTTACAGCCCTGCAGTGGCGGGGCACTTTTTAAAGCTTTATGTATAACTATTGCTTAGGCTACGTTCTCGATGAGAACTATTGTGAGAAGACTTGTAAAAAGAGAGATAACTGCAGGTACTACGATGTAAACATCTATGCCCATTACAAGCATATCTGGAGCGAGATGGACTTCCTGATGTGCTATGAGCCTTGCCAGTACTACCTGCCAATAAAAGAAGACGAAGATACATGTATGAGCGAGGAGGTTGATCCCTTTGCTGCACTCATGCAACATGATATTAAATAATTCCTCAGATATTTCTGGGGTTCAAGATAACTCGTATTTTTAAGAGGTAACTTTGCAAACGAGGGATAACTCATGGTAGCTCCTGAGTGACGTGGGTAATCCGACAGCCCCTCCCTCATTTGCTTTTGTCGGATTTGTTAATTATGTCGGATATGAGTAAAGGTTATTCTATGTTGAGCAAAGAGTTGATGGATTCTGAGGAATATTTCTCAGAGCGTTTTACACGTTCGCAGGCTTATATAGACTTGTGTCTGCTTGCTGCGTGGAAAGACAGGAAATTTATAAAGAGGGGTCAGGTTGTTGAAATAAAGGCTGGTCAATTAGCCAAATCAGAAGAAGAGTTGGCAGCACGTTGGAAATGGAGTAGGAATACAGTCCGTAAATATCTAAATGAACAACAGAAGATAGGAAATATTGAACAACAGAAAAGCCGCTTAATCACTATCATTTCCATTAAATTTGGACTAAACCTTGCACAACAGATTGAACAACAGACACCCTCAAAAACTGCACAACAGATTGAACAACAACAAGAAGATATATATAATAATAAAGAAAATAATATAAAAGAAAAAGATACTATCGTATCTAAAAAGAAAGAAGAAGAACTTGTTTCCCGTCTTTCCGATCTTGAAAAAGCCTTTGCCGAGCTTAGTGAGGAAAACAAAACTCTCAAGACAGAAAATGCCGAACTTAAAAAATCAAAAAAGAAAATATTCCAGACTCCCACCATTGAGGAGATAAATGCCTACATAGAAGAGAAAGGCTACCATTTCAACGGAGAGACTTTCTATTCATTCTATGAAAGCAATGGATGGAAGGTTGGAAAGAACAAGATGCAGAATTGGAAGGCTGCTTGCAGGACATGGGAGAGCAAGCGCAAGGAGGAATCTCCCACCTTGTTCGTTACTCCCGAACCTGTAGCCGAAAAATCACAATGGGAATAAAAAAATGATTAACCCTCAAGAAATATACAAATGGTGGGACGTATTCAAGAACGGCTGCGACCTCACTGAGATAAGGATACTTGACGGACAGCGGACCTATTCCGGCTATTTCAAGGATATAAATACCCTGATAGCGGCAATCAAGCCTTATGAGAACCTGCCGCATGCCCAGATATATTTCACGCTCAACCACATAAAAGACGCCTGTTACAGCAGGGTACAGAGAGACAAGATGATTCTTGTCAAGCGCGAACCTACTACTGGAGACCTGGATATTGACGGCAGGACACATGTCCTCATAGACCTTGACCCTATACGGCCTGCAGGTGTCGGCAGTAGCGATCAGGAATTGCACTATGCATACCTCAAGGCGATCGACTTGTACAACTATCTGTTGTCGCAAGGGTTTAACGAACCGATAGTGGGACGCAGCGGTAACGGATACCATATTACCCTCCCGTGTAGGATAGGTGCAGAACCGGAGAAGACCGAGGTGATAAAGAACTTCATCAAGGTCTGCTCACTGATGTTCAGCGACGAACATGTGGAGGTGGATGAGAAGGTTTTCAACCTGAGCCGTATATGCAAGCTCCCTGGGACGTGTGCCATGAAAGGCGAATATACGAGTGAGCGTCCTTGGCGCATGGCGCAAATAGTACGTGTACCGCAGATAGTAAAACCTACGGAATTTGCATATTTCAAGAAAATTGCCGAACTTTACCCGAAAGAGGAGATTCCGAACCGGTACAACAACTATTCCACGGAACGTTTCGACCTTGTCTCCTTTCTGCAAAAGCATGGCATAGGCTACAAGGAGGAACGTGTGGCAGGGGGCACGAAATACATTCTTGACCACTGTCCTTTCAACGACCAGCACAAGCACAAGGACGCGGTAATATTCCAAAGGGACAGTGGTGCTATAGGATTCCTCTGTTTCCATAACTCATGCAGTGGCAAGACGTGGAAGGATGTAAGGCTTCTGTACGAGCCTGATGCATACAGTCACATTGAGCAGCCAGTGCCTCAGATGTACAAGCAGTCGTTCCGACAGCCCGTACAACAATCACAGCCGTTGGTTCAGCAGGACGAGAAAGGCCATATATGGCTGAAGATGTCCGATATAAAGAAACCGAAGATAGACTTGGCCGACTTCATACCCTCTGGAATCCCCGTCATAGACAAGAGGGGACTGGGATTCAGGCGAGGTGATGTCACGATATGGACCGGATTCCGAGGCTGTGGTAAGTCCTCCCTGTTGTCAAACCTGATATTGAATAGCTCAGATAAGGGCTACAAGAATGCCATATATACAGGAGAATTGAAAGATGACCAGTTCAAGCAATGGCTATACCTTCAGGCAGCAGGCAAGCAGTACACCAGGAAATACGGGCAGACGGATTTCTACTATATCCCAGACAATATAGCAGCCAGGATAGACAAGTGGATTGACAAGTACGTATGGCTTTTCAACAACAAGTATGGCGACAACTTCATGCAGATCAGTGAGCAGCTGAAACGCTTGAAAGAATCAGAAGACTTGGACGTGGCATATTTCGACAATCTTATGGTGCTTAACTACAGGGAACTTGACCAGGACAAATTCGAGCGTCAGGGTATCCTCCTGCAGCGATGTGAGGATCTTGCCAAGGAGCTGAACATACATATCCATATCGTGGCCCATCCGAACAAGGCTTCCGGTTTTATCCGTGTGGACAATATCAGCGGCAGCGGCGACATCAGCAACAGGGCTGACAATGTGATGCTTATGCACCGTATTAATCAGGATTTCAAGATCAATGCGAAGGGGGCGTTAGCTTCCTACGTTTATACGGACATTATCTCAAGCGGATGTACCAATGTCGTTGAGATAGGCAAGTTCAGGACTAAGGGTAGCCTTGTCGGAGAGTTTGCCAAATTGTATTTCGAGCTGGAGAGCAACAGACTGAAGAACAGTCTTACCGAAAGCATCACCTATGGATGGAATGACGATGCGGTTCAAGCTGAGATGCCGTTTGATGCTCCTGATGATTCAGTAGTACCATTCTAAACTTTAAAGATATGATTACAGAGTGTTATTTGAAGGGCAGGTGCGACTTCGGTGTCGGCAAATGTGCCGTTGTCGTGTGCGAAGAAGGTAAGATTGTGTTTAAGGTGGCTTGGAAAGTCCCCGACAAGTGGGTTACCAATGGCCAGACCGTAGTGGCAGATCAGTTTAATTGCGAGATAGTGGCTGCTACCTATGCCTTGCAGTGGTGTATCGACAGCGGAAGGCAGTTGGTGAATCTCCATGCCAATACGGCGACCGCTCAGAAATGGTATTTTCGCGGAGAGTTCCCCGATGGCAGGCAAGCCTTGGGTAATGCCTATCTTGCGAAGAAAGAAGAGCTGCAGAAGAAAGTGGATGCAGTTCTTGGCAAGAACGTGAGAGATGCGGTATATGCGGATTTCATTCCCAAGAAATCGGAAATTGAGGCGAATATCATTGTCAACAAGATAGCAGAAGAATTACGATAATTAAAAAAAATAGTTAGAGCATGAAGAATTTGTTGTTTGATTCGTTCCATCAGTGGAAGGTGTGTTTTCTTTCGGGATGCAAGAAGATGTCTTGGGGTTTTATAAGGATAGTATCCTGCCTGATTCTCGGAGTGTTAAGTGTTATCCGCTGGATATGGCGGTGTGTGGTGTCTTTCATAAGTCGTGAACCGGTTGTTTCGTTGATTGCCTTCATTGTCATCCTGATAGCGACATGGCTCATGACGTTTACAAGTATGCGTATGCGTGTGGTTGGTACTGAACACCAGAGAGACAGCATCTCTTATGAGCTGAGTAAGTTCACCCAGGCTTACGGTAACGATTCTATTATTGCAGAGCCTAATGATTCAGTCGATTGAAGGTCAGTACTTTTTTGCCAGGCATCGCAGATGCTGGGGTGTCTGGAAGGTGGGAAAAGACCATAACGGAGTGAGATGCGACGATTTTGTCAGGGATTTCATTGACAAGGAAGAAGCGCGAAAATTTGTGTACCAGCGGAACGGCTGGCTTTATGAACCAATAAACAAAGATTAATTAATTATGAAATCAATTTCGGGAAAAATTTTCTTGGTAAAGGTTTCCGTTGAGAGACCACAGGACGATGGACTGACAAAGAAAGTCCGTGAAGAGTATGCTGTCAAGGCGGTCAATTTTACAGACTGCGAGGCGAAGATTACGAAGGAGGTCGGTAGTGCCGACAATGTAAAGGGCAGCTTCGATGTCCTCTCCGAGGTGGTGTCACCCTACAAGGAGATCTTTATCTTTGATGAGGGCGAAACCTTCTACAAGGTGAAGATACAGGAGTCCTATCTTGATGACTTCGGAAACGAGAAGAAGAACAACTTCTATTATCTGGTCAACGCCACATCTTTCGAGCAGGCACGCAAGAACGTAATGGAAGCCTATGGCAAGATGTCGGACTACACCATTGCTGCAGTTATTGAACAGAAGATTATTGACTGCTTTGAGTAATGGCGAGTGTCGTGAAAGACAAGAAGGGTAAGACATACTTTGTCAGCCACAAGCGGTGTGGCGTTACGGAAGGTGTGTTCTTTACCCTTTCTGAGTTGATGGAGATAAGGGACCGGATTAACGAAATCGAAAGATATGAGAAAGAAAATTTGGTACGCTGTTTCGAAGAAAGGGCAGGGTAGGGTGTTCACTACTTGTCCCGTAAGAAATGAACACTGGGGTGTATGGGAGGCTGAATCAGTCGGTTGTATATCCATGCTGTTCATGATGTTTGAAGCTGACGGGCTGGAATTGCCAGACCTGAAATGGCAGGATGACCCGGTGGCTATGGAGATTACAATGGAATTGTGTCATGAGTAACAACAAAATCAAGGTCAATTTCTTTATAGCCGTGATCGTCGGTGGCGTGGTAAAGGCAAACTACTACGCCAACAGTCTTGCAGTCATCCCAGACCTCAAACTGGACTTTCCCGGTTGTGAGTTGGAGGTATATGACGTAAGCCGTTATGGTCTTGACTTCGGCAATGCGCCGACTATAAAGGTCGAAGGTGGGCAGATGCTCCATAGGGTAAGATGCCGTGAGACGGGTAAAACATGGGACAGCGTGAAGGAATGCTGCAAGGAACTCGGTTTGTCTCTCAAGACTCTCTATACGGCCTTGCGCAGGGGTAGCAGGATATACGGATTCACTTATGACTATTTTGATTAAACGTTTAATAACGAGACCCTGTATTTTCCCGAATGGGAGCTGCAGGGGGGTATATGTGAAAAACAACAGATATGTTAGGATTGATTAAGAAATGCGGCCGGTTCTGCACGTATCTCGGTCACTGCATGAACCAGCATGAGGGGGAGTGTCTTGGCTATGTGGAGCCGGAGAGCGATGACGAGATAGAGGAAAGGCTGGATAATATTGCTTATTAGGCTATGGAAAAGGTTGTATACAATATAGACACGACGCTTGTCGAGGACAAGACGGTCGGTGAGATAGCCAGTCTTGCCATGAAGATAAACAAGGCCGGCAGTTCGGAGGAAGCGGGACTGGAGAAGAATTTCGGTATCTCCGTTCTCTTTGCAGACAAGGAATTGCGCAGGTACAAGTTCTATGGCACGGGTTATAGTATGACGTATTTGAAGGTGCACAATCTTCTGAGGCTGGTCGGGGATGAGTTCATAAAGATCCATCGTCTGAACCATTTTGCCTACACCGTCATGCAGCAGCTATGCGATGCCCTTGAGGAAAAGAAGCGGCTGACGCCGAAGGCTGTCGGCTATCTGAGGAAGATACGCAAGATAAACGATGATTATCAGAGTGCGTGGTACAGGAATACCGAAATGTCTTCCTATAGGACGGCTCAGGATCATGTACGTCTGGCGTATTCATACGTAGCACCCTGGCTTGAGCCGCTGAAATGCTCCATAAGGGACTATTTTATCAGGAAACGCAGTGAGATGGTCGAAGCCGGTCAGAAAGATGACATCACTCTCTTGACAGAGATCCAGGCAGTGATTCTGTTCTGTGTCGGGCTGAAGAATTCCCGCAGGAATTTCTTTTCCGAGTTCGTGACCAACTATGGGATAGACTGCTCGTCAGATTTTGCCTATGCCGACATAGATGCCATCTATCGTAATTTCGTGTGGATGATGGAACAGTCTGGTGTAAGGTTCGTTAAGGACAAAGACGGTGACTTTGCTCTTCTTGGCATAGACATTGAGGCAAGTGTCCGTGTTAACTCGGAGTGGAACAAGATTGTTAATGTTGTCTGTGACAACAAACTGATGGATGAAACGGCTCTTGCCGCGATCAACATGAATCCGGAGACAAAGGCAAACTATGAGGCATATGTAGCTCAGGTTGACAAGCTGAAAAAGGAAGAGGAGGAAGCTGTCAAGCAGAAGGAGCTTGATGCCGCATTGGAGAAACTGAAGGAGATGCCTAATGTGAAGTGTCTATGACAAAGAGGATATACAGGGAAGATGTGAAAGTGGCAAAGAAGACGAGGCAGGACTATTTCTCCGAGTTCTCTACGTACCACCGGGAATGGCTGCGAGAGCTTGTCGCAAAATACAAGGAGCGTGGGATGTTCCCGGTCTTCCCGACACAGATTATCGAGTACTATTCCGACGATGCCGACAAGGAGGTGGCCATAATCTCCACGTTCTGCATGGATTGGAACAAGAATGAGCTTGAGCAGATAGCCGTCTTAAGAGATATGATGGGGGAACATCCTTACGAGTGGTACAAGTCCCGTTCGTTCGTGACTCTCGGTATCGGGAAGAACCAGAGTCGTCGTCTTGAGGGGAACCCTGCGGTTTCGTATTGGAAGATAGCCAAGCTCTTCTCGATACTCTATGACATGTGTCATGGCAGGACTGTTTCGGTGCTGAAACGTGGCGGACTGGCAAATTTCTGCAAGAAGGTAAAAGAGGTCTGTAACTTTCCCAACATGGAATACAAAAGAGGTGTCGTGGAGCTTGTTTTAAGGACTTCTGACGGCATCGGTCGTAACTTGTGGGTAACAGACCCGCAAAAGGTAAAAAGCCCCGTCACAAGCAAAATAAAGGCATTTGTCAAGCTGTGGTTTCCTGATATTGACTCCAAGTGGACGTTTGACGAGTCCGTAAGTCTGTTCTGTCTTGAATACGACTACGATATGTTCTATGCATATCTTGCATATCAGGAACTCTGCCGTGTTAACCCTGTTGAGTGCCGCAAGTACCTTACCCGCTATCAGTCGCGCTGGGAAACGGGTGCCTATTATCGCAGGTGCGAGTGGTCAGGTAGCAGGAATATTATGCCCGAAATAAATTTTTGAATTATGAAAAATGTAAAATACATTAATGACAAGTTGGTACAACAGAAGCTTGAGGAAACGGGACATGTTATCGAGGGACTTAAACTTCCTGAAGTATTTTCCATATTCGGAAATATCATGATGGAAATAGTGGCGAATGCTGACGAGCAAGGGTTTGATGTACGTGATGTCACTTGCGATTTCCTTGATCACCTGAAAACGAACGTAAGGAACAGCATTTCTTTGGAAGGGCAGGTCGTTGAGATGATTAACTGAATATTAACATTATCGGATGAAAAGTAACTATGGAATTTACAAAAGATAGACCTTTAAAAGTCGTAACTCTTTGCAGTGGCTATGACAGTCAATGTTTGGCACTGAACAGGCTTAGGGAACGTTATCCTGAGTTTGACTACGAACTGATAGCATGGGCTGAGTTTGACCCTGAGAGCAAGTCACCTCTGGAGAAGCAGCCTGCGGTTATCGCTCATAATGCTCTTTTCCCGCAGTATGCAGACCGCAATCTTGGAGATATGACTAAGATTGATTGGACGAAGGTTGAGGATTTTGACCTTCTCTTCTACTCGACACCATGCCTGACGGAAGATAGTCTTATCTTGACAGCAAAGGGATATAAACAACTCTCCGATATAGTTGAAGGTGATATAGTATTGACAAAATCAAACACACTTCATCCAATACTAAAAAAGTTTGATAATGGGGTTCATCCTACATGTTATATTCATGGAACAGCGTTTGATGAGATTCATTGTACTTTAAACCATAAATTTTGGGCGAGAACTAAATTTAGGAAAGGTCATGAAGGCGTAAGGACTTTTACGGAACCAGAGTTTGTTCAGGCAAAAGACTTGACAAAGAATCATTATCTTGGTTTCCCTGTAAATAATGAGTCAGTTCCTTTTATTACAGAAGAACTTGATTTTTGGTATATGGTTGGCATGTATATAGGTGATGGTTGGCTTCCTGCGAGGGAATGTGATAATGACATTATTATTGCATGCAATGAAGTTAAGGAAGAGAAATTGAGAAGGCATCTTAACCAAGATAAATGGAAGTATACCGTTCAACAAGGAAGGACTTGTAATAGGTTCCGTTTCTGCAACAGAGAGATACAGGACGTTATACGGAAACAATTCGGAACCGGATGTTGTAAGAAACATATTCCATACGATGTTATCCGTATGCCAATACCTCAACTGAAGGCTTTCCTTGAGGGGTATATAGATAGTGACGGATGTAGGCCCAGGGAGAACTACATTCAATTCTCTACCGTAAATAGGTCTTTGGCCTATTCAATTCAGCAGATTGTAGCCAAAGTTTATCATCGTGTTACAAGCATAACAAAGGTGAAGGTAAAACCTCATAAGGAAATAGAGGGAAGGATTGTTAATCAGAAACCTTGGTATTTGTTGAGAGCAAAACTTATCAACAACAAGCAGGATAATGCATTCTATGAAGATGGATATATCTGGTATAATTTTCATCGGATGGATATTGCAGAAGAAGAGCATGTGTATAATATCGAGGTTGATGAAGACCATTCGTATATAGTTAATGGGTGCGTTTCCAAAAATTGTCAAAGTATCAGTGCCGCTGGTCTTCAGCACGGCTTTGCCGAAGGTAGCGGTACTCGTTCTTCCATTATCTGGAATGTCCGTGATGCAGTGAAGGTAAAACGCCCGAAGTACCTATGCCTGGAGAACGTCAAGGCAATGGTAAGCAAGAAATTCCTGCCTATGTTCAACTTGTGGCAACAGGAGCTTGAACGTCTTGGCTACGTAAACTTTGCACAGGTGTTAAATGCAAAGGATTATGGTGTTCCCCAGAACCGTGAAAGAATATTCCTTGTAAGCATCTATGCTGAAGAACTGAATGCCCTTGCAGGGAACGTAAAATACTATTTCCCGAAACCTTTCCCCTTGAAGAGAAGGTTGAAAGACGTTCTTGAAACCAAGGTGAATGAGAAATACTACCTCAGTGACGAGCGTCTGAAGGAGTTTATGCCGCAGGAATCAGGGGGAGGTAAAATAAACTCTTCTCAGGATGGTGTTGTAGTGAACAAGGATGATTTGTCGCCTTGTCATACAGCAGACCACGGCAATTGTCCGAAAGTGATTGACAAATGAATCTGAGAATACCACAGGCAACGAAGAAAGGGTATATCGAGGTTGAGCCTTACGGAGCTTTCGACTGGACTTACCCCAGCTCTTTGACCCGACGTGGAAGGGTACAAGGGGGGGGGGTAAAATATGCCCTACCATTATGTGCCAAAACGAGATATTAGTGTATGAAACAGATACCCTTTAACCCGATGAAGGATGGTACGTGCAGCCCTATCAAGAGCCAGTACTACAAGAACGGATTCGCCAACTTTGTTAGAAGGGGAGGGTACGGAGCAACGGCAGTAATTGTGATTGAAGATGTACAAACGGAATGTGAAGCCATTGGCAGAGTTCCTTAACTCTTACCCCCCCAGGAAAGTACTATATCGACTGCGGGTATGGGAAACTCTACTACAAGAGTACAGAGGTGTCGGGAACCATCAATACAAGAACGGATGCATCTGGGTCGACTATTATCGTCGAGGTGTATTAGTGTCGGATATGTATGGAAATCGAGCCAGAATGGGATGGTCTATGATCCCGAAGGCATAGCTCCCTGTATCTGCGTCGGACACCATAGCGGTGTCGAGCCGAAGATAATAGAGTATGAAGACTAATAAATTTGTCACCTTATGGATATGAGGAGAACAAAACAAGTCCCTAACGATAACGGTTACAAACCATGCAATCGTGGTAATACCCTGATATGTAATGTTTGCCAGTACAATGATGATTGCCCCTATGCAAATGAAACATAATACCCCCCTATACGGCGATATGCGAGTATCCATCCAATCAACAGGAAGATGGAATGGAAATGCAAAAAAGACAAGATGGCGTGGCTGCATGATGATATTTGTCCTACTATCACGGCAAACGAGTTCCGTGGGGTCGGTAACGTAATCTGGGAGATATATGTATAAGAGAAGTATAAAGCCGATTACTGAGTTTCTAAGATTACCCCCCCCCAATGGGGTGTATATCATTGACACTCAGTTTGGGAAAATAAACTATGTAAGCGGTGAAGTATCACCTGTCATAAGCACAAGGATTGATGCTAATGGCGCATACTATGTAATAGAGGTTGAGGAATGAAAGAGGTTTTCGGACTAGGAAGAAACAGGAGCAGTGAGGGAAAGGGGGAGTGGACAAGCATCCACCTGAATCCTTACGTGAACTGCGTCCACACCCTTGTAGGGGGGGTGGAAGACGATGGAGGTTTTAGTAGTGGAGGTTTATGAAGAAGAGGATTATTGACGAGAATACAAAAAGAGCGACACTCTTTCCTTTAGGTGGGGGTAGATTTGCACTTAATGCGCCAGATGGGATTGCCTGCACTCTTACAGGAGCGCATCACTACGCAGGAAACATCACCCATCCGCGTCAAGGATTCAGGGAAATGGGAGTATTAGAGATATATGAGCAAGAGAAGTGAGCATATCGCATTTAAGATGATGCCTAATGGAAATATCAGGGCATTCCAGAGCGACACATCTGACAAACGTGGTGTGAGCGAACTACAGATTACCGATACATGGAACGAGTCTCCTGCGGTTATCAGTTCTGCACCCCCAAAGATTATAGAGTATGAAGAAGATAACGTTTATTAATGCCGACAGTGGCGGACTGTGCAGAGCAATTCGTGCGTGTTACGGAAAGTGCGGGTTCATCTCCTTCCTCATCGGTACGGGACAAGGAATAACTGGAGTGGTAGAGTATGAAGATAATTCTAAGTTGTGCGATGAGAGGTCGCAGTGATGGAGAATGGCATAGTTCTGCTCATCAGCAACGGCTCGAAATCGGTGGTGGTATTTCCAATTCCATAACATCGGTGCTAAAGGATTTTCTAATATGCGAGATATATGAATGACGTGCAGCCGAAAAGGCTTTTCAATATCTACGGAGAGCGGTTCAATACAGGCTTTGCCGGGAATGTGTGGGACAAGGAGTACATCTCTCCCGCCATAATGACTATGGGGGGGTAATCGGCAACCAATGATATTAGAGTATGAAGATAAGTGAATACGACTGCATATACTACAACCAGTCAAAAGACTTTATTCGCCCACCCCTACACAATATAGGGAGAACGATAAAGACGGATAATCATCCGATAGCAGTAATTCTAATTGATAAAGACATGGAAAAAGAGAAAAAACAAATCGAGTTGCCCGCCGAATTGAAGGGTAAAAAGTTCAGAATTAGGAAATTAACTCCAAAGGAATGTTTCCGCTTGATGGGTGTTGATGATAAGGACATCGACAAAATCCAGGCATCAGGCATCTCTAATAGCGGCCAATACAAACTGGCAGGCAACTCCATTGTAGTTGACGTGCTTTTTCACCTGTTCAGGAAGATGTTCATAGAGACTGGGCCTGATATAACCAAAAACGAGGTTCGCCAGCTTGAACTATTCTGATGTTACTTTCCATCCGATAAAGTAGCACGCACTTACATAAACATTTATCAAAAATAACAAAATTATGAAGTATATAGAGTTTGGTGATTCTTTCTTTATTCCTACGGATAAGATATGCGAGGTTTTTAAAGACAAAAATGACGATAAACGTTTGGTAATCTGGCTCGAAGGCGGTCATAGGTCAGATATTGTCCACGTAACCAAGGAAGAAAGAGACAATACATATAAGCAAGTAGTTGAAATGCTTAAAAAAGCGTAATTATGCCGTCAAAATACAAACCAGTAAGAGAGGGCACTTTCTACAGCGAGAAGCATGGGAGGATTGTCGTGCATCATGGCTACTCTGTGAGGATTCACTGGAGCAAGGATATGCTCGACTACCTGAAGCAGCACTATGCCACTACCCTGAACGAGGAACTGGCAGGGTGTTTTGGTGTCAGTCCTCGGACGATGATACGCAAGGCACGTGAGCTTGGCTTGGAGAAGGATAATGTCTGGCTTCGTGGAGTCTATGAAGAGCGCAGACGTTTGGCTATGGCGGCAAGTAAGCGGAAAAGCTATCCGAGCAGGTTCAAAAAAGGTGTGCGCACCAATCCTGCTGGAGAGTTTAAGCCGGGGCATGTAGATAGTGAGGAAACGAAGGCTAAACGGGCTGCATCTCTGAAGAAGTGGTGTTTAACCCACCCAAAGGAGGTAAAGGCGAGAGCAGCGAAGATAGCTGAAACCAGGAGGAAAAACAAAGAAAACACAGCTTGTTCTCTCACGGCAGGCGGTCAAATTTAATTAAATATAAACTTTAGATTTATGGGAGAGTCAGATAAGGTTACTATGCCGGACAAATTACAAATATATTGCGGAAACAAACGGATTGACGCAAAGGTGCTTAAGATGGAAAATTTCTCGTGTGACTTTGGTGAAGAAGGTGGTGACAAGACAGGTGTAAGTATCTGGCATCATGGAAGTATAAGCGTTCATTTTACTATTGCAGCGGAAGATAATCCTCTTGGTAAATGGTATTGGGGTATGGTGCGTAGGTTTAATAGGGAAAAAGAAGCTTTGTTCTATGCTCTAACGCATGGTTATGTTATCCGTATATCAGTACATGACGAAGAAGGAGATGAAGGATATTTTGAACTTGACCGGCCAAGTCAGTTGAGAACTGCTCTGAGAAAGGTCAAATTCATTCCTGAATATAAGATCTACGATAAAAGAGGAAAGAGGTATTTGATAAAGAAAGGAAAACTTTCAAAAATGCCATCTTTTTAGAAATATGGTAATCTCGACGGAAACCCTCAATCCAAACTCTTGGTTTGAAAGGTTACTGAAAGATGCAGAAAAATAAAAACTATGAGGAAGAAAATTGTAAAGGCAATACAAATCGGCAACAATATTACCGACATAATGAGACTTCCGTGCATAAATAAGTGCGTGAAGCGGAATGACAAGAACGGCTTTGAGTGGCTGGAGTATGTTACAACAGACGGTGACATCGTTGAGGGTGGCGACTGGCTGTGTGAGACGAAGGAAGGCAAATGGATGCCAATGAGTGATGAGGAATATCAAAAGTACATAGAAAATGAGAATACCAAAGAAGATTAGGATTGGCGGTCAGTCGATAGACGTGACACAGCCGAATACGATTGAAGACGGAAATCTGGGAGAATGCAGGCTTGCGAACGGCATGATAAAGATTGCTGAGACGTACAATGGAGTAAAGCAGTCGCCCAGCAGTAAGGAAAACACCTACTGGCATGAGGTGACACACTGCATTCTCGATACGATGGGACGTGGTGATTTGTCGAAGGACGAGACTTTTGTCTGCTCCTTTTCCGGGTTTCTAACGGAGTGCTATCACTCGATGGAAGAGGATTGGAAGAAAAAAGAAAAATAACATAATGACCATAAAGTAACCGACTACCACAAGGATTGCTCTTGGGCTTCATACTTGATACGTTTGATGCACGTTTCGTAGTATTCCCGACTCAGTTCAAAGCCGATATAATGACGTTTATTACGTATTGCGGCAATAGCGGTAGTGCCACTCCCCATGAAAGGGTCGAGCACTACATCACCTTCCTGCGTCGAGTTCTCGATAAGTGTACGGATGATGTGAACTGGCTTCGGTGTAGGGTGTCCCCAAGCTCGCTTATCTTCCGTATTGATCGGAGTGACGAAATATTTGTGTTTCGTCTCATACGAGCCATAGATATTGGCACCATTACGCATGAATACGATGTACTCCGTATCGCTCAGGTACTTGTTGTTGCACGTTGGCACAGGATTCGTTTTGTGCCACGTCAGCAGGTCGAATTTCAGTCCGTGACTGGTCGCAAATGTCAGCAGCTGCAATATCTGGTCTTTCGAGCAAAAGACGTACATATTCGGATGCTTGCATACTCGCAGGCATTCCTCCAGAATATCATTGCTAACACCGCTTTGCAAGTGGTCTATGCCTTGATGATATTCGCGGTTCTTTCGCCCGAATGCTCCTGCGCCGCTATGCTGCTGCAATTCGTAGGGAGGGTCGGCAATAATAAGCGACACACTCCCGTCGGGAATCTGCTTCATTCCTTCCAGACAGTCCATGTTGTAGATGTGGTCAAGTTCTATCATGTTACTTTATGGTCACAAAATCTTTAAGCACTATGAATAAGAGAGTTTATGTATCCCTGCCGATTGACTCCATTCCAGGTAGGGATATAAACGAAAGGAAGGAGTATGCAGAGAAGGTTAAGGCTGGACTCCTGCATTTCTTTGATGAGGTGATAACTCCTTTTGATGGGGAGTGGAAAGAAGATCTGAGCCGTAGTGAGTATCTGAAAATGGGCTTCAAGGCCCTTCTTACTTGTGACACGATCTTTATGTGTAAGGGCTTTGAGAAGAGTGACGGATGCTCTAAGGAGCTGGCTCTGGCTATGTGGAGCGGGCTTGACGTAAAATTTGAGTAGTTTGATGCTTTACGAAAATATTGTATATTCCACGTCAGGGAGTAAAGGGAAGCGCCTGTTTCAGTTCGGACTTCGTGCGCAAATGGCGCGTACCGATGTCAGAACCGAAGAGAAAAGAGATTGACTTGTTTAGCAATGGCTAAACAGAAACATGATAATCGCTGTGAAGCGACAAAGAAAACAGAACAAAGTTTGTCTATGATAAAAAAATAGACTATCTTTGCACACGAAAAGATACCATACGGTTCTTTTTAAATGCTCTGGGGAGGGACTTCTATTTGTCTCTCCCCTTTATTTTATTCGTAATTTCCCGTTTGGTAGTCTTTCAACATATCCTTTTTCTTTTAAGCGCATAATGGTCATATAGACGTTTTCCTTTGTTGTATGCAGATTTTCGGCTAACTTACTTGCCCATGTGTCAATGGTATTATTATGTCCAATTGAGCGTTCTTTCATAATGGCATAATCAATCAGTTGCCATCCTTTCAGGGTTGTGTCGTTTGGAATTTTTATGAAGCCTTCATCTAATAGGTTTACGGGGCAATATATGGATTCTTGTCTGATTCCTATATAGCCAGCTTCATCTAACCTTTTAATAGTCAATCTGACATTCTGTTTTGTCATTCCTGTGTGTTTGGATAAATAACCTATTCTTGGAGTCGGAAGGTCTATGAAATATGCTCCGTTTTCAGTTTGGTCATAGATAAACTGACGTGCCGCTTCATAGTCAAAAACGCCATCGCAGTCGAACACTTCTCCGTTGAGAATCGACTGCCCTACAAGTGTTGAATACACGATAGCCATGCTACCAGTAATCTTCTCTCTTTGATTTAAGAGGATTTTGTAAAATACCATATCTTTATCTTTTTAAATGCAAAGGCAAAGTTAGGGTATTTTGATAGGGGATACAACATTTTTTCTGAAAAAGTTGAAGAATAATTGAGAAAATGTTGTTAGGGGGTAGTCAAAAGTTGTTAGGGGGTGGTAAAAAGATGTTAGGGGTATATGCAAAAAGTTGTTAGGGGAGGGGGTAAAAAGATGTTAGGCCATCAATAAAATATATCAATAAACTAATATCAATAAATAAAAACAAAAATATAAAACAATAATGCTTTTTCAACAAAAAGCTTGTGTGTTTTTTCTTTTTTTTGTGGGGATGTGGGCATTTCTGTCTGCATCCCCTTTTTTGTTTTCAGGAATTGAAGAACGACATGGCTTCTTCGGGCAGTTCCAGCTGCTGTGATACATAATATCTTTGCGTCATCGAAATATCGTTGTGCCCAGCCAATTTACTGACTGCCGAAATAGGTACTCCACGGTCTATCAGCGTAGAGACGAATGACCTTCTGGCACAGTGAAAGCCAAGATATTCGTACTTTGGCATGGAACGCTGCCTGCCATGATAATACAGGTTTACCACTTGGTTGATTCCACACAGCTTTGCGACCTGCTTGATGATTCTGTTCTTCGTCATGCGTGAGAATTCCCGATTAGGCTTGTTCCTGATAAGGAATTCGAGTTTTGAATGTGCAGGCAGAACGGTGAGCGTATGAGTCTTCTGGGATACATAGGTGAGTTTTCCGTCCTTTATGTTGTCCAAAGTGAACTTTTCACAGTCACAACCCCTCGCTCCGCTGAAAATCTCCATGAGGAAGAGCGTCAAAACGCCTTTCTCTACCTCGTGTCCGCTCTGAGTCATAATACGGTCGTAGTGCTTCTCAAACTTCCGTATCTCTTCATCAGACAGACAGACGTTCTGCTGCGGCTCGGGCTTGACTTTCAGGACAGATATGCATTTCCCGTTTCTTATGAGTCCGTCGCTTACCATTTCATTGATTGTGGCCTTGATGATGGCCATGTAGGTTCTGAGGCTGTTGTTTGACACTTCACCCTCCATGTACTCTTTGAACTTGCGCAGGTTCACTGTGTTGATGTCTGAAAACCTGACTTCTTCAACACCCATTGCACACCTCATACGAGACAACAGGAACTCGTGCTGAGGATTTCTTTCTTTAAAGATCTGCTCAAATGTTTCCATATTCTTTATGTTTAAATTTGACAATAAAAGTAACGAGCCGTGAACTCAATCACGGCTCGCCATTCACTTTAAAACCCAGATTAAGCGCCTCACGGCGAAATGTACCTCCATCCCGAACTGACGGGATAGAGGCTAATGTTTCACTATTTTGCCCACTCAGCGCAGGCGATTCCGTACTTCCTGATATTGTCAATCATCTGGTACGCTTTTCTGATTGCCTCCATTCTCTCTTCCCTCGGAACTTTTGTCAGTCGGTCTCCAGCGTGCTGCGAAGCCTGACAGAAAAGGTCATAGTCTTTTTCCTGCTGTTCAT
>Ga0326511_10001551_pt1 | contig 18985 bp, 28 predicted proteins | sample 0_2496_0518_D_FD_203701 | JGI IMG/M metagenome (GOLD analysis project Ga0326511, IMG submission 203701) | Bovine rumen microbial communities from UC Davis, California, United States - 0_2496_0518 | ecosystem: Host-associated > Mammals > Digestive system > Stomach > Rumen | place: USA... | reverse complement strand
CTTTCAGTGAAAGCCTCGTCAAGAACAGTGCCATCTTCATCATAAAGAGCAGCATTGCTAACGCCATCCGTGAACAGAAGCTGGCCGTTGATCTTCACTTCGCCCATAGGAGCTGTGGCATCGCCGCCGAGGTACAGCTTCACGCGCTTAGAACCATCGGTAGCATCGTACACGTCAGCCACAACATAGTCATTGATCATCTTAACAACGCCATTCGCTTCATCGCCAACACGGATAACCGCGGTCTTGCGAATGAACGCGCCGCCGCCCTGTGCAACCTGGCCGTCGCCCAGCATGATAGCCATGGACTTCGGGCTAAAGAGGGCGTCTTCAATATTAACAGTAATTTCCTTGCCGTAGTCCCAAGTGATGAGCTTCGGGTTGCCCTTACCGCCGCGAGCGTCAACCTGCTCAGCAGTCTGCTCAATCGTGGACACCTTCAGAGTGTCAAGGAAAAGAACCGGCTTACCAGGAGTACCGTCATTTTTAATCTCGTAAAAAGTTACGTCGGCAACTTCCTTAATGCCATAGCGGTCTAAAATACTAGCCATTTAGAAATGACCTCCTATTTTATAAATCTTCAATGTTTCTAATCCAATATTGCGGTTTTACTTTTTTGCTATCCGCACCTGCAAGTAAGGACTAAATATCAATTTCATACTTGGTCTTTTCTTGATAATAGCGCATTAACACGCTCATGGCGGTCTAGCTTAACTCTCCAATATTAAGTGGATTTAAACCTAAATTCATACAACAAATTGCAGCCAAAGATGAACCAAAATTTAAACCATCTTTAGAATTTTTTGCTTTAACCCTATCACGAAGGCGCGCTTTGGCTTTAAAATACCTTACCTTTGGGTTTTCATTTGGATTATAGGGTTCTACTTCTTTATCCCCTATAGAGCGCCGCAATAGTTGCTAGAATTCAAAATAATCATCTTCTTTGATAAGTCGCAACTAATCTATGGATTTAATGTTCTTTAAAACAGTTTCCAAATCACCAATAATAACCATTTTCTATTCTTCCAACAATGTTACTGGTTCTTTAATGAAAAACTCAAATCCACTCTAAACTATTGGCTTAATCCTAGGGTCGGCCGCTATCATCGTAAATAAATACTCAAATGGCGTTGGCACCTACTCCTAAGGCAGCTTTAGTTCTGCGTACTCATCTTCTATATCTTCCTAACAACTTAAAAACAGTTTCCTATATACAGGATAATCTCTATTGTTAAGAATATCTTTCACTTTGGGCGGATATACCTTACATATATCTTTAAAAGGTACTGGGTATCCTAAAAAGAAATTAGGATCAATCATAACTAGTTATATTATAAACCATTTCATAGCAACCAATTTCATCGGTTAAGAAGTTTATCTTAAAATCTCCGCCCCTCATCTTACCAAGACCATCGATTACTTTATTATTTAAAGACTTGTGAATCTCACCCATTATCGCAAACGGGCGCAGATTAGAGTCCTTAATAATCCATTGAGTTAAAGGAACAAATACTTCTATATCAATTTCAAAATCACGAAACTCGTCATTACCTGGATTCGCGCGGCCGTATACTAAACGAATAGCGACCAAACTTTGTGCGGTCTCCTTCGGCCCCACACGCGGTACAATCTTAATCAGTTTTTCAAAAACTTCATTTTTAATCTGATCAACTGTTAAGTCTGAGTAACTATAAGGATCTTTACCAGTGTAATATAACAGTTTAAGTAAATTCTAATTACTCTGCAATCTGTTTACTATCTTCTATAAATTGGTGCCGACATCGGCTAAATTACGAGTTGCCATCATCAACACCTCCATTTAACCAGAAGAAATCTTCACTGTTATCCTCTTCCGTTTGCTCTGGCGGTTCGCTTAAATCAAATTCATATACAGGATCTATTGTGACATACTCTACGCCTTCGGTAGATTGTATATCATAACCAGTAACTCTATAATACTCTTGAAATGGTTTTTCTCCAACAATAAAATAGCAATCTTTTTGAATATGCTCATTTAAAGGAGTTATAAAAAAACTTGATTTTAGATTTTCAGCATAAAGCGTATCCATTCTTGAACGAGAACGAATTTCATCTTTAAGCATGTTATCTTCTTGACCGTATAAATATGCCCAGGTCTCATGCCATTCATCATCGCGGCCAAGCCACTTGATTTTATGTGTCATCTTTAACACAATATATCTATTATATCCACTTGCTTTTATATCTTCAAGATAATAAATCATCCATGGTTGTTTTACATCGTCCTTATCAGGTATTTGTAAAATCGTACCATTAGGTATATTTAAATCTACTCTAGTTAACAGATATTGCAAGGTTTTACTATCGGTCTATTTATTACGTTCAAGACTTCCAGGATGCTTGCATCCTTTATATTTAAAATCTACACGATACACAGACTTTAATAAATAAAGTTCAAAATTATGTTCGCGCTTTCCCTATAAACGAGATTGATAATCGTTACCATAACGATTAACTCTCTATTTATAAATATCAAAATAACTCATAACTTTGACAACAGACTCATACAATCAAAAATTGTTTTTCTAAAGTATTCATAACTTAGATAACGAAGAGAAGCAACTTTAGTGTAAAGCCGATAATAATTAATGGTTCGGTTTTCTTCCGGATAGGAAATTAATTCAATTAAAATCGAATCCAAAAACTTTTCCCATTCATTATTTTTCTCATACTCACACAACAGACCAAATAGTCTGTTCTTAAGGTTATTATTATAACCTTCTAAATATTCCATTATATCTGTGTGGCTAAATTCCTATATTCAAATGGCTGACGTTTAATAGAACGATAATATAAAGCCTCAAGGCGCGCGGCATTCTTTTTCTCCGCAAGAAGCATTTGATTGAATTTATCAAGCAAATTTGCTTGCGAAAAGTCGCGCTCTTCATAAAGCGGCTTTACATTCTCCCATGATAGGATAGTTCTATTAAGCCATTCGCACTTCATATAAGAAGCCAGAATTTGAATTTCTTCGTTGCTCAAATCTTCGTTAAAAACTAATTCGTCTTCGTCATAGTCAAGGGAAACGCGCGGAAATTTAAACTAGGGAAGGGCGCCAAGCAACAGCGCTTTCCAGTCCTCTTGTATATCGTCTAAGTCCCAGTTTACCCATTCATCTTCCAGTATTTTTGCTAAGAAAGCATCATACACGACTTGAAAATCGGTCATGATTATACCTCCTTACTTTGTTTTTCCAACTCAATCCCCTTTAAGATTTGATACCCACTAATTGAGCTTAAGTAATTAGCTTTATCAATGCTACCATCATTGCCATGCTTAATTGCATAATCAGCCAGCATAGAAAGTTGTGCCTTAGTTAAATTCTTAACTTCAACCTTAAACTGCGATAATGGCATAAGTCTCCAAAAACGGTCAAGCGTCTTATCATCCATAAGGATAAGGGTAGGAGAAGTTGCATCTTCGGGTTCAACCCCGATTTCTTTCTTTACTTCCATATCTTCGATGTAAAGATAGCCTTCTCTTATCATATTGCTAAAAGCAGGGTCATACATTAACTGCTCAATCTGTTCCTTCGTAAAGACAACAGAACTGCCACGGCTTTGCCACTGCCGCTTAATACTTAAATCACGATTGTTGATTACACAGCGGCCGTCAACCGCACTAATAACTTTAACTTTATCAGACATATTAATTCTCCTTTAAACTCCTGCGCATAACGCATTTTTTTAAAAACGGGAAAGGGAATGATCCCTTCCCCGTATTATTGATTCAATTAGAACCCGTAGATATCCTTTGCAGAGGTATCGGTCAGGCTGGTGTTCTCATACATTGCCCAGTTGTGGTGAGTGAGAATCGCGCAACCCATCTTCTTCCATGCAAAGACTTCCATGGAGTTGTCCTTGTTCTCATGATCGCGGATCTGCGTAGCACCCTCAAGAACGACCTTGACAACCTTCTCTTGGCCGGCGGGCATTACGAAAGCGATACGAGGATTGACATAAGTTTCTTTATTGGACTCGTCAACAAAGGACTGCGGAAGCTGTACAACGGGAGCGCCACGGAAAACATTGATGAAGCCATAATCATGGATTGCTTCAATGTCCTTCGGGCTGTAGATGCCTTGAGCAACGTTCGTGGTGCTGTTCATCAGAACAGGAACGATAGCATCAGGACCCATAGCAGCAACGAACTCGGGGCAAGCGTAGATCACAGGGGCGCCATAAGCACGAACCACGGATAACAGCTTGACCATTTCCTCGGGATCCCAAGAACCGCTGACCTTATTGGTAGCAGGCATAACAGCCAGTGCAGCGTTGAGTGCTTTCTGAACCTCAACATACACAGCATTCTCAAGACCTTCGGTGACAATGCCAACGACCTCAGCGAGGGACTCGGCACCGTCGAGCATGCGCTCGAAGTCGATCGTGGCACCGCCACCAACAGCATGGGCGCCGACTTCAAACGTATCAGAATCGAGACGGAACGTCTCGTAAACGCTAGAGAGACCAACCTGCGTTAAGAACTTCTTAGCGCGAGCGCGGCCTAACTTACGGCGGAACATGGCCTTCTCGCCCTGGCCAACAACCTTGACCTCAGCGAAAGCACCGAGAGCGTCGATAACATTCTTGGGGAGAATCTCATCGATGGACTCAATGATGATATCGTAAATATCATAACGATTCTTCATGAACTGGTTGTAGGAACCAGCAAGCTCCTTCAGACCGTCGATGAACGCTTCGTTAACGTTCTCAACAGTGAAATTAGCAGGAGCAGTACCCTTAGCGGCGTGAAGGGCAATATCTCTAAACTCTTTAAGCGTCATTGTATTATACCCTCCTTATTAAACCTTAAGAACCTGGATCTGGAAAGCATCCTGACCATCAGGCATGGTGGTCTTCTTAATAACCTGCATAACAGGGCCAACACTTGGGGCCGAAGCGCCAAGGACAATTGCGCCCTGGGTACCAGCAGCGGCGAAGACTTCACCGGACTCAAGAGCAGAAGCGACAGCTGCAGCACTTGCATAGGAACCAAGGTCAATGCAGTTCGTGGTGAACAGGTCACCAGCAGCAAGATAGCCAACGCGAGGCAGGAAGTTCTTGCTCTTATCAGCATAAGTAGCAAAGTTCTTCAGACCAGGCTTGCGCTCGTCGTACATATGCTCAGAACTATAATTTAAAGCATAAAGCTGATTTGCGGCAGAAGCGTCTGCGAAGCAAATCTCATGGTCGGCCTTTTTAACACGAAGGATCATGCCGTTCTCTGCGGGAACCTCAGCGAAGTCGACAGTGCTAAGAGCGCACTGGGCCTCGATGCGGCCATCACGGCGGAAAGCTACGTTGTTAAGTTCCAGCTGGCCGAAACCATCAATAACCATTCTAGCCATTTAAATAGCCTCCTAATTATTTCTTATATTTGGATAAAATAGCGGCAATCCCATCAACAGGATTGTTCTTGGGCGTATAGCCCTCATCATTACCATTCTTGGTAAAAGCAGAAGCGTTGCTCTTCTTTAACTCATAAGCTAATTCCTTGTCAAGCTCTTCGACACCATAATTGTCAATATCCTCACGATACTTGCTAAGAATATCTTCGTTAAGATGCTCGGAATACTCGTCAATAATGGAATTCTTCTGTTGAGTTTCAATACCTTTCTTGTATTGCTCTAAAGAGTCAATGCCTTCTTGTAAAGAAGCAATAGTATTATTCGCAGTTTCAAGTTGAGCGGTATACTCACCGATTTGCGCTTCAACCTCAGCTTTCTCTGAATTTAAAGTAGCAATATTGCTATTTAACTCTTCAATTTTGGCGGAAAATTCAGAAACACGATCAAAATTTTCCTGCGCGTTGGTTAAAACATCACTCACTAACTCATAAGTGCCACCATTAAGGGCACGCAGCGTGTTAAGAGTGTTCATCTCTTGCTCAGTTACGTCAACGATATAGCACTTCACCACGTTGTTGAGTTCAACCATGTTTGTCTCATCATTCTTGGTGTAATAAGCACGCTGATATTCAGCGGTCTCATAGTTGTAAACAAGTGCATAATCATCATAGACGGCGAAAACACTACAGGAAACAGTCCAATTGCCTTCTTCATTAAACTCTGGATTGAGAAGCGCCCAAATGGCGTCCAGCTTCTCGCTGTCGGAGAGTTTAAAATTAATCTTAGGCATATTAGTACCTCCGTAATTTCTTAATTGGTTAATAATAACCTCAATTGTGTTCTATAAAGTATAAAATGAAGCACCTTCAAAGCAAGGTTCGACTTGATCCCCAAGGACTTGCAAGCCTAAGAAACAACCTTCATCAAATACTATATAGCGTTTGCTATTAACAATCGCTTCATGGTACTTTAAAGAAGGAGCATAAAGTTCCATAGATTGGCTCTTGCCAACTATATCAGATGCCTCTTTATATATAGCCGTGAAAATTAACACATCCGCGCACGCGTATGTGCGTTCCACGCCATCTTCATCTAAATGTGTTTCCCAGCCAATGTTAGGATTCTCTGGTACGATACCATAGATACGGCCCTGGTCACGCTCTTCGCCATGATCAGAATAATCACCGTCTTCCGGTACATAAATACCTTTGACTGGCGCATATGGTAATGAACTTAAAAGCTTTTCAGCAAATTCATCAGTAATATACGTTCCATTTCGATTTTCATATTTATAGAAGATTCGGCATCTGGCCTTGCTCAAAACTTCATTATACTTTTCCAAGTTGCCGTAAACAGTTACGGGAAACTCATATAAAGTCTTATCCATTTGAGCCTCCATTACTGATTATCTAATGATTCTTCATTTTGAATTGTTTTGGGCGATTTCTCTTCCACCGGTAGCTTCGGTCTTCCAACCTCGCCAGAACTCTAAGTATACGAAGAGGAAAGCGGGATTAGAATCTTGTCCAAACCAAGAACATCATTTTCAAGATGCTTGATATTGACCAAGTCTTTTTGCGATAGACCGGCCGCAATCGCCGGAAGAAGAAAACTATATCCACTTTGCGCTAACTTTAAGGTATCTGTAATATATTGCGTTACATTATACCAGCTAACTGGTAAGATTGAGTATTTAAAACTAATATTCGTATTAGCAAAAAGGAAATTAACAATATAGGTCATAAAATGAGAATACTTGTTCGCAAGTATCATCATTAAAGCCATATCATTTGTAATAGAAGTGTTCAAAGCCTGACTTCCAGTAGGAGCAAATAATTGTCCGCTAACGCTCGCGCGCGAGTAGACATTTTGCAGGCTCTTCTCTAAAGCATTGGTAGATGCCTCAGACGAGGTCTTCGACACAACAGCATCAACATCTGCATAAGTCGTTAACACACTTATATTCTTATTTCCTTGCATCATACCGACCGCGCCAGTGTGCATTTCAAGAGCTTCATTCGGCTCAAATAAAAGCGTACCATCTGCAAGGTGCGGAATCTTTTGAACGATTATCTTACGAATCTCTTCTAAATCTCTTTCACGGTTTATATCTACAGCTTCATCATAATCCATTACCGCAGGGATTAAGTCTAAAAATAGAGGACGCCCATCATCTGAAAATGGGAAACAAAAACCAATATCAGTAGGGATTTTTACCCACATGGAAGTAATCTGGCCTTTTTTATAACGACGATAGTAGTCAGCAATAAATTTGGGATAAACCTTTAAAGCCTACTTTCTATCTTCTGCATCCTAAATGCTATCAAAAAAGGTCACGTTAAATTCAATAATGTCATTTCCATGTAAATCTCTAAAATTAGAACGGCAGTATTCTGCTGGCAGGTCCAAAACTACAAGATCAGTTTTGGTTACTTCTTTTATAACACCATAATAGCATCCATCAATAAGTGCTTTTAAAGAGAAAGTAGTAAACAAATCTGGTAAAAATACTTTATCCACATAGTCTAAAGCGCTATTGTACCTTTTTAATACATAGGGGGTGGAGAGTTCATTTCCCGCAGTTGGATTAGGGATTAGAATACCTACATATTTTAAAAGAGTAGCATAGTAAAGTAAGATGCGCTTGTATAAACCATCACGATAAAAGAAATTACGAGATAAGTTTTGCATCGCAAGTAGAGAACCACCATTGATGATCTTTTCTACTTCTTCTTTTGTATATTCTTTAGTCTTTCTTAAAGAATAAGAATAACTAAGAGACTCATTCCAGGACTTAGCACTTTTGGCGACCATTCCATCAATTGCCTTTTTAAAAAGTTCTAGTTCTACTCCAGAAATTTTTACTTGTTCATCTGCCATTAGTTCTGTCCTCCAGTAAAGAAAATCAACTAGCGCTTTTGCCCATTACCACGACGGCTAATCTTTTTATAATTCTCTTCCTCAATCTCTTTAATGCGCCACAATCCATATGCAAAGGCGGAGTATTTATCCTTTGGAAAACGCGCATTGATTTGTTCAAGAACTATATCTAACCCGCTTTTGCGCAAGCGCAAGTTTGACATTTCTTCAAATAGCTTTGTGGTAAGTTCATGAGGCATAAGGCGCTTAATACGATCCTCTGTACTCATTTTCTAACCAACTTTTGTTGCAAGAAGCGCGGTGCGCGCCTCTTGTTCGCTAATTAAAAACCGAACCATACCACTATTTAAACGAGAGTAGGCATTACTATGGATTTTTGAATTTAAGGGGCCATTGGCTTTTAGAGAATATAGAATCTATACCGCATCTTTAGGTTGAATCTTTTTATAATCATCATTATTAAAGAAGCCGTACGCGGGAAGCTCCCGCCCATCTATATCTAACTAAGTCCGAATCATTTCATCAGCAAGACCAACACCAAGACCGTTACAGTCAATGACCACTTCGCGCGGGGCGAATATTTCAATCAGGTGTTTAAGGTCTATTGCTTGCTGAGTAAATGTTTTTGTTTCGGCCTATCTGCCAAGCACAAATAAATTAACAAGTGTTCCATAGTATTTGTTATCACGAATATTCACTCTCCATATACAGGCGACCGTCTAGTCATGAAGTCTACCTACGTCCACTGATATTAAGTAGAAAACATTTTTATCTTCTTTAAATTTTTGGCGCCACTCGGGATTTTTTAATCTGCGATATTTCACAAGTTTATCAAATTGGAACCAAGATTCATCACTGCCGCCAAGCCATGCGCCAAGATACTCCGCCGCGAATGTGGTTTCATTATAAGCAGGCGAGAGTTTTAAACTCTTTACAAAAGATGGGGTAATAAGATTATGCTACATTGGAACACGATAATCTAACCCAATGCAAAACGCGCTCTTTGGATCAATTATCGCTTTTTCAAAAGTATCAATAAGTGCTTCATAAGCATATGAGGCTTTTGTTCCAGCACTGGTTGCATAAATAACTTGTGTATTTACCTTTTCATATGGGTTGACCGAGCCATTATACATGCGTCGAGAAACGTTCATTTGCGGCAGGATGATCTCTGCAATTGCATCACCATCCTGGTCGCGCGCCTCATCTATTAAAGTCGCATGAGTACGAAGACCACGATCAGAGTCCAACGCGCCAACGACGGTTAATTTTGAACCATTCTTAAAGTAAAGTTCAACATAATCTTTACCAAAGTTGGCGTGTACTCCATCGGTATTACCAGATTCCAGCTCCTGCTTAAGCAGCGGCCAGATGCGCCATATCTCTTGTATCTTCTATTTACTAATTTTCGCGGCCTAGCTCTTATTCGGAGCCACAATAGAGCCGACATGGTTCGGTAAGAAGACACATTGTAAATATTTCGCAAGAATGGATAAAAATGTTTTTGATGTAGCACGCGCGGCGGTTATATAAATTGAGGTATACCGCATGCACGCGCGCAAAAAGATGCGTTGAAAAGGAAAAAGGGTAAAGGTCGAATTGACCGGAGTTATTAAATCTAAAAACACATCTGGATAAGCCGTAAACAACTAAATCGAATCTGCGATTAAGTCTTCGTTACGCTCTAAAAACTCTGGTGTAATAACCACACCTTTTTCCAATTCAATTCCATCTCTATAAAGCTTATCTTGAGTATTAAACTATATCTTACTTGGGTCTAATAACTATATTGCAGCCATTATGTATCACCCCTTGGATCAAACTCACTATCGTCATCCAAGACATACGCGGCATTGTCATACTCATCAGGATTAAAGTCAGGCTACACACCATAGAAATTCTCATTCTCCAACTCGTTAGCCGAGTTGAGTGCGCGCAGGCGCTCGGTTATTTCTTCGCCGATGCCGCCTTCGTTTATGTAAAGCCGCTGATTATAATTCTCTATATTTTTGAGGGTTTCATCAAGTACATCGCGCGTTACATTATCATAAAAGCGATTAATTTTCCCATGCTTTTCAAGCCAATACGCAACTTCCGCAAATGAATCAAAGTCGGTCGCGTTCTTCGTATTCTTTGGTGTAAACTCCGCGCTTTTAATAATCTTATCATAAGAGGACATAAATTTATCAACCTCTTTATCACCCGCGCGGATTCTATTATCAATCTCTAAAGACAACTTGCACAGCTTTTGCGCCTGGTCTACCTGCAGCGCACCGGATATGTTTTGCGTATTCAAAAGACCGCGATAAAGATCCTCCAGATGATTCAATTCCTCATCATCATAATTTTCGCCCCACTTGCGGCGCAGATCTTTATATCTCTATTCTCTAATCTCCGGCAACTCTTCTTCAACTAGACCAACTTCTTTCAGCTTTTTAAACTGTCTGAAGTAATCTCCCCAACCAAGAGAAACATAATCTTCCGTAGCAAACACTTTCGCATAAGTGGGCCATGTTTCTGTTGGAATTGTCATTTCTTTAATCCTCTCCCACTCTTTCGGAATGAATGGGATTCCTGCCCACATACACAGCTTATCCACCACTTCCCAATTACCCCCGGCGGCGTCTAATTTCTCGGCAACACATTCGTTACACCAAGGTATCAACCCGTCGCTATAAAACTCACTATGAGTTTTTGAAAATTGAGAGAGAGGTAAAACACGGTTACATTTTTCACAGCGCTTGGTGGTAATATCTGAAGTCGTCTTTGGAATCTTCGGAATAACAGGCATAATTATTCACCGTCCGGATCAGCCGCGCGCCCTCTAGATTTTGACGAAGCCTTTTTCACAATTCTCAAAATCTCTCTTTTTCTTTCGCGGCTTTGCTTTTCAAAGTTGTCTAACACATCTTTCAACACATCGCTAAAATCGCGCGTGATGAAATGCCCATCTTCATCTTTTTCATCTTTATACAACTTCACTTTCAAGACGCGCGCGAGGCCTGTGAATTCGACCGCGCTTAACTTCGGTATCATCTTTAATAATTTATCAGTCATTTATATTTACTCCTCTTCAATTTCTCACACGCTTTGCATCGCGGCGAAAAGCCGTCGTTCGACTTTTTCTGCTTTACAAAGTTGTCACTGTTTAACAGGTACGTCCGGCCGCAATCTTTACACTTTTTAAAGTTCTCGGGATAGAAGATGTTCTCCATAATCTCCCTATGCTCGCGCGCGGCCTATGCGATCTGTGGAATGATTTTCTAATGAAAGATAGTAGAAATATAATTATCATTGTAAGACTTGTCATAAGTCTTATTAATATAGTGAGCAATATCAGAATTCTGCTTGTGATGTAATTTCATCTCAAGTAAATCTTTCTGTAAAGGGGTAAGATTCGCGCGCTGCTCATAAAAGATCAAAGTATCAATTATCGCGGCGGCCGCACTGTAAATACGATCTGGGTCTTCCTCCATCGCGTCCATAAGGTCCGCGCGCTGTATATATAAATTCAATACGTGATTTTCATCCGTAAAATCTAAAACGCGCCGGCTTCCTTCCGCCTTCTATACATCTAAAATCTTACTTACCTCTTTCAACTCCGCTTCACTGAAATCCTCCGGCTTCGGGTCGCCAAATATCTTTTCATACACACCAACGCCGCCTTTTAATCCCAGCGGCCAGACCTATACATCTTCCCCAATCCAGGTCTTCTCTTCTTCCAGCACTGGCTCTATTGACCCAGCGTGGCTTAAAATCTTATCCTAATGGGTATCTTGATATGTATACTACTCTGACCTCAACTCAACCAACTAATGTTTCAGTTTCAAATACTTAAACTAACTCAGCCGCAAAGCGCGCTCATTAATCTTTTTCTACTCCTCTTCACTAAACTTCTCCAACAACTTCGCGCGCGGTGGCAATTTGCGCCGACCTACCCAAAGTTCATAGAAATTTAAAGTCAATTCAATTGTGTCAATCTGCCTAAACAGATCTTCATAATAAGGGCGCAAATACTCGGGCGCGCTCGCCAGCGCTTTTTCGCGGCTAAACACCTGCCGCGGTATTCGTGTGCCGGGCGCCTTCAACGTTTTGAAAGATGTTTCAGAAAACCCCGGCAATTCCATCAGCGCTTCCAAACTTTCCACCGGCGCGGCAGTCCAGCGCTTCAGTTCAACCGAACCTTCCTACTGCGCGTTCAGCCCGTTCTCCCCTTTGCCCCATAATATATAATTTGAAATTGTCTCCAACTCGTCCGCAGTCGGCGTGAAATCAATCTTCTGCAAATACTCATTTACATATTCATTTCTATCGACTGCAGATTCCAATTGAAAATTTAAATTCAATCTATTCCTTGCCATTATTGCACTCCGTTATATTTAACGATGGGGCGAGTATATATACCCACCCCTCACAATTATATTATACCAAAAAATGGCGCGGAAGTCAAATTTTTGGTCACGGGTTAAAAGCAGACATTTTGTAATTTGTGCCCACTCTTACAGAAACTTGAGAAAGAGCAGTTTGCGCCAATCCTTTTGCACTATAGTTATAATATTCAACTATAGTAAAACCACCTTTCTAAATCCCTTCTGGTAATTTATCCCCACTAATTCTAATAGAGGTTGATACATTAAAAAACCTTTCCATAGAACTTTTAACATACTCTTTTAATTCTTCTAATATCTAAACAGAAGAAACAAATAAATTACCATTAATTAACCATAATGTATTCTACAACTACTTTTCTTCGCTTACAGCAGACACTTTTCTTGTAACTTCTTCTGCATATTGTAAACGATGCATAATAACAGAAATCAGCGCCATATATTTAGTAGCCTAATTAAAAGCTTCATCCAATTTCGCTCTAGTGGGCGCGAATTCTGGCACAGAATCTACAGCCTCAAATACACTACCAACTTTTCTATATGGTATATTGAAACTATTAGCAACAATAATATTCTAAACAGCTTCAATTTCTCCTTTAGTAATGCCATATTGCCCCAATTCACTAGTAGCCTATAAACTCATTAAATCAATTTTATTATCCTAATTATTATTTGCGGCCTCGTCGATTATATTTTTAATTCTCAATCCATAATCATGTGATAATGTAGAGCCAGATGTATAGTTTTTAACCTATATACCGTATTGCTATAAACCCTATCCTAAAATAACGTCTGCAGGTGGCTTCGCGCCTTCTGTAACGCCGCCGGCCCATTTGAAGTGAGCATTTTCTTTTAATTTGGGGCATAAAACAGACATATAAATCATACTAGCGATTTCACCAAACAGACCCGCGCCGAGAGCTTTGGTTCCGCCCTGTGAGAAAAACCAACCTATATTACCACCCGCACTTTTTTCTGCGGCCATTTCAGATATTATTGAATGAAATTTTTCTTTAGTTAAAGGATTTTCTGCTGAAGTTGGCATATATGAAGTAATTGTTTTCCAATAAAAATTAACGATATTGTCAATAATCTGTTCACGTATTTTTGGATTTTCTTCACATATATCATTAACATAGGCTTCAATACTTTTCTTTCCTCTATTTTCCAAATTAAAAATACTTGGATCTAAATTTACCTTTAAAGCGTCTAAATAACTTGTAATTACCAAATTATCTCCAGATGCTTTTATATCAGCTTTTATTTTTGTTGAAGCAGTAATACCACCACGTCTAATACGCTCCTTAATTATTTCACGGTTAAATTTTGGATTTGTTTTTCTTAAAGCATCTTCTAACAACTCATAACTGTGCTAGTCCACAAATAAATCCATTTTTCTATCTAAAACATTGTTCAAAAAAGGCTTTAATAAATCGTGATAAAAGGGCATTAAGGTACGTGAAGCAGATGTACCACTTGAGCCGCGCTCTCTTGCTGCTTTATTAATTATATTGCCCAATTTTGAAATAATTGCATTAAAATTCACAGTGCCACTTGTTAAATCAATTATACCTGTGGCGTTTAAGTCCAAACCACCGAATAATTGAGTTGCCACTGCCGCGCCAAGTGCATCCATTCGCCCTGGATCAGACAAAGCCTGTCGTATCTATTCCTAGACTTCGCCGTTAGCATATTCTTCTTCCATAAATTGAGGGAACATTTTTTTAATATTATCTTCTAAAGCAGATATAACTAAACCATAATCCGCCATATCACTTTCAAAACCAATACCAGAGCGCGCGAGTGCTTCTGTTAACTATGGTGCGGAAAAGGCGGGGAACAGCTACTATAAACTTAAATTTAAATTATTATAATTTGAAAGCGCGCGGTTTAATTCATCCATTGATGAAAAACCCATTAAAGAAAGCATATTATTTAAATTGTCTTCAGCAAACGATAACATTTGATCAAGAGCGGCGACAAGTTTTTGTTGAACCTATTCAGCGTCCCCTTCGTCTACTGCGCCAAAAGCTTTATTAGCTTCAGAAATTCCTTGCTCTACTTCAGGAATGTGAAGAAAAAAGGTCATAAAATCACCTCACTACAAAAAAGTGGAGGGGAAGGAGTGAAGATTACATAAAATGGATTTTTTATCGAAGGCTTAAAACGAATTTTTTATTTCGGGAGACTTTGTTTCCAGGGGATTTTTTCTTTAGCGAATTAAAGTGCTAAATTCCTAAAGTGTACCCCCCGTATATATATTCATTTTTATTGCATACATATTCATTTTTTTTAGGGCGAATTGCAAAAGGTCAAAGGTCGACCGAAAAACAAGGGTCCGGGCAGTCGTCCCGAAACTGGCCGGGCGTCCACTTTAGCGAACTAAATCGTTAAAGTGCGAATTGATTAATAAAGTTAATTAATCAATGGAGTCCAAACATTGTTAAAAACTTAACACTTTAGTGATTTAAAGTGTTAAAGTACGAATTAATTAATAAAGTTAATTAATCAATGACAACATTGTTAAAGATTTAACATGATGTAACAGTACAAACATTGTTAAAGATTTAACATAGGTTAATATAAAAAGAAGACCTTATTACAGGTCTTCGCAGAGAGTGTTATACCAGTCATCGTACCCGTCGATATCGAACTCATCGTTGACACCGAAGTACTTGCGGATGCGTTCCTCGACGATGCCGAAGTCCTTGCTATCGAACAGTTCCCACCAATCGAGACCAAGTTCGTCCTGTACGGTCTCGAAGATGTCATAGAAGATGTCTTTGTTATTCATGTTTGTTGTCTCCTTTTCTCTTTCTGATATTATAATATCACAAACCGGGCAGAATGTCAACACTTTTTTAAAAGAAAAAAGAAAAAAAATTTTTTATTTTCCCTATTGACAAATTGATTTTTGTATGGTATAGTATAGACAGAAAGAAAGAGAGAGACCCAGTGAAGCGGATTAATCCTTCAGGCATTTGCTCCCCGACAGGCACTGCGGGGCGAGGGTCTCTCGAGTCTTTTGCCCTTTTGCTTTTATGATTTAGCGTACTAAAGTATGAGGCGCGCCCACAACTTTAACTCGCTAAAGCGCGAAAGTCCGCACATTGTTAAAGATTTAACACATGGTTACAAAAGAAAGACAAAAGAAATTTTTATTTTTCTATTGACAAACCGGTCATTGTGTGCTATACTGTAGTCAAGATAAAGGAAAGGGGTTCACTCCGATGACCAACACCACTCTCTTCAAGTCCATGATTGACCGTTACAACCGCGCGGCGTTCACCCACCACTACATCTGGGGCTTCAACTACAAGGGCATCATCTACATGGCTACCACCACCGCCGAGGTCATGACGCTCGTGTGCAAACTGGATAACGCAAGCCGCGGTTGCGGGTTCGCGCTTCGCTTCTGCCCCACCAATGACCAGCGCCGCTTCCTTATGACGAGCGCAAAGCCGCTTTGCTCTTCCAAGTACTTCGATGAGGAGTGCGCGAACTGCAAGTACAATCGCGGTGAGGTGTTCGAGAAGATGGTCACCGAGTACTTCGGTCAGGAGTGGACGAAAGACAACGTGCCGTTCACGCAGGCAGGCGATATCGAGGTCAACGGCATGGCGTATCAAATCAAATATGAGAAAGCGACCTTCTGCAACGAGAAGTCACTCGCCAACCTCGCCGCGTGAGGTTGGCTTTCTCTTTGAGAGCGCGCTTTCATACTTTAGCGTAGTGAAGTATGTGGCGCGGGCGCAGACTTTAACACACTAAAGTGATGAAGCGCATTTTGTACAAACCGGTCAGCGCATCTTTGTACAAGTTGACGATTGACAAATGACATATAGTGTGATATATTGTATACAGAAAGAGAAAGGAAGTGCCCAGCATGAAGAACATCTACTTTGACATGGACGGAACGATTGCCAATCTGTACGGCGTTGATGGTTGGCTTGATGATATCCGCGCCGAGCGCGTTCGCCCCTATGCCGAGGCGAAGCCCCTCATCAACATGAACTCTCTCGCGCGTGTCCTCAATCGTCTGGCGCGCAACGGTTACAGCGTGTCGGTCATCTCGTGGACGGCGAAGAACGGAAGCGCCGAGTACAACGAAGCCGTCGCCGAAGCCAAGCGCGCGTGGCTTGCGAAGCATCTCGCGAGTGTTCGGTTTGAGAACGTGTTCATCGTGCCGTATGGCACGCCGAAGCAGAACTTCGGTTTCGGTGTTCTGTTTGACGATGAGAAGCCGAACCGCGATAACTGGAACGGCAAGGCGTTCGATGAGAAGAACATCATCGCCGTTTTGAAAGGGATTGAGTAATCAATCCCTTTTTTAATAAAGAAAACAGTTGACATAATCAAAAGTTTGTGATATAATGTATATAGAATAAAGAAAGGGGTTGTTTTTATGGATAGCGTTTTCAGTTGGTTTATGGCGGTCATTCTCGCAAATGTTGGTCTTGTTCTTCTCGTCCGCGAGTATCTCATCGAAAAGAAACAGTACGAGGAAGAAAATGACAGATTCTTTAAGAATCATGACAAAAAATAAACAAAAGACTTTAGCACTTTAACGTGTTGAAGTCCGCGCGGGTGGCGAACTTTAGTGAATTAAATTGTTGAAGTTTATGTCCCGGGCGCGCCGTCATTTTGCACAAACGAATCTCATTTTTTCTATATATTTTTGTGCATTTTACCATCTTGCAATTTTCTAAAATTGTGCTATACTATAATTGTCCCAAGGGAAAGGGGCAAGACAAGTCCAAAGTGAGCGCCGAAAAAATTTTTCGGAAAAGCCGAAAAAAGACTTGACAAACTCCAAAACTTGTGGTACAATATAATCACAAAAAGGGTGGCGACCAAAACCGCCAAGCGCATGAAGCGCAGAAAGGAAAATACCATGACTATCCGTGAGTACTATCAGAGCGTTCTTGACGCGAACATCTCCGACGAGATGAACAAGGCTACGCAGACGCTGATCGAGAAGCTCGACGCGCGCAACGAGAAGCGCAAGAGTGCCGACAGCAAGGAGAAGCAGGCGGTGCGCGCTCGCTACGATGTCGTCGCCAAGTTCCTCGACGAGAACAAGGGTAACGAGTTCACGCGTGATGCTATCGCCGAAGCGTGCAACATCTCCGTCGGTCAGGCGCAGAGTGCCGCTCTCGCCCTCGTTCGTGGCGGTGTCGCCAAGAAGTCCGAGGTCAAGGTCGACAAGACCAAGCGTGTGGTCTACTCCATCGCGGAGTAAGCCGAAAGGGGTTGCGAAAGCAACCCTTTTTTATTTTTGTTTTTTCACTTTAGTAATTTAGCGAATTAAAGTTCTTTGCCCGGGCCGCGCGCAATCTGCACAACTCCCGCTCCCGAAATTTGTGCATTTTAACAACTTGACTTTTTGAGAAGTTTTTGATATACTGTTTACAGAAAGAAAAAAGGAGATTTGAAATGAAAACTTTTATGTATGATATCAAGCGTGACAACCACGAAGTCCACTATGAAGTCAAAGCCGAAACCAAAGAAGAAGGACAGGCTAAAATCGAGCAGATTAGCGGTGAACGTAATATCCGTGTAAAGGAGAAATAATGGATAAGCGCATGAATAAAAAGACTGGCGAAGAACTCCAACAGTATTTACAGTTTCGCCGTCGTGGTAGTCGTGTCAAGTCCGCAAAGGAATATGATAGAAGAAAATTCAAGAAAGGGGAATAAAAATGACGGTTTTTGAATATGCAGTTATCTTTCTATTATTTTATATTGCAACACAATTAACCCTTATTAAAAAATGACTTTGCCACTTTAACGTGGTGAAGTTTTCACCCGGGCGCGCGGACACACGGGTGCGTGTATAGAAAATGAAAATAAAACTTGACTTTTTATTAGACTTGTGCTATATTATATATGGAAAGAGAAAGGAAGTGTAAATTATGGTTAAGGCAATCAACTTCGACATGGACGGCACGATTGCCGATTTCTACGGAGTGGATAATTGGCTTGAATATCTGATGAATAAAGATGCATATCCGTACGCCGCCGCCAAGCCTTTGGTGAATATGTCCGTTCTCGCCCGTTACCTCAATCGGTTGCAGCGCAACGGATACGAGATTAACATTATTTCGTGGCTTGCGAAGAATTCCACCGAAGATTTTGACAAAATCGTCACCGAAACGAAGAAAAAGTGGCTTAAAAAGCATCTTCCGTCCGTAAATTGGAACAAAATCACGATTGTTGCTTACGGCATTGACAAGTCCACTCTCGGAAATGGAATTCTTTTCGATGACGAAGAGAACAACCGCAAGATGTGGGGTGAAGGGGCATATGATGTCCACAATATCTTGGAAATT